>JACKQG010003876.1_pt1 | contig 17863 bp, 13 predicted proteins | sample 8237621 | NCBI WGS metagenome assembly JACKQG01 (sample SAMN15677084, study PRJNA649215) | marine metagenome | biome: marine; feature: Black Sea; material: saline water; isolation source: suspended particulate matter (SPM) from the Black Sea western gyre | collected 2013-06-09/2013-06-10 | depth...
GGATTCAGGAGATTGATCCGGCTATGGAATCAGAAAAACTCAAAGAGGATGAGGAAGCGTACCCGTTCATCATGTCTTCCGGCCGGCACATGGACTACAACGCCAACACACAGATGCGGGATCCTGCCTGGAACAAAGGAAAAAGAGCGTGTACGGCGATCATGCACCCGGGGGACGCAGAAAAACTCGGTCTCAATGACGGACAGATGGTAAAAGTAACGACCCAGGCCGGCGAAGAAACCGTTGAACTCCAGGTTACGAACGCGACCAGGCCCGGCTACATTATGATACCTCACGGGTTCGGTCTGGTATTTCAGGGGAAAACATATGGGGCCAACGCCAACCGGTTGGCCAAGAACACCCACCGGGATCGGATCGCGGGGACACCCTATCACCGATATATCCCATGCAGAGTTGAGGCTGTCTGAATACAGGTAAAAGAGAAAACTGTTTCTGCAGGAGAAACCTGGGATTCCGCAAGAGATGCAAAGACCGCAAAAAGCAAGAATCAATATGAGACCTTTGCAAAACGCAGGACTATTCCCCGGACTCGATCAATTGGAGAAATGCCTTCACGGGCGGTGAGAGATCGACGCCGCGGGGAAAAACCGTGTCGGTCTGTACGAAGATAGGCCCTTCCTTGACCGGAACAGGCTTGAGTAGCCCCATTGTGGCTTCCAACCGGATTTCGGGCTTGTAGAGGAAGGAGATTCCCTGACCTTTGATGATGTATTCCTTTATGAATTCGACGCTGCCTGCCTCCAATAGAACCGAGGGGTTGATGTTATGAGCACTGAGCAGGGAGAGGATAGCATATCTGGAGCCGGATCCGTTTTCCCTGATGATGATCGGTTCCTCTTGAAGATCCCTGAGGGATACTTCTTCATATTTTGAAAACCTGTGTTGCGGTGAGACGACCAGGCAGAATTCCTCTCTCGTATACGGAATGACATTCAGCTTACTCTTATATGGCAGCCTGCCGATGGTGCCGACGTCGTACTTGAAGTCCAGGACGCCGTCCGCAATTTCCTGGGAACTCCCCACCTTTAGAATTACTTTCACCTTGGGGAAGCGTTTCTGAAATCGGGACAGGAGCCCCGGCATGAGGTGCTTTGCGAAACTGCGTGTGGTGCCGATGGTGAGGGAGCCATGGGTCGACTCAGCATGTCCCTTCAAGACATACTCCATTTCCTCTACGATCTCGAATATCTTCTCTGCATAACCGAAAAGAACCCCACCTGCATCGGTAAGATCAAGACCTTTTCCGTGTTTTCTGAAGAGCTTGACCTCTAAGTCCTGCTCCAAGGATTTTATCTGCATAGTGACCGCAGGCTGGGTCACGTAAAGGGATTCGGCCGCCTTGGTGATGCTCTTTTCCCGGGCGGCCAAGAAAAAGGCCCTCAGCTGGTTGAGATTGATCCGCATAGGCGTATAAGTAAAACTTTGAGTGTATAAGAAAAGCTTATGGCAATATAAAAATAAATGCTTTGACAAGTCAACAAAAAAACTAACAATATCGACAAAGGGGATTGAGGAACTAAGGGATTCAGAGATTGAGGTGAGATGGCTTCCATGACACCCCATCGTATCATGTTCTGGCAGATCGATTATGTCTGGATCTTCTACGTGCTGGCGGGCCTGGCCGCAGGGATTTTTCTGGCAGGCTTGGCCGCCCACATCTGTGTATGGAAAAAGAGGGCGGGATCCCGGGAGATGTCGTTTTCAGGGGACGCGCTCAAGAGGACGATCCTGGACGTCTTCTTAGGACGACGCGTACTTCAGGGCGACATGGCCGCAGGCCTGATGCATCTCTTCCTGTTCTGGGGGTTTCTGGCCCTCTTCATCGGCACCGCTCTGCTGGCCATCCACCACTATCTCATTTCATTCTTAGAAGGCACAAGTTATCTGATCTTTTCCATGAGCATGGAGGTGGGTGGGCTCATGCTCCTGGCGGGGATTATATGGGCCATCGTCCGCAGATACATCCAGCGTGTTCCCCGGCTTGAAAGGCGGCTGGAGGATGCGCTTGTGCCGACGTGGCTTCTGCTGGCGGCCCTCTCTGGGTTTATGCTGGAAGGTCTTCGGTTGGCCGCCCAGCAACCTCAATGGGGTGCGTGGTCTTTTGTGGGCTGGGGGTTGAGCGGTCTCTTTTCATCCGCTTCGGCCCAAGCCCTCTATCCATATCTGTGGTGGGGGCATACGGTCCTGAGCCTGAGCTTTATAGCGGTGATCCCCTTTACCAAGCTTTTCCATGTCTTGGGGGCCCCGGCAGGCATTTATTTCCAGGGACTCAGCAAACCGGCCATCCCGGGTGTTGCGGAAGGGGCGGGCGAATTTGATCTGGGCGACGCGATCTTCTTTGACGGCTGCATGCGGTGCGGCAGGTGTGTGGCGGCCTGTCCTTCCGCCGGGGCCGGTGAGCCGTTTGCCCCCCGGGATTTTGTCCAGGCCATGCGCCGCGCCGTGTGGCAGGAGCATTTCCCGTTAGGGGATATCCGGTTTCTGAGCAGGGGTGAAGAAAGCAAGGTGGATGAAAACTTCTGGTACTGCACCACCTGCCGGGCCTGTTTAGAGGTCTGCCCGGTCTACGGCGCCGCCTTCGAGGTCGTGACAAAGAAAAGGGTGCTGGCCGTGGAAGAGGGGACCCAGGTACCCACGCTGTTGAACCAGACCCTTGAAAAGGTGTTCAAGTACGACAATCCATGGGAGTCCTCCAGGAGCAAGCGGGGGGCCTGGGCAGAGGGACTGGACCTGATTGATCTTTCCAAAAGGGGCGCGGAAGCGGATCTCTGCTACTTCGTGGGATGCACCACTTCCTTTGATGCCACGGCCCAGGTGATTGCCCGATCGTTTTCAGAAATCCTCCGGACTGCCGGGGTGAATTTCGGCATACTCGGGAAAAAAGAGCCCTGCTGCGGCGATATTGCCAGGAGGGTGGGCGAACTGGGCCTGTTTGAAGAGAAGATGGAGGGGTGTTGTGATCTTTTTGACCAATACGGCATTACTGATGTGGCAACCTCTTCGCCCCACTGCTTTCACACGTTCAGGAATGAATATCCAGAGGCGCCTTTCAAGGCCCGCCATTACACCCTGGTTTTGCGGGAACTGATGGCCCAGGGAAAACTCCAATTCAAAAAAAAGGTGGAGGCGACGGTCACCTACCATGACCCCTGCTACCTGGGCCGGCACAACCGGATCTTTGATGAGCCGAGGGAAATCATTCGCGCGATCCCCGGGCTCAGGCTGGTGGAGATGACACACCACCGGGTCGACAGCCTCTGCTGCGGCGGAGGCGGCGGAAGGATGTGGCAGGATCTGGACGGCGAGGTCAAGATGAGCGAGGTCCGGGTCCGGGAGGCCGAGGCAACCGGGGCAGAGATCCTCATCACCGCATGCCCCTTGTGTCTCATCATGTTAGAGGATGCCCGAAAGGCGGCGGGGCTGAAAGAACCCTTCCGGGTCATGGACCTGAATGAGCTGGTCTTGCAGACATTGGATGGGGCAGATAAGAAAGTAGAAATTAGGAATTAGGAATTAGAAACCGAAGCATGGATCCTTTTCCCTCAAGTTTCGAGTTTCAAGTTTCAAGTTTGATAACAGGAGGATCAGGATGAATGATGTGCTGATATTGGGGGAAGTAAAAGAGGGATCATTGGATCTGAAGACCCTTGAATTATTAGGAGCAGGCAAGAGGCTTGGCGGCGATCTCGGTGTGGGGCTTTCTGTCGTGTTAATGGGGGACGCGATTTCCGGGGCAACCGAGCAGGCTGTCTCCTATGGACCGGATAAGGTTTATAAGCTGGAACATCCATTGTTAGGGGGTTTTAAGGCCGATCTGTGGGTTGAATCTTTAGAACAGTTGTGCGGGCAGATCAACCCGAAAATCCTTCTTATGAGCCACTCGTTCATCGGCATGGAGTTGGGCCCGAGGTTGGCCTGTCGATTGAACACCCGGCTGACCACGGATTGCATAGATCTTTCAATCGATCCTGAAGACGGCCTGCTGCTGCGGACAAAGCCGGTTTCCGGGGGCAACGCCATTTCAGTGTTCAAGTGCCCGGGCGCTCCGCAACTGGCGACGGTGAGGGGAAAGGTGTTTCCACCTGCAGAGCCTGTTGATGGTAAAGGGGAGATCGTTGGTATCGTTCCGGAAATCGATGAATCTATGATGAAGGTGGAATCTATCGAGATCGTAAAGGAGGAGGTCGTTGCCCTGGACAAAGCGGATGTTGTGGTCTCTGGCGGTGCGGGGTTAGGCGAAGCGGATGGATTTGACATGCTTGAGAATCTGTCGAAGGCGTTAAGCAAATCATTTGGCAGTGTGATGATCGGATGCAGTCGGGTGGCCGTGGATAAGGGTTGGATATCCTCCGACCATCAGGTGGGCCTGACCGGCACGATCATTTCTCCGGACATCTATGTGGCAGTGGGCATATCGGGGGCCATTCAACACCTTGTGGGCATGGTTCACTCCAAAAAGATCATCGCCATCAATAAGGATCCCGGATGTAACATGTTCAAGGTGGCGGATTATGGCGTTGTTGAAGATTATGAAGAAATTATACCCGCTCTTGTAAAGAAACTGGAGGAACTGTCATGAAAGAGCTAATAATAATAGTCTGCGCCAAACAGATTCCCGATCCGGAAGCGCCCCTTTCCGATGTCAGCGTGGATGCCGAAAAAATGGAGGTGATCGTTGATGCGCCCCAGGTCATCAGCCCATTTGATGAAAATGCGTTAGAGGCGGCCGTTCGGCTGAAGGAAGAGATCGGCGCAAAAATCACTGTCTTGAGCATGGGAAAAAAAGTCTCGGACACGGTATTGCGAAAGACCTTGGCGGCGGGCGCCGATGAATTGATCCTGCTTCAGGATGAAGCATTTGAAAAGCTTGACAGCCATTCCACAGCCGCTGCCCTGGCCGGCGCCATCAGAAAGATCGGCGATTATGATCTGGTTCTGACCGGGAGGCAGGCCGGGGACTGGGATTCCGGTCAGGTGGGCCTGATTTTAGGTGAAAGGCTGGGGCTTCCATGCATTAGTCTGGCCCGGGAAATCAAGATTGAAGATGGGAGCGTGGTGGTCAAAAAGAGCATTCCCGAAGGGTATGAACGGGTGAAAGCCAGAATGCCCGCACTGGTAACGGTGAGCAACGAGGTCGGCGAGCTGAGGTATATTTCCAGGACCAAAATGTTGAAGATGATGAGAGGAGCACGTTCCATTCCCTCATGGAGCGCCGAGGATTTGGGTGTAGCGCAGGAGGAACTTCAGAAAATGGGGATCGCGGCGCTTTCTTCGCCCCCTGATATGGGAAGGGATTGCCGGTTCATCGAAGGTACGCCCGATGAACAGGCCGAAAAACTGGCAGCTGTTTTCAAGGCGCTCAGATAGTGTTTCATCAAGTTCATGCAAAGCAGTTTTCAATTATTTTCAAAATCAGGAGGTAGATAGAATGGCGGACAAATCTTACGATGCTGTAGTGATCGGCGGCGGACATCACGGGACAATCATTGCCCCTTATCTGGCCAAAGCCGGTTTGAAAGTAGGGGTTTTTGAAAGATTGGATCATCTGGGCGGCGGGGCCGTATCCTTTGAGGACTCGCCGGCGCCCGGGTTTCGCGGCAATTTCTGCGCCCACTTTACGCGCTTTTACGGTCATCCGGCCTATAAGGAATTCAATCTTCGCGACGAGGGGCTGGAGTATGTGTTTCCGGATACCAATGAAGCGGCTGTCTTTGATGATGGCACCTCCTACGTGGCCTATGCCGGATTCCCGGTGGTGGATCCTCAAACAGGAAAAACAGAGTACAGTGAAAAAAACGTAAAAAAGACGTATGATCAGATCGCCCGGTTCTCCAAAGCCGATGCCGAGGCCTATCTGGACTGGACGGAAAAATATGCAGAGCTCATTCGACCGGCATTTCATGAATTTCGATACTCCGTGCCCACGCCCTATGGTGTGCCGGATGCCCTGGAAAAACTGATGACCCATCCCAAGAGCGGGTTTGATCCGTCCATGCAGTTCATGACCGCCAAAGAATGGGCGCATTATGTCTTCGAAAGTCCTGAACTCAGGATCCTGACCATGAGAGGATTCCTCACATCCTGCGGCATCTATCCGGATGATGTGCCGGGCATCATGTATGCTTTTGCGACCCTCCACCTGGTGTTAGGATGGGAGACAGCGGCCATTGCCAAAGGGGGAACCCAGTCCATTACGGATTCCCTTGTTTCGGCGGGGAAGAAACTGGGGGTGGACTATTTCATCAACTCGGAAGTGGACAAAGTCCTGATTGAAAACGGCAAGGCCAAAGGCATCAAACTACTTGATGGCACCGAAATCGAAGCCAAGCAGATGGTGGTATCCGACAATGCCACGCCTCAGCTGTTCCTCCGTATGATCGGCGAAGATCACCTGTCCACTCAGATGAAGCGCAAAGTGGATACCTACTTTTTTGATCGCGCCCAGCTCTTCTGGGGACCCATCGGCGTGCATGAGTTGCCGCAATATAAGGCGGCTAAGGACAACCCCGATATCAATTGCACCCCACGCACCTACTATGCGCCCAAAGATCTGGCGTTCATGGAAGACAAGTACATGCATGAAATCTTCCTGTTAGGGATGCCTTCCAAGTTTTTCCTCCTGACGGCGCCGGACAGCATATGGGATCCCACCCGTGCCCCCGAAGGAAAACACAGCATCCATGTGGAGGAATTCACAGCGCCTGCCCGGATCTTCTCCAGGAAGGAATGGCGTCAGTTACATGATGAGTTCATCGACTCCATGATGGAACAATGGCGGAAATACGCCCCCAACATGACCAAGGACAATCTCATCGGAGAGCGAGTGGCCACGCCCATCGATATTCAGGACACCCATCTTGACATGAGAGAGGGCGGCTGGTCCGAGGGCAACTGCGGCGGATCCCAGAGCGGCCGTTTCCGAGGACTCCCGGGCGGCCTCAAGACCTTTATCGACGGTCTGTATATGTGTTCCTCGGGGGTGGTGGGCGGACCTGCCATCGGACGGGGATCCAGCTATAACTGTTACCAGGTGATCGCCAAGGACTTTGGGCTACGGTCGCCAGAGTATTGAAAACGCATGGCGCATGGCGCTTGGCGCTTGGCGTTTTTCCGCTATGCGCTCTGCTCTTTGCGCTATGCGCATGGAAGGAGTGTGAAATGCGCTTGGAGAATAAGGTAGCTATTATCACCGGCGGGGCCAAAGGACTTGGAAGGGCCTTTGCCATTAAAATGGCGCAGGAAGGTGCCAAAATTATGGTGGTAACCCGCAGGGATCTGGATAATCTCAATGAGACAGTCACTCAGATCAAAGATCTTGGAGGCGAAGCCGCCCTTTTCCAGGCGGATGTTTCCCGTGAAGATGATACCCTTTCCATGGCCGAGGCGACCATTAAGGCATTCGGAAAGATAGACATCCTGGTAAACAACGCTGCCATCTATGATGGGATCAAACGAAAGCCCTTTAATGAAATTGATCTGAACGAGTGGGACCTGGTAATGAAAGTCAATGTAAAGGGAGCTTTCCTGGCAACCCGGGCCGTTTTTCCCCACATGAAACATCAAGGGTACGGAAAGATCGTCAACCTTGCCTCAGAGGTCTTTTTTACCGGCTCCCACGGGTTTGCCCACTATGTTGCTTCCAAAGGCGGCATCATCGGGCTGACCAGGGCCCTGGCCGTGGAGCTGGGGCCGCACAACATCTGTATCAATTGTGTTGCGCCAGGTTTCACAGATACCGAGGCGAGTCGAAGTCTCACCGATGTGACCAAATATGATACGTCCAAGACGCCTTTGAGCAGGCTGGAAAGACCGGAAGACCTGACAGGGGCCGTCCTATTCCTGGCCTCGCCTGAAAGCGATTTCATTACGGGCCAGACCCTGCTGGTGAACGGCGGACGGGCAATGCATTAAGAAAGGGCTCAAGGGATAATGGATAAGGCCTCAGTAGAAATTCACCCAGAGATAGCCGCGCGCCTATGGCCTTACGCTCTACGCCTCGAACAGAGTGGTAACGGCATGATAGTAAAATTCATTCAATATTTCCACATCGATAAACAGGAACTGATCCTGAAATTGATCGATTTGGTCTCCAATTACGGCTGCAGGATCTTGGTTACTATGGGACACCTTAAATAAATGAGCGCATTTGCTGGCAAACTTCTCAGAATTGATTTGAGCCAATCAACTTACAGGGAAGAAGAGATCCCGGATCAGTATTACAGGCAATTCATCTCTGCCCGTGGGCTCGGTGCAAAATTTCTCTATGATGAGTTGAAGGCAAATACTGATCCCCTTGGCCCTGAAAACAGATTAATCATGTTGATAGGAGTCCTCGGCGGCACCGGACTTCAGGGTTTCTCAAAGTGGGCCGTGATCTCCAAAAGCCCCCTGACCGGGACCTTATTCCGCTCCATTACAGGCGGCAACTTCGGGGCATGGATGAAACATGCAGGATATGATCTTATAATCTTTGAAGGGAAAGCCCGGATCCCCACCTATGTTCATATTGATAAGGACGGAGTCCATTTTCACGGAGCAGAAGATCTGCTCGGTCTGGATCCGCGCCAGCTCCAAGAGAGACTAAAAGAGAGCCATGGCCCCCATACAGAATCAGCATGCATAGGACTTGCAGGAGAAAAACTGGTCCGGTATGCTGTCATCACTTCAGGGGAACGCACGGCATCTCGAGGTGGGATGGGAACAGTAATGGGATCCAAGAACCTTAAAGCCGTCTCCATTAATGTGCCCATACGGAAGATTGCTCCTTTTGACGAGGCCACATTTAAGATCCTGATTAAAAAGCAGATCAGCATCTTGAAAGGGCATCCCCGAAGAAAAAATATGACAACTATCGGAACCCCGTACATCACCACTGTGGTGGATGGACTGGGCATTTTACCCGTAAAAAATTTTCAGGAAGGAAGCATTCAGACTATCCGCGAGATCTCCGGGGATGAACTTTATGCATTAAAAAGGGCAAAGGCAGGCTGCCATGTTTGTATGACACGTTGCGGGGGAATGCGCGATGTTACTGAAGGGCCTTTTAAAGGCTCCCAGATCGATGGGCCTGAATACGAGTCCATCTATGCCTTCGGCCCGTTGCTCGGTCTTACGGACAGGCAATTTGTCATCAATGCCAATGCCCTCTGCGACTATTATGGTCTGGACACCATCAGTACGGGTGTCTGTATCGCCTTTGCCTTTGAGCTGTTTGAAAAAGGGCTCATCTCAACGGCCGATACGGATGGTCTTGAACTGGGCTGGGGAAATCAGGCGGCCATCTTCTCCTTGATTGAAAAAATTGGAAACAGGGAAGGATTCGGCAGTATCCTTGGAGAAGGTGTAAAAGAAGCCGCAGAGCAGTTAGGGGGTCAGGCCACTGATTATGCCATGCACATTAAAGGTTTGGAGCTTCCGGGTTATGATCCCAGAGGGGTTAAAGGGTATGGCCTCAGTATGGCCACGTCAAATATTGGGGGAAGTCACATGTATGGGCGACCCAGGGATGAGCTTTCAGGAATGGTGGACCCCTTTACAGAAAAAGAGAAAGGGGCATCCATTGCTCAGGTCCAGAAAGAACAGGCGTTGGAAGATTCTTTAATAGCCTGCACATTCGGAAATTCCGGGTTAACTGCCCAGATGTATGCTGAATTTCTCACTGCGGCAACAGGGATTGATGCTTTTAGCAGTACGGATAATCTGCTAAAGATTGGAGAAAGAATCATCTGTATGGAAAGGTGTTTCAATGTCAGGGAGGGATTCAGGCGTAAAGACGATGCCCTCCCAAGGCGAATGATCTCTGAGCCATTAAGGAATGCCGGACATTCAACCGGTCAGGTTGTAAGAGATCTTGATCATCTCCTGGATGAATACTATGATGCCCTCGGTTATACAAAAGATGGAATCCCGACCATTGAGAGGCTTAAAGACTTAGGCCTCGATGAGATGGTTTCTAACCTCTGAAAAATCGTCCAATGATGAAGGAAAGGAGGTGAAATTGCCTATCCAAGGTTCATCACCTTTATGGAAGCCCTTTAGCAGGGCGTCTTCAACCCTAACAACTATCTCAAAAGGAGGGTGCAAAGATGAAAATGTATGATGTGGTTCCGGGGTTTGAGTTTGATGAGAAGGTAGATCTTGAAAAATCACCGGCATGGTTTTTAGATGCCACCCATTCGGTTCCCCCGTGGACTCCCATGTTCGGATGGTTCTGGATCAATTTCTGCCGCCACGGGATGCAGTACGGGGCCGAGAAGCTGAGCCTTCCGACGGTCAAGGGCTGGGACTGGCGGTTCAAGGATGGAGGCGGGTATCTCACCCTCAACCTTGTCATGGATGAAGGAGAGCGAAAGAAACGTGAGGTGAGGTTCAGGGAGGCCATTCGTCCCTTCATAGAGGACTATGACAAGCTATGGGGTGGTTATGTCGATGAGATGCTTGGCCACTACAGAAGGCTGAGGGCCTGCGATGTGGACACGGCCAGCAACACCGAGCTGCTTGCAAACTTCGAGGACACGATCAATGTCTGCCGGCGGATGTGGGAGGTTCACATGTACATGATGTATGGGGTCGATACGGCCTTCATCCTGTTTGAGAATGTGTGCAAAGAGACCCTCGGAATTGATGACACGAATCCCACCTTTCACGACCTCTTGAGGGGTTTTGACAACAAGGTATTCGAGGTGGACAGGGAACTCTGGAAGTTCTCCAAGAAGGCCGAAGAAATGGGTATCGCCGATATCATACTCAACAACAGTTCGAAAGAGGCCCTGGCTAAGCTCAAAGAAAATGAGGCCGGTAAGAAATGGCTTGAAGAGCTTCAGGTTCTACTTGATGAGGACGGATGGCGCATGCAGCGGATGAGTGAGATAAATCTGCCTACCTGGGTGGAGGATCCGACCCCTGCCGTTGCAAGCGTGAAATTCTTCCTGAAACAGGGAGGCGATTTTAACCTGGATGCCGAGAGAGGAGGGCTGGCCCAAAGGCGCGAAGAGGCCACAAAAGAAGTCTTAGAGAAAGTCCCGGAAGACCAGCAGGGATGGTTCAAGACGCTTCTCGGTCTGGCCCAGAAGACGGGCGCTTTCAGCGAGGAACACAACCACTACTTGGACCTTTATACACATGCGCTCATGCGAAGGTCGTGCCTGGCGATCGGGAAACGGCTGGTAGCTGCCGGGGTGATTGATGATCCCGAGGACACCTTTTTTCTCATGCCCGATGAGATGAGGGCGGTGACGCTCGTTCCGGATGGATTCAACCTCCGGCATATCGTCGATAGAAGACGGAAAGAGTGGGAGGGGTGGTGCAGCAAAGAGAATCCGCCCGCCATCCTCAAAGAAGGGTTTACCATGGACGACGCCATGGGGGTCCTTGTTCAGTCCAATGATCCCATTGCCCTCAAGATCGTGGTGGGCTCTATGCCTGTTCCCAAGCCGGAATTGAATGCAGACCTCTACGGCATATGTGGTTCGGGAGGAGTTGCAGAGGGTCCGGCCAGGGTAATCATGGAGGAGTCCCAGCTTGATGAGGTGGAGAAGGGGGATATTCTTGTGGCCGCATCGACGGCTCCGACCTGGACCCCGGTCTTCGGCCTCCTTAAGGGTGTTGTGGTTGACAGGGGAGCGAGTCTCTCACATTCGGCCATTGTGAGCAGGGAGTATGGAATCCCCTGCGTGATCAATGTATTTGAGGGAACCGCCAAGATAAAGACAGGCCAGCGTATAAAGGTGGATGGCGATAACGGTGTTGTCTATATCTTAGACAAGTAGGCGCTGCAGCGATAGATTCTTGAACCGCAAAGGCGCTAAGTACGCCAAGATTTTTGCTAAGGTTTTTATTGGCCAAATCCGGGTAACGGATTTGGCCAAGGCAGCCTTTCCTTTGCGTCTTTTGCCTCGTGTCCTTTGCGTCTTGAGCGGAGTCCCGCATAGCGGGATTACAGTAGCCTCTCGCAAAATTGAGCATTTTTCAGAGATATCAGTCCAAAGGCATGGAGAGGAGGAATGTGGCATGGCGTCTCAATTTCAGTATATTCTCTGGTTTGAAGAATGCAGCAGAAGCACGCTTCCCCTTGTAGGCGGGAAAAACGCAAACTTAGGGGAGATGGTGAATGCGGGCATACGGGTCCCACCCGGATTTGCCGTAACGAGCAAGGCATTCCAGCAATATATGGAAAGAGCGGCGCTATGGGCTCACGTCAGGGAAACATTGTCTGATGCATCTCCGGATGACATTAAGGGGGTGTCCAGGGCAGGGAAAGAGATCCGCCAGGCCATCCTCTCCAAACCGATACCGGATGAGATACAGGAAGAAATAATTACCGCATATGGATCCCTGTGTAATAAATGCGGTGTTACAGACCTGCCTGTGGCGGTCAGATCAAGCGCTACCGCCGAAGATCTTGAAGATGCAAGTTTCGCAGGCCAGCAGGATACCTATCTCTGGATCTGGGGCAATGATGAGGTGGTTCGGGCCACCCATGAGTGTTGGGCCAGCCTCTTTACCGACAGGGCAATTACATACAGGATGAGAGCGGGTTTCCCCCAGGAGGGCGTGCTGATCAGCGTGGGGATACAGAAGATGGTGAACGCCAGGTCTGCGGGCGTGATGTTTACCCTGGATCCTGTGACAGGAGACCGGTCCAAAATCACGATTGATGCAAACTGGGGTTTCGGGGAAAGCATTGTACAGGGGATGGTCTCCCCTGATAGCTTCGTTGTCGGTAAGAACTCCCTGTCCATTAAACAAAGCATCATCGGCCAGAAGGACCAGAGGTTTGTTGCAAACGGGTGTGGTACAATCGTCGAGCCTGTCCCTTCTGAGCAGCAGGTGATCCCCTGTATCAGTGTCAGCGAAGTGATAGAAATCGCAAAGATGGGGATGCGTATTGAAAAACACTACGGGTCCCCGCAGGACATCGAATGGGCGATCGACAGGGATCTTCCGTTTCCGGAGAATCTCTTTTCGACCCAGGCCAGGCCTGTGACAGCCGCCGGAAAGAGGGATTTTGGCAAAAAAGTGATGAAAGAGGAGGGAAAAAATGATACAGACCACATCATCGATCTGATGCTGAAGGGATTCAGCAAATAAAAGGCCTTGGCGTCGCTTTGGCCTGTCAGCGTCTGCCGTGCGTGTTCGTATGTAGAGCGGTGGGCGAACTTGAAAATTCACAGCGAGCGCATTCCCCGTTGCTTGCAGCGGGATTAGCGAGCGAACTTAAAATGAAGGACTTCTCCTTAAATTTGGGAGACTCCCCGCAGCTTGCTGCGGGGTTCTTCAAAATGGGGGTGAATCATGTCACAAAATGGTCTGTTGCAGGGAAAGCGGATTCTCATCGTCGATGATGAACCTGACGTATTGGATGTGCTGGAGGAGATGTTAGACATGTGTGAGGTCTCAAAGGCCTCCACATTTGAGGAAGCCAGAGAACTCCTGGAGAAAAATGAGTTCGATCTGGCAATTCTGGATATTATGGGTGTTGATGGCTATAAGTTGCTGAACATTGCCAAGCATAAGAACATCACCGTTGTCATGTTGACAGCGCACGCGTTAAACCCTGCCAATCTCGTGAAATCTATCAAGGAAGGCGCTGATTGCTATCTCCCCAAGGAGGAAATGAAGCGTATCACCACATTTTTGGTGGATATATTGACATCCCAGGAGGAGGGGAGGTCTACCTGGGAACCCTGGGAAAGGAGATTGTCTTCCTCCTATTTTGAAAAGAAGTGGGGTCGAAACTGGAAGGACCAGCACAAGGAATTCTGGAAGGAATTGGACGCGGATAATAAAGACAAGAAACCCTGAACTGGGGCTTTCCCATCTGTTATAGAAGGTTTTTGAGTGGGAGAAGGATGCTGATCAAACCGGATTGTATCCCCTGCATTTTGACGATGTCACTTACATCTATCCGGGAATTGTCCTTGGATGAAGGCCGTTTCAGGACACTGTACAGCAAGATCCTCGAAATTCCTTCGCTTCGGGGCGAGTCCTGGGATGTTACCAGTCCACAGGTCATCGAGTCTGTCATGAGGCTGATTATGGATGCGACAGGCGACCACGATCCCTTTCAGGAGATAAAATCAAGCCAGAACAGAAGGATCATGGGGATCGTGCCTTTCCTGAGAAAGATCCTGAATGAGGCCTCAGACCCGCTTTACACCGCTGTAAAACTTGCCATACTCGGGAACACCATCGACCTCATGATGGGAGACCGACCCACCGATATTGAAAACTCCATAACAGAAAGGCTTAAAGACCCCATCTCGGAAAGGGGATACCTGAATTTCAGGGAAAACCTGGAAGAATGCCGGTCCTTAGTCTATCTTGGAGACAACGCCGGCGAAATTGTTTTTGATAGACTTCTGATCGAGCTCATTAAAGAACAATATGATGTTGATGTGGTATTCATTGTCAGGAGTGTCCCTACACTCAATGACGCAACATTGAGTGAAGCACGATCCATAGGGATGGACGGGATTGTAAAGGTGATTGAGAATGGCATTGACGGCCCCTGCCCGGGGACCATCCTGAGCAGGTGTTCAGCAGAAGTGAATGAATTGATCAACCGAGCGGACATGATCATCTCAAAGGGCGGAGGGAATTTCGACGCCCTCGAAGAGGAGAGGGGGGAGGTAAAAAAGAAGATAGCGTTCATGCTCCTTTCAAAGTGCTATCCCTATTGTGAGTATTTCGGTGTTAAGATGCACCAGCCGATATTGGCCCATTTTGGGGAGGGTTGTCCTTGGCTCGGTCCCATGATCTCTCCATAAGCCCCAGACGATGCTCCGGATTGTCGAAATTGAAATAATCAAAATTGCTGCTCAACATCTTCGACAAGGTTGTCTTGCCAGACTGCCGGGGGCCGGTCAGTAGAACAATCTTCTTTTCCAAGTCATCCCGGATATAGTGTGTCAGAAATCGTTCCATGGCGACTTTTTAGCCTTCTATTCCGAATCAGTCAAGACTATTCCGGAATTCGTGCCGATTTTGCTGTTTTTCTCCTTGCTCCCTTTGCCCTTTTCCATATATCCGAAAAACAGGGATCTGTCACCTTCTAATTGAAGAACCCCGCAGCAAGCTGCGGGGAATCTCCCAAATTTAAGGAAAATTCCTTCATTTTAAGTTCGCTCGCTAACCCCGCTGCAAGCAACGGGGAATGCGCTCGCTGTGAATTTTCAAAGGCGCGTGCATGCCCCATTTCAGACCAGCGAGTCCCGGCCACAAATATAGGCGGGACGGTCGGATTTTCTTGAGTCGCAGGCCCATTTCCACTATGCTCTCTCCGTAATAGGACGGGCTCTATCAACGCTGTTTCTCCTCTTAACCGAACTGGCATGTAAGTAAGGCATAACTCAGGTTTTTGAAATGTAAGAAAATTCCGAATATTCTCAATCCTAAACCAGTGTTTCAGATATTCCAGGTTCAATCAATCTACCCGAATCGATAATATCACAGGGTTTTAGGTTGCTGAAATCTTTGACTTCTGGCAAAATAAAAAGGATTAAAATCAGGCTGGGATTGCTTCGCATACAAAGCAATCTCTTCTATCGAGCCACTTGTGCTTAATGCAGTCTAATAAGATCTGCGAGAGGGATTAGGCAAGGCAAATGGACCGCTGAGAGAATCAGTTGATACAGTGACTTTGTGCTTAGTTCCGTGCTATGAGCCGGAAAAACCTATCCGTTCAATAGACACCATCTACCACTACCTACCAGCAAGGCCCTGCAAACGAGCAAATAACGAGATCTGTAAGACGGGATCTCCGTTACGCTTTCATCGGCTTTGGCAGGTTAGACACTTTAGTTCATTTCCCCGCTACAAGCGGGATAAATAGGCGCTTTTCCCGTTTATCGGGTCGGGATCATACACACAATAGTCGGCAGATTCAATGCTTTAAAGTCATACAGAAATTTCAGGGTTGACCCGAAAATATTTATGACTATAATTGGGTTGACCCGAAACTTCTCTCTTTTCCACAGGTACAGGCGTTATGGAACGTTATCCGACCCGACATATCGTAGACGATTTGCAAAGAAAAATGGTATTTGTCGGCGGACCGAGGCAGGTGGGAAAGACGGTGCTGGCGCTCTCCATTCTCCAGGGAGATGAAAACCATCCGGCGTATCTGAACTGGGACTATTTTGAGGACAAAAGGGATATCCTCCAAGGAAAGCTCCCTTCAAATCAAGGCCTTATCGTCCTTGACGAAATTCATAAATACAAGGAATGGCGGAATTTGGTCAAAGGGCTCTACGACAAGCGTAAGTCCACCACCTCTTTTTTGATAACCGGGTCTGCCAGACTGGATTACTACCGCAAGGGCGGCGATTCTCTCCAGGGACGGTATCATTATTATCGACTGCATCCGTTTTCTTTATGCGAAGTCAATACATCACCGACCAAAAAGGATCTTGATTCGCTTCTCAAATTCGGAGGCTTCCCCGAGCCGTTTCTGAGCCAGTCCGAAACGCAATGGAAAAGGTGGCAGCGAGAACGGCTTGCAAGGGTGGTAAAGGAAGATCTCGTGACGCTTGAGCAGGTAAAAGAAATCAGCCAGCTTGAAGTCCTTTCGATTCTATTGCAGGAAAAAGTGGGGTCGCTGCTGTCCATCAATTCGTTACGGGAGGATCTTTCCGCATCCCACGAGGCGGTTGACCGGTGGGTAAAAATCTTTGAAAATCTGTACTACTGTTTTCTGCTGCCACCCTATGGCGCTAAAAAAATCAATGCACTCAAAAAGGACCGGAAACTTTTCATGTGGGACTGGTCACTTTGCAAAACGCCCGGTGCCCGCTTTGAAAACCTGGTGGCCTCAAATCTTTTGAAGTATTGCCACTTTATTGAGGATACCCAGGGCGATGATATGACGCTTTGCTATTTGAGGGATAAAAGCAAGCGAGAGGTCGATTTTGTAGTTTTGAAAAACAGCCGGCCGCTTTTTGCCGTGGAAAGCAAAACCGGTGACGATGATGTGAGCAAACATATTCCCTATTTTGCCGCAAGAACGGAGATCCCCGTCTTTTTTCAGGTCCATCAGGGTATCAAGGATTATGAGGTAAGGAATATTAGAACAAGAGTGCTTCCTTTTACGACGTTTGCGGCCGAGGTTCTAAAAATTTAAGTTGAATTTGGATTGACGCTCAACGCCAGGTGTGCCTAAATAGTGCCTGAACTAAAACCCTGTTCAGACACGATTTTGGATTTAAAAACTCACACAAATTAAGACGAAATAACTGTCACATTTGAAATTTGTTTTTGGAAAAGCGAGTTCTTAACAAACCAATAATATCTTAGTGCCGGGTACGCCTGCAACCCAAATATTGACTTTGATCTTGTGGGAGGGGCATCCATACCCCGACAGTCGAGGCTGAAAGTTTCTCTCACAGATGAAGCTTAAAAGCATCGGCCATGATTTTCTTCTTTTTCAGGCTCGGTGATAAGAACTTGCTTTTCCGGGGAGGACTGTAGAGAAGATCCGATTGTGTGTCAAGGATGAAATGGCCACAACATATGTGATGTCAGATTGGATTGTGGTAGTGAAATGTTGCTTTTTTGCCCTCTTTTTCGACTGTGGAATACCTAAACCATCTGCCTGATTTTCCAGGCAAAAGGTGAAAGCTACATATCCCAGCCTTGACAAGATGTGGCTAATATGAGACAGAACCTTCATGCAAGCTATGTTGTCAGTTTGTTTATGTTGTGTATTTGGTTCCTACCATTTTATTCCCTGATTGTTTTCCGTATAATTCTCTCCCCGGTTAAGCCTGCTCACTCACCTTCATTTGAGTGTCCTTCCTTATAATTCCTGTCATTGAGAGAGAAAGAAAATTCTATGGTTCTTTCC
>JACKQG010003877.1_pt1 | contig 17860 bp, 18 predicted proteins | sample 8237621 | NCBI WGS metagenome assembly JACKQG01 (sample SAMN15677084, study PRJNA649215) | marine metagenome | biome: marine; feature: Black Sea; material: saline water; isolation source: suspended particulate matter (SPM) from the Black Sea western gyre | collected 2013-06-09/2013-06-10 | depth...
ACTTTTCTTTGCTAGAATATCCGAGCTTTGCGAGGATCTATCGTTTTACTATTTTTATTTAACAGATTTGATTGTGGATTTTTGGTGATTTTGCTTCAACTTAATTAAGAAGTCTGACCAATTTTTATAGAATTGTACTCTCTCATCCCACCTAGTAGCTTTGTTATAAGTTCTTTTGTGGATTCCTACGGGTAAATGAGCTAAGCATAAATCTATTACTTCAAATTGTTCCTTACATTCATCTATTCCTAGTGTAAGAATTGTTTGTCTAAATCCATGTGGTGTCACTATGTCGTTAGAGAATCCTAAATCATCCATACGATATTGGACAGCTCGTGATGTAATATATCCTTTCTTGCCTACTCCATGAAACACATACTCTTTATCATGTGTAATTCTTTTAACATCTTCTAAGATTTTAATTACTTGGTCAGTTAAGAAAACTCTAAAATCTTTTACTCCATAGTCTTTGGTCTTGCCTATATCGAAGTTCCATTCTTGTTTCTTTAAATCTATTTCTGACCATTTCATTTGTGCAAGTTCTCCACCTCTAACACCTAAGTGAGCTATCATTCTCAGATAACAACCAATAACATCTTTGCTATCAGAATTATTTTCTACTGTATAAACCCATTTGCCTAGCAAGTCTGTATCAAGAATTGCCTTGCGATTTTCTATGGAGTGTTTGCCTAATAGTTTTGTTAGACCATTAGCTATATTGATTGTTGCTTTTCTTAAAGGGATTGCATAATCATAAACATATCCAACATAACGGACAGTTCTTTTTGCTATATCAATGCTATGAGTGGAAGCAACTTTTTGAGCTTGTTCAAAGATATCAGCAGGTGTAATGTCATATATCTTTTTATCTCCAAACTTAACTAAGATATGCCTACTAAGACTAGACCATTCTCTATTCCATGATTCAGTATTATTGACTTGTGTCTTTCTAACTTCCAACCATTCTTCAGCAATATCATTTAGTGTTTCTGATTTAACTTCTTTGAGCTTTTTTCTTTCTGTCTTTTTAGTGAGCGTAATATCTTCTCCTTTCAAAACTCTTTCTCTCAGTGATCTATGTTCCGCTCTTGCTCCTTTCAATGAGATTGTAGGATAACCACCTTGAATTGTGTCAATCTTTTCTAATCTTTTACCTTGCTCGTATATGTGATATCTATATTGCCAAGACATATTACCGCTAGGTCTAACTAAGATATATAATCCATTCCCGTCAGCTACTCTATAAGGTTTCTTCTTTGCTTTTAAGCTCAATAGTTTCTTTTCAGTAAGCTTCATATCCACTCCTAACACCACTTACAAAGGTCTTATATGTCTTATTTTGAGCTGTTTCTTGGTATAGATGTGGGTATGCTTGTGGGTAAACAATAAATCGGTATATCATTTGTGGGTATAGTAATTCCATGTACCCACAGAATACCATAGTTGTATATAGATTCAAGTATATTGATAAGGGTTATATATATGGTGTTATTAGCTTATGAATGCTTAGGTTTTAGATTGATTTAGAGTGATATAAGTGGGTTGTTTGTGGTTATGGGTGGATTTGAACCACCGACCTCAGCGTTATGAGTGCTGTGCTCTAACCAACTGAGCTACATAACCATCAAACGTTAAATCTAAAGTAAATTACATCGCCCTCTTGGACCATATAATCTTTTCCTTCTTGCCTCCAAACGCCGCCATTTTTAGAACCTTGCTCACCATTATGTTTTACATAATCATTATAGGCAACTGTCTCAGCTCGAATAAAACCTTTTTTAATATCTGTATGTATGATACCCGAACAATCTCTTGCATTAAAATCTTTTTTTGCAGACCATGCTTTTGTTTCTTTTGGGCCTGCCGTAAAGAATGTTTTTAATCCTAATAACTGATATCCAGTTCCTATGATTCTACTCAATGCACTCTCCTCATAGCCCAATTCATTTAAAAATTCTTTTTCCTCAGATTCATCTAATTCCGAGATATCTTGCTCTAATTTTACATCTATAGTAATAATTTTAATATCTGAATCTATTTCTTTGCTAAATTCTTTAATTTTATTGGAACTTGATTGATTGTTTATATTAGCTATAACGAACATTGGCTTAGTTGTTAACAACTTAAAATCATTGCATTGAGATAATTCTTCAGAAAAACTAAATGATGATGCAAATTTATCATTAGACAAATGTTTTATGAGATGTTTTAGATCATCAGATATTTTTTCCTTGTCTTTTATATTAAGCTTGCTTTTTTTGATCCTTTCTAAATATTTTTCTGTTGAGGATAAATCAGATAAAATTAATTCTAAATTGATATCTTGGAAGTCCTCTAGAGGAGTATAATCTTCTTTAACATGTAATATTTCTTTGTCTTCAAAAAATCTTACTACATGAGCAATAACATCTGTGTTATTAATGTGACTAAGAAATTCATTTCCTAAGCCTTCTCCTTTTGAAGCTCCCTTTATTAAACCAGCTATATCAACAAACTCTATTGAAGTATTTACAATATTTTTTGACTTATTAATATCTGCCAGAATATCTAATCTTTCGTCGGAAACTTTCACATAAGCAATGTTTGGATCTATAGTACAAAAAGGGTAATTATTAGCCGGTATTTTTTGTGCGGTAAGTAAATTAAAAATAGAAGATTTTCCGACATTTGGCATCCCAACTAAGCCACATTTAAATCCCATTGTTTTCACTCTCCCTATTTAATTTATTCATTAATTTTGAAGCTTCTCCATCAAAAAAATTATTAATTTCATTAAGGCTTAAATTAATGCTATCCATAATAATTTCCATATCACTTTTTGAAGGTTTGCCAAGCACATATTCAACAGTTCGATTTTTATCTTCTGGTTTTCCTATTCCTATTCTTAATCTCCAAAAATCTTTTGATCCAAGTTGCTCAACAATACTGTTTAACCCATTATGTCCTCCACTACCGCCACCATGTTTTAACCTTATTTTGCCAACAGTAAGATCAATATCATCATAAATTACTAATATATTTTCTGGTTTTATATTTTTATTTTTAATGAATTTCTTGATTGGAATACCGCTATTATTAATATAGCTCATTGGTTTTATCATTGTGAATTCTTGATTGTTATATTCATTAGTAAAAATATCTGAATCAAATTTTTTTGAATATACAAAATCTCTGTTAAGTTTTTTAGATAAAGAATCTAAAAACCAAAAACCAACATTATGCCTGGTAGCAAGAAGTTTCTTGTCAGGATTTCCTAAGCCCACAAAAAGTTGCAATAACATTTGATTCATATAAAGAGTTTTAGATAATTTTTTAGATAATTAGTTTTTCTTTGAATCACTGCTTTTCTCTTTGGGATCAGCATCTTTTGAGTCAGCATCTTTTGAGTCAGCATCTTTTGAGTCAGCATCTTTTGAGTCAGCATCTTTTGAGTCAGCATCTTTTGAGTCAGCATCTTTTGAGTCAGCATCTTTTGAGTCAGCTGCTGCTTCTCCATCTGCTTCTTCTCCATCTGCTTCAGGATCAACAATATCTTCTGGAGCAGTGTCTTCGATAACTTCTTCTATTGGCGCATAACATTTAACAATTGCTGTATCATGTTCTTTATCACTAAGTGCTATCAATTCAACTCCTGCGGGTAATTTTATTTCTCCGATATGGAGACTATGTCCCACATCAAGCTCGGCCACATCAACTTGAATATTCTCCGGAATATCTTTTGGCAGACAACTAATCTCAATTTCAGTTATAATATGAGATAATATACCTCCTGAAAGTTTGACTCCTACACAAGTTTCTTCGTTTATAAAATTCAGCGGCACATTAACTGCTATTGCTTTATCTTGGCTGACAACAAGAAAGTCTATATGAGTGATATGAGATTTTCGGGGATCCCTTTGGAGCCCTTTGAGGATAACTTCCATTTTTTTGCTACCCAATTTTAAATCAATTACATTACTATAAAAGCCGGGGTCTTTGATTTGATTTGTTAACTCAAAACTATTAATTAAAATTGATTTATTTTCTTCAGATGCACCATACACTACAGCAGGAACAAGTTGTTCTTTGCGATAGCGCTTGGAAGCTCTTTTCCCAAAATTCTCTCTTTTTGTTGCACCTAAAGTGTACTGTGATGTCATTTTACCTCTTGTTTTTATCAAATAGGATTATACACTAATCCATAAAAAGTGTACTAACAGATTCTCTGTTATGAATTCTTCTAATTGTTTCTGCCAACATTTCTGATACCGAGATTTGGCGAATATTAGTGATTTTACCGGCTTTTTCATGTAATGGGATTGTATCAGTTACAACAATCTCATCAAGCATTGATTTTTTAATATTTTCATAAGCCTTGCCAGAAAGCACAGGGTGAGTGATGTATGCCACTACTTTTTTTGCACCCACATCTTTTAAAGCCTTTGCAGCTTGGCAAAGTGTTCCAGCTGTATCTACTATATCATCCACAATTATGCAGGTTGCTCCTTTTACATCTCCAATAATCTGCATTACTTCAGAAACATTTGCCTCTGGTCGCCTCTTATCAACAATTGCTAAATCACAATGTAGTTGCTTTGCTAGTGCCCTTGCTCTAACTACTCCACCTATATCCGGTGAAACTACTATCATATCTGGATGCTTTTGTTTATAAATATCAGCAACCAAAAGAGGGGTAGCATATATATTATCAACAGGAATATCAAAAAACCCTTGAATTTGATCAGAATGTAAATCAATCGTCAATAACCTATCAATATCCATATTTGCAATCATATTAGCTACAACCTTAGCTGTAATTGGAACCCTTGCTGACCTTACCCTTCTGTCTTGTCTAGAATACCCAAAATAAGGTATAACTGCTGTTATCCTATCAACAGAAGATCTTCTTAATGCGTCGGTCATAATCATTAATTCCATCAAATTATTGTTTGTTGGAGAACATGTTGGTTGTATTATGAAAATATCTTGGCCTCTAACATTTTCTTGTATTTCTACCGATATTTCACCATCACTAAAAGTGGTGACACTTGCTTTCCCAATGGATTGGTTCAAATGAGCAGCTACATCAGTAGCCAATTTTATATTTGAATTACCCGAAAAAATCATCAATGGTCGTTCATTTTTCATATCTATAACATCCAAATCGTACTGGGGTGGAAGGATTCGAACCTCCGAATGACGGGATCAAAACCCGCTGCCTTACCGCTTGGCGACACCCCAAAATAAATTTGCTTAAATATATCAAGAGTATCTAGAATTTACTAGCCTCATAGCTATTAATTATTAGCTAAGGTTAACATGAGATAAAGAATAATGGGAAAAAAAATACAATGTGTTTTTAATCGATATTATCATTATTATGGGATTTTACGATTATGGCATTATGATTTTTAGGGATAGCTGAAAGAACTTTCTCTGCATTCCCAATATTTGAAAAATCGATAAAAAATGTTCCACCTGTCCCAGTCATTCTAGATTTTCCATATTTTGATAACCATTTTTTTGTTCTAGCAATGGAAGGGTATTTATTTAATATAATTTTTTCAAAATCATTTTTTGTTTTATCATTTATAAAATCATCAAAATTATACTTATTTTCATCATTTTCTGTATGAATTAATTCATATATTTCTTTTGTAGAAATATGGTGTGAACTAAATACCAGCAAATACCATTTTGGCTTTAAATATATATTTGTAATAATTTCTCCTCTACCTTCAACCCATGCATTCATACCATTTAAGAAAAATGGCACATCACTCCCTAATTCTAGGCCTAAATCAAACAAAGAGTTTGATGTTATTTTTATATTCCATATCTGAGCAAGCGCTATTAATGTAGTTGCAGCATTCGAACTACCGCCTCCTAAACCTGCTCCGATTGGAATATTCTTTTTTAACTTTATATTTAAACCATATTTTTTAACACCAAATTTTTTTCTAAATAATTCAATTGCCATCTTTATTAAATTATTGGATTCTAAATTTTTTATATTACATGTTATTTCTATTTTATTATCTTTCCTTTTTTCAAAACTCAGATAATCATAAAAATCAATTAATTGAAATATGCTTTGTATATTATGAAAACCATCTATTCTTTTATTTAAGACTTTTAAAAAAAGATTAAGCTTTGCCGGAGATTTATAATGGAACATTATTATGGAGAGAAGTTAATTTATCAATCAAGTCAGAATTATTTGGATTCTTTTTAAATTCTACCTCCATTATCTTTCTTGACTCACTGTATAAACCATTTTTAATTAATATTTGACAATAGTGTTCAATAATTTCAGGATCCTGATCCTTTTTATATGCAATTTCTGCATATTTTAAAGCATCAATATAGTTTCCTTTTTTGAATAAAACCCACCCCATACTATCAAGAATTGCAGGACTACCAGGGTCATAGTCTAATGCTTGTATAATATAATTATATGCTTCATCAAATCTATCTGTATGAATTGCTAAACTATATCCAAGCGCATTGAGTGTATTGGAATTTCTTTTATCAATTGATAGTATAAAAAGCAAATCTTTTTCCATTAAATCTACTTTTTTTAATGCCTCATAGGCCATAGCACGAGCATAAAGTAAATTTATATTGTCTTTATAAGAATTGAGACCCTTGTTAACAATTTCTATAATATTTTTATAGAGTTTTTTATCATTATAATGAGAAATCTGAGCCAACCAAAATTGGAGCCTAATATCTTCAGATGTATATTTTGTTTTTAAATTCTCTAAATATTCAATTGCTTCTACCAAACCGGACATCTTTAAAATAGACGAAGATTTATTAATCTGTGCTTGTATTTTATAAGTATGACTGGTAATTCTATCAAAATGAATAATGGATTCCCTATAGTTGCCAGCACGGTAATCAAGCATGCCTCTTAAATAATTAATTTCGTCCGTATCAATAACTAGTGATGATAAATATTTTTCGGATAAATCTAGTTTTCCCCTGTTAAAAAGCAATCTAGATATTTGAAGAATAACTGAGATATCATCTGGGTCACTTATTAATATCTTATCTATAAGGTTTGTTGCCGATGCCATATCATCTAGTTTTAAATATATTTCTAATAATTCAATTTGTACTTGCCTATCAGGAATATCTTTGCTTTGTAGATATTTTATTAAAATATCTTTGGCAGGAGTTAATTCATTTAATGCAGACAAGGAGCTTGATTCTAAGCGTACCAAATTTCTTTCATTATATGTTCCAATTTTATTTATATACTCAATAACTTTAGCTTGTTTATTATAACTATAAAGTAACTCTATATAGCTAAGCGAGAGTAATCGATTTTCGTTTATCTGCAGATAATCTTCAAAGAATTTGATAACATTTGAGCGGTTCCTGTTTTCAGATAATGAAAACATAAGTCTAGAGTAATCCGCTTTACTCTGAGGATTTATTGCTTTTAAATAACTCAAAAAATAATCATTTGCAAGGTCAAAATTATTATTTTCTAAAGATGCGCTTAATCCAAACTTATATGGTAAATAAGAATTGGAGCTGATCTTTATCCATTTAGAGGCAATTATATCTGCAGCACCATAATCACCAATTTCAAACGCTATTTTTGAGGTTTTATTAAATAAATTAATATCTGTCATAATTTCAATATCTTTAATAAATAACGCTAATGCTTCTTTATTTAGGCCCTTATTTAATGCCAAGTTGATATATATTGAGTCATATAGCTGCTTATACTTTCTATCCTTGTTTTCATAGCTCTCATTTGATGAATTTGTGTTAACCAAAGGACGATTTTCTGGTGCTTGTGTGCAGGAAGTAATGCTGATGACTAATATTATTGGTAAAATTTTTAAATAATTGGCCATAATAGTATAATATATCACATATTAATAATATTGAGGTCTGTATAGCTATACACAAAAAATCATGTCAATTAATATACTTGGTATTAATCATAAATCTGCGCCTTTAGACATTAGGGAAAAACTAGTGTTTGATAAAGATGCTATTCCTCATGCTCTCAATGATCTCAAAAAAATTGATGGTATAAATGAAGTGGTGTTACTTTCAACATGCAATAGGACTGAAATTTATACTGAAAGTAATACAGACAATTCCAAAATTATTGAATGGTTGAATAATAATCAGAATACAGTAAATGATTGTAAGCCTTATACATATAGTTATCATGAAGAAAAAGCTATGAGTCATTTATTTCATGTTGCATCAGGCATAGATTCAATGGTAATAGGTGAAAATGAAATACTTGGTCAAGTAAAAGATGCTTTCAAGATTGCGAATCGAAATAAATGTGTTACTTCTTCTTTAAAAAGATTATTTGAATTTTCCTTTTCAGTTGCAAAAGAAGTTAGAACAAACACTGATATTGGCTCTAACCCAATATCTTTTATGTTTACATCTATTACTTTAATCAAGAAGATTTTTGATAATATTGAAAGCAAAAATGCTCTACTGATAGGATCCGGCGATATGATTGAACTAGCAATTAAATATCTTCAATCAAATAATGTTAGAGAAATTACTCTTACAAATCGAAATTATGAAAAAGGAAAAAGATTGGCAGATAATCATAATTGTAATTTTGCAAGATTACAAAATTTAGGTCATTTAATACCTAACAATGATATTATTTTTACATCGACATCAAGCTCACTTCCAATCCTGGGAAAAGGTATGATGGAAAGCTGTCTTAGCTTAACAATAAAAAAGCCCATTGTAGTAATCGATCTGGGCGTTCCTAGAGATGTGGAGCCTGAAATTGCTAATCTTGATGATGTATATTTATACAGCATTGATGATTTGGGAAAAGTAATTGAAAATAATTATAAAATTAGAAAACAAGCTATTACACAAGCCGAAAATATTATTAATTATAAAATAATTGAGTTTAAAACTTGGTTGAATCAAAATCATTCTAACAATGTGATAAAATCCTATCGTGAATATGTAGATGACATAACAGATGGAATTGTTATCAAATCAAAAAAAATGATTGAAAATGGACAAGATATTGATGAAGTTTTAGATTATCTTGCTGAATCTCTTAAAAATAAACTCACTCATGAAACAACTTCGAAATTGAAGAATATTCTGCCCCTTTTGGATGATAAAGCAAATCTGCAAATCAAAAATATTTTTAAAAAAAAGTAATGAATCAAAAATCCTTAAAGGACTTAAAAAATCTAACTTCAGAATTTATCAAAAACCCTAAACTCATAGATAGGTTAGATGATATAAGAATTCGTTATGCAGAAATAACAGAAAAACTTGAAGATCCAAATACTTATAAGGATCGCAAATTATCTGAAAAGTTGAATAAAGAAAGGTCTCAACTTGAAAAACCTGTTAAATATTTTCTGGATTATCAGGAATTACTTCAAAAAATTAATGATACACAGAGTTTAATATCTGATGAAGATGATAAAGAGCTAAAAATACTGGCAGAAGATGAGCTGGAAGAATATTCAGGTAAGAAGAATGAATTAGAAAATATATTATTAGAGCTTTTAGTGGAAAAAGATCCAAATGATTCTAAAAATGCTTTTTTAGAGATTCGTGCAGGAACAGGCGGAGATGAAGCCGCTATTTTTGCTGGGGATTTATACAAAATGTATTCAAAATTTGCGGAGAAAAATTCATGGAATATCGAGCTTATTAATGTCACAGAAAGTGATCATGGTGGTTACAAAGAAATAATCTTAAAAATTACAGGAAATGAAATTTATGGGCAACTCAAATTTGAATCTGGAACCCATAGAGTTCAAAGAGTGCCAGATACTGAAACACAGGGCAGAATTCATACTTCTGCTTCAACTGTAGCGGTTTTACCATTGATTGATGAAATTGATCAAATTGAAATTAATCCATCAGATTTAAGGATTGATACATATCGTGCTTCTGGTGCTGGTGGACAGCATGTTAATAAAACTGATTCAGCTGTAAGAATAACACATATACCAACTGGTACTGTTTCGGAATGTCAAGAAGGTAGGTCTCAACATAAAAATAAAGCACAGGCTTTATTGGTTCTTCACTCAAAACTTCTTATGGTTAAACAAGAACAGCAGAAAAAAAATACTGCTGAAGAAAGAAAAAATCTTATAGGTAGTGGAGATAGGTCTGAAAGAATTAGAACTTATAATTTTCCCCAAGGAAGAATCACTGATCATAGAATAAATCTAACCTTATATAAGTTAGAAAATATACTTGAAGGAAATATAGAGCCATTGATTGATGAATTAAAAAAAGCTTCTATAAATTAATATAATGACTAAAACAATTTCAAATATCTTATCGAAATCAGGGCAAATCTTAAAAAGCTACAATAAGGTATCCAATGTTACCAAATTAGATATTGAGTATTGTTTAATGGAAGTTTTAGACAAAAATCGAGCGTATTTACATGCCCATGGTGAAGAAAAAATAAGTAATCAAGAATTAATTGAATTTAATAAATTATTAAAAGATATACTGCTGGGTAAGCCTTTAGCGCAAGTCTTAGGTTATCAAGATTTCTATAAAAATAAATTTCTTATAAATAGCAATGTGCTTATACCAAGAATAGAAACTGAAATATTAATTCCAAAAATTTTAGAGCTTGGTGATGAAATATATGATAAAAATAAACAATTAATCTTAATAGATGCGGGTTCAGGTTCAGGGTGTATAGGATTATCATTAGCGATTGAGAGAAAAGACTGGACAATCATTTTAATTGAAAAATCTTCAAAAGCAGTAGAAGTATTATTATCTAATTGCAAAAAACACAACGTTAGTAATTGTACTATTATTATGTCAGATTGGTTAACTGCTATATCTGACAAATTTGCTAATATAATAGTTTCGAACCCACCATATGTAGATGTTGGAAGTAAACAAATTGAAGATAGTGTAAAAGGTTTTGAACCAAATACTTCCCTCTATTCCAATGAAAATGGATTTTCAGATATAAAAGAACTTATAGCAGACTCCAAAAGGGTCTTAGTAAATGATGGTCTGCTAATTTTAGAAAATGGGTTTAACCAGTCAGCAAAAGTTTCGAGTCTCCTCGAGAAAAACTATTATAAAGACATAGATATTATATTAGATTATAATGGTATTAATAGATTTACACTTTCAAGATACTCTTAACATGGACAAAACTACTATAATTAAAATTGCTGATTTAGCAAAAATTGAAATCAAAGATGATGAACTTGATCATATAGCTGATAGTTTAAAAAAAATTTTAAAGTTAGTAGATGAGATGAATTCTGTGAAAACAGATGATGTGGTTCCTATGTCACATCCACTTAACCTCTCACAAGAACTAAGGAAGGATGAGGTTCTTGAAAAGAATGAAAGGGATGTTTTTCAAAAAGATAATAAATATACAGAAAATGGCTATTATAAAGTGCCAAAAATAATTGATTAATATGCATAATAAAACAGTTTCAGAATTAATAGATGACATTAAAAATAAAGAAATTAGCTCATTAGAGTTAACAAAACATTTTATCGAAAGAATTAAAAGATTGGATAAAAAATTAAATTCTTTCATCACTATTACAGAGGATTATGCTCTTAAACAAGCTAAAAAAATAGATGTTGATATAGCTAAAGGTGCTATCAAACCACTGTCTGGAATACCTTTTGCGCAAAAAGATATTTTTTGTACAAAAAATATAAAAACTACTTGTGGTTCCAAAATGCTTGAGAATTTTATTAGTCCTTATGATGCAACAGTTGTAGAAAAATTAAATAATGCAGGAATGGTTATAATTGGTAAAACAAATATGGATGAATTTGCAATGGGATCATCTAATGAGACAAGTTACTTTGGTGATGTAAAAAATCCTTGGGATTTAGATTTTGTTCCTGGTGGATCTTCAGGGGGTTCAGCGGCAAGCGTTTCGGCAAGATTAATTCCATGCTCTACTGGAACAGATACTGGAGGATCAATTCGCCAACCTGCTTCATTATGTGGCGTCTGTGGAATCAAGCCAACTTATGGCAGAGTTTCTAGATATGGAATGATTGCTTTCGCATCTAGTTTAGATCAGGCTGGCGTTTTTACTACTACCGCTAAAGATTGTGCAATTTTATTATCACATATTTCTGGTTATGACCCTAAAGATTCTACATCTTCACGTGAACCAGTACCTGATTATCATTCAGATTGTTTAAAAAAATTCAAACCACTAAAAATTGGTATCCCCAATGAATTTCTTGATGGTCTTGATGCTAATGTAAGAGAAGTTTTTGACGATAGTATAAAAGTACTTGAAGCAAATGGTTGCTCTATAAAAAAAGTTAGCTTGAAAAGTTCAAAACTGGGTGTTTCAGCTTATCAAGTAGTTGCTCCAGCAGAATGCTCTTCCAATTTATCAAGATTTGATGGGGTGAGATATGGCTATAGAGCTGACGATGTTAAAAGTATTGATGAATTATATAAAAAATCTCGTTCAGAAGGATTTGGGCAAGAAGTAAAAAGAAGAATATTAATAGGCACATATGCTCTTTCTGCAGGTTACTATGATGCATATTACTTAAAAGCTCAAAAAATTAGGAAAATTATATCTAATGAATTTGCTCAAGCATTTAAAGATGTTGATTTAGTGCTTGGACCTACTGCGCCCGACTCTGCATTTAAAATTGGCGAAAAATCCAATGATCCAATTGCAATGTATTTATCAGATATTTTTACAGTAAGCACAAATCTTGCAGGCCTTCCGGCTATGTCAATCCCAATGGGATTTAAAAATAAGCTTCCATTAGGATTACAAATAATCGGTAATCATTTTGATGAGTCAAAAATACTATCACTTGCTTGTCATTTCCAAAACATCACTGATTGGCATACTAAAAAACCTAAAATTTCTGGAGATTAGTGTATGTGGGATCCGATAATAGGACTAGAAATTCATGTCCAACTAAATACTAAAAGTAAAATTTTCTCATCCGCATCAACAAATTTTGGTGCTAATCAAAATACTCAAGCTTGCGCTATAGATTTGGGATTACCTGGAGTATTGCCGGTATTAAATGAAAAAGCAGTTTTTATGGCTATTAAATTTGGATTGGCTATTGGTGGAAAAATTTCTAATAATTCAATATTTGCTAGGAAAAATTATTTTTATCCTGATTTGCCTAAAGGTTATCAAATTTCACAATATGAAATACCAATTGTTTTAGGTGGTAGTGTAAATATTGAATTTGAGAATAAAACAAAAAAGATTAATATTACCAGAGCTCACTTAGAAGAGGATGCGGGTAAATCTATCCATGACTTATATGAAGATGAAAGTGCCATAGATTTAAATAGAGCCGGCACACCTTTAATTGAAATTGTTTCTGAGCCTGAAATGACTAGTGCTAATGAAGCTATTCAATATCTTAAAAAAATACACTCATTAATAAGATACTTAGATATAAGTGATGGAAATATGGAAGAGGGCTCTTTTAGGTGTGATGCGAATATCTCTCTAAAAAAGAGCGGAACAAAAACACTGGGCACAAGAGCAGAAATAAAAAATATTAATTCATTTAAATTTGTAGAAAATGCTATTAATTTTGAGATTAATAGACAATCTCAATTATTAAATGATGGGGGCACAATAATTCAAGAAACTAGATTATATAATCCATCAAAAAATGAAACTAAATCCATGCGTTCTAAAGAAGAAGCAAATGATTATAGATATTTTCCTGATCCAGACCTGCTGCCAGTTTCAATTAGTAAAAAGCTAATCGAAGAAATAAAAAATAGTATGCCAGAACTTCCTGAAAATAAAAAAAAGAGGTTTATGAGTCAATATAATTTGAGTGATTATGATACTTCTATACTGATTACTGATAGAGAATTATCTGAGTTTTTTGAAGAAGTGCTTAATAAAAAAGAGCTTAATCCCAAATTAACTGCAAATTGGATTATCACGGAAATGCTTGCTCTTGCAAAAAAATCTAGTCTTGGTGTTAAAGATTATCCCGTTACTTCAGGGGATTTAGCTATCTTACTTACCTATATTAAGGATGAAGTTATTTCTAGCAAACAAGCAAAAGAAATATTTGAGAGAATGTGGATGAATAAAGAAAAACCACAAGAAATTATAGAAAATGAAGGTCTTGAACAAATTTCTGATTTAGGAGAATTAAATAAAATAGTTGATAATATCATTAAAAACAATTATAAAAGTGTAGAAGACTATCAAAGTGGTAAAACTAAACTTTTGGGCTTTTTTGTGGGTCAGGTTATGAAAGAAACCCAAGGTAAAGCCAACCCAAAAATTGTTAATAAATTATTGAAGGAAAAACTTAAAAAATGATTAATAGCTTAATAAAAAAAATAAAGGGGACATTTTCAACTGATTTATCAATAGATCTAGGAACTGCCAATACTCTAATTTATGTTAAAGGAAGAGGTATAGTTTTAGATGAACCTTCTGTCGTCGTTGTTAGAGATGATAGATCATCTTTGGGTGGTAAAAAAATTGAGGCTGTGGGTACAGATGCAAAATTAATGTTAGGAAGAACGCCAACAGGTCTTCAGGCCATTAGACCAATGAAAGATGGTGTAATTTCTGATTTCATGATTTGTGAAAAAATGTTACAGCATTTTATTAGAAAAGTTCATGATAATAAATTTTTTAGACCAAGCCCAAGGGTTCTAGTTTGTGTCCCATGCGGAGCTACACAAGTTGAAAGAAGAGCTATAAGAGAATCTGCATCAGGTGCTGGTGCCAGGATAGTACATCTCATTGATGAGCCAATGGCTGCTGCTATTGGAGCGGGTATGCCGATAGATGAAGCAAGAGGTTATATGGTACTGGATATTGGAGGTGGAACATCAGAAGTTGCAACTATATCTCTGAACGGTATTGTATATTCATCTTCAACTAGAATTGGTGGCGATACATTTGATGATCAGATTATTGCGTATGTTAGAAGAAATTATGGGTGTGTTATTGGTTATCCAACTGCTGAAAAGATTAAACATGAAATAGGCTGTGCTTATCCAAGCAGCGATTTATTGGAAATTGAGGTAAAAGGAACAAATTTATCTGCTGGTGTTCCTCAATCATTTACTGTTAATAGTAATGAAATACTAGAGGCATTAACTGATTCTCTACAAGGAATAATTTCTGCAGTTAAAGCAGCTCTCGAACAAACGCCTCCTGAATTAGGGGCAGATATACATGAACGTGGGATGGTACTCACGGGTGGTGGCGCGTTATTAAGAGACATAGATAAGCTTATAACTGAAGAAACTGGAATGTATGTTATTGTCGCTGAAGACCCAATGAGCTGCGTTGCTAGAGGTGGTGGAAAAGTTTTAGAGATTATAGATAGAGAAGGAGTAGAATTTTTATCTCTTGACTAAACAAGATGCAACTTTTTTATAAAAAATCTACGCAAGACTTTTATATTTTTTTATTTCTAATAATTCTCTCAGTCTCTACAATTATATTAGATAATAAATATAAAAAAATAAATTATATAAGATCAATAATAAGTGATGTAATTATTTACCCTATTGATGTAATATCGTCCACTCCAAAAAGTATTATCGAGTTATTTGTTCTTGAATCACAAGAAGGCCCTGATCTTCAATTGAAAATTACTAAGCTCCAAGATGAAAATTTAAATTTAAAAATTAAATTACAAGAGTTGCAATCATTAAAGGATGAAAATTTAAGACTTAGAAATATAGCTAAGGAATCAACGATCATAGCAAATAAACAAACATTAGTTAAAGTAATAAGTGCTAGCGCACACCCAAACAAAAAAATTATTTCAATAGATAAAGGAAGAAAAGAATCTGTCTTTGAAGGACAAAATGTTCTTGGATTAAAAGGGTTAATTGGACAAGTAATTGAAGTAAATTATCTATCTTCAAAGGTTCTTCTGATCAGTGATTTAAACCACAATGTTCCTGCTCAAATTACAAGAACTGGAGAAAAACTAATTGTTTCAGGTATGGGGAGCGATGATAGATTGCGTGTAAGCTATGCCCCTCTTAATATGGATATAAAAATTGGCGATGTTGTTGCAACATCAGGAATTGCAGATAGATTTAAACTGAACATACCAATTGGAAAAATATCTGATGTTATTTACAACCAAGACAAAAATTTTGTAGAAGCAATAGTATTGCCTTATGAGAATATTGGCAATATAGCTGAATTAATTCTTATCTGGGATTATATACCTAAAAAAGCTGATGAATAATTTCATAATAATTTTACTTTCGTTCGTTATATCTCTATTAATTACTACAATGACTTTTAGTTTGGGGGTCTTCTCGCCTGACTGGATTCAGTTGGTTTTGATTTACTGGTTATTAGCAGTACCTTCTGTAATTGGGCTAATTGGTGCATGGTTCATTGGTATAATAGCAGATGTGACGCTTGGATCTACATTAGGTATGCATGCATTAACATATGTAGCAATATCATTTGTAGTAATGCAGTCATATAAATTTTTAAGATATTTAACAGTATATCAGCAGGCGATTATTATTTTTATAATTTTTATTTTAAAATATACAATACTATTATGGATAGACAGGCTGCTTGATATAAATGTTTACACTCTCTCAATTTATTGGACTCCTTTAATGAGCGCAATTCTATGGCCAGTAGTTTTTTATATACTCCGATTTATTAGAAGAAAGTATTATATTGCATAATGAAAATAATTTGTGATAAAAAAAATCAAGACAAATGCAAATACTTAAAGAACCTCCTACTTCATAATCAAAAAAAATATTTTGATAATAATTTAACTTTAGAGTTAAATAATAATCAGATTACGCTGTTAAATCATAATTATAGACCTCCTGTTCCTATATCAATAGATTTTTTGAGTCAATCGTTTATTAAAAAAATTGATCAAAGGTTAAGTCAGAATGAAATCTTTTTAAAAATTTTTCAGAAAAAAAATTCTAGAATTCTAGATTGTACAGCTGGTTTTGGTCGTGATAGTTATTTACTAAGATCTCTAGGGTTTAATTTGGTAATGATTGAAAAAAATCCAATAATATCTCTTATGCTTAAACATGCTGTAGAAAAAATACAAAAGTCTAAGTTTCATCTTTATCATGGCGATGCTCTTGACTTCCTTAATCATACTGATGTAATTTTTGATTATATTTATTTTGATTTCATGTTTAATAAAAATAAGAATAAGTCATTATCCTCTAAAAATGATGAAACTTTAAAAATTTTAGCTGAAAATGATAATAATAGAGAAGAATTAGTAAATCTAGCAATTACTAAATGTAGAGAAAAGGTTGTGATAAAAAGACCTATTCGTGGTAACAATGAAATAAAATTAAAACCTAGCTATAGTATTACATCTAAATTACTCAAGTATGATATGTATTTAGCAAAAAATGAATAAATTACAAAAAACTCTGTTGGGTCAGATACATAATTACAAATATAATAAATTAATTATCTTTGATAAAAAAGAAGATATTTTGAAGCAACTTTCTATTATTCCAGATAAATTTAAAATTAAACATGTTATGGATAATAAATCAATTGAACAGTACAATAACTCAGATTCTTTAATAATTTATGTAATTGATAAAAAAGTCAAAGAAAAAACAAAAACTTCCGAAATAATATCAAGACTTACACTTTTAAATCCGGAAAACATTATTGTTATTAGCCCATCTTTAAGCAAAAATTATTCTGATGATTCATTTTATAAGACCTTAATATCATTCGGCTATAAATTACTTAGTTTTGTAAAAGAGAGAGATGTGTTTTATTTTTTTTATGCATATAATATTAGTAATTATAAAAATATACCTGACTGGCTTAATAATGAAAATTGGGCAAACCCAGAATTATGGGAGAAATAAATA
>JACKQG010003878.1_pt1 | contig 17860 bp, 21 predicted proteins | sample 8237621 | NCBI WGS metagenome assembly JACKQG01 (sample SAMN15677084, study PRJNA649215) | marine metagenome | biome: marine; feature: Black Sea; material: saline water; isolation source: suspended particulate matter (SPM) from the Black Sea western gyre | collected 2013-06-09/2013-06-10 | depth...
AAACGGGCAGAGACAATACGACAAAAGATATAAATATCATGAGGAATCTCATTGTTTTACCTCCAATTTATTTTTCTTGAATATTATAGCAAAATCTACACTTTAATGCAATTAAAATATTGACGTTATAACGGAAACATGATAAAAGAAGCAGTGGTTTTCATAGAAAAATTCCTCTGTGAGGACGGGTTTACTTCGTAAACCACGTTTCTTTTGCAAACATCCCTTTCTTCCGAATTTTTAAAATGATAACATCAATTAAGGGCACTGTCAATATTCATTTTGAAAATTTCCGTTAAATATGCGATGCTGAAAGAAAAAACTTTGTATTTTTTTTGGACGTGAGCGGGAAATTGTAGTATACTGTGCCATAACGTCCCTACGCGAGACTTTTCAGGCAACCTATTATTAGAGAATCGCTCTTCATGTTTCACGTTTTACGTTTCACGCATCATAACTCAATAATATCTTCATAAAATTTCCCAGTTTCAATTAATGTTACAGGAACATTAGCGCGTTGCTCAATCTCGTCAATCAGACGTTTGACATTCTCGGTGATGTTCTCTCGGCATCGCGCCCCTGAAATAGCCGGGTCGAAGTGGTCACAGAAAGTCAAGGCAATTTGCGTCGGGCCATTGAGCATAACTGCATACTCGAAATGTTCCCACGAGATTTGGGAGGCTTTGCGTCGGCGGCGTCCAGTAGTGACACCATATTCAACGATACCGCGTTTCTCCTCTTCGTCAGGAGGCAATTGAAACGGCAACGGCCCTTCGCCTACACGGGAAGGCATTGCTTTTACCACTAAAATCACGTCTTGGATATGCTGCCAATTTAAACCCACATCATCTGCCAGGGCAGCCGCCGTGCAATTATCGGAAGTGCAGAACGGATAATCTTTTGACAATGCCAACGATAGATGAGTTCCCTGACTTCCTTCAATGACAACTGTTTCTCTACGTCCACACGCCGCGTTGACTTCGACGGCGACATCGGTGAGATATTCAGACATAGCCGGAATGTCCTTCGCTTGTTTTGCCTTTCGCAATCTGAATTCCGCAAGCGCAACGCCTGTTCCACTTGCTGTGCTGCCAATTGTTTTAGTTAAGCGACTGTCTTCGGCTTCCCTTTTTTTATATTCCGGCAAGATGATCGGACATCGGAAGTCAATTTTCGTGCGTTCCCGCAGAGAAAAGTCTGCATCGAACGATTCGATTTCCGCGAAGAATTTTTCAGGGTCAACGGCTACGCCGCTGCCCACACGGACTTGAGTACCTTGATTAAGCCATCCGCATGGCAATTGGTTGGTTTTTATCTCTGTTCCATCTTCAAAGTAAATGCTGTGTCCGGCATTAGTTCCTGTTCCTGCTCGGACGCAAAAACTGGCTTTTGAGCGTTGGGACAAATAAGCGGCGATTTTTCCTTTTCCCGAATCGCCCCAAAACGCATCGACAATGAGAATAGCTCCCATTTTGGATTCTCCTTTTTTACTTGATTTTCTCTGAGAAACCGAGTTTTTGCCCAAAACTCGGTTTCTTTTTTGCGACTTATATGATATAATAACTTGTTGGATAAGTCCAATTTATTATTTTAATAGATATGATAAATTGAGGTTATGGATGATGAATCTGGAACAATTACGTGGTTTTTATACCGTTGTGCAGGAAGGCAGTTTTACGAAAGCTGCTAAGAAACTATTTCGTACTCAACCCGCTATTAGTTCTCAAATTAAATTGTTGGAAGATGAACTTGGGGAGCCATTGTTTCAGCGGATTGGCAAAACGATTCGTCTAACGCAGGCGGGTGAAATTTTACAGCAGCATGTGGTGTATATCTTTGACCATCTTGATATTGCACAAAGCCAGATTCAGGAATTACATGGCTTACAGCGCGGTCGTTTGGTCATTGGATCCAGTGATACAATTACTATTTACATCCTGCCCCAAATCCTAAAATCCTATCGACAGCGCTATCCGAATATCGAAATCGCTATTCGGAATAAGACCTCTCTGGAGGTTGCCGAATTGGTGTTGGAAGGGGTAGTTGATTTCGGAATTGTAACACTGCCGATCAAACATGAAATGCTGGATGTGGAGGTTTTATGCGACTATCCCGATGTGGCGATTTGTCCAATTGACCATCCGTTGGCAAATCAAAAAGTGGTTTCACTCGCAAACTTGTCGTCGTATCCTTTACTTTTGCTGGAACCGGGCAGCAATACTCGTCGGTTTTTGGAGGAAGTTTTTGCAGCTCATGACATCCAATTGCACAGTGCGATGGATTTAGGTAGCGTCGATGTCATCAAACAAATGGTGGGAATTGGCTTGGGAGTTTCTATCGTTCCGCTTTATGCAGTGCGGGCGGACGCGGATGCTCAACTGGAGTTTCGCACTCCCACTGAAGGATTGGTGGTTTTGCCCATTAAAGAATTGCCTCCGCGTCAGATCGGTGTGATTCGTAGCAGACAAAGCGATTACCTTTCACTTGCCGGAAAAGAATTTGTTTCAATGTTCAAGCAATATATCAGGAAGAATCCAAATGGGTAGGTGAACTCATTAGTTTCACCATTTCAAGGAAATTTTCGTGTGATAATGATAAACAAATGCTAACTTCTGAACTTCTTAGATACCAAATTCAAGATGGACAAATTTTTGTCGTTTACGTCAACCCGAAGAGCGAAAAATATCTGAAGATTGCTCAAGATATCATCGACATCTATGTTGCTTATCTGGGCAAAACCAGGGGTGAATTGACTGCAGCCTTAGAAGAATACGAGGCTTATGACACTGACTACCGAGTAAAGCGCGGGCTTGCCAAGATGCTGGAAGATAAGGCGAAATTTGAAATTAAATGTAAGATGGAGCCAGAATTACTGCGAGAGCATATTTTTGAATATTCAGGCGCAAACCATCCGATTGTCACTGAAGCAAGTCTGACCCATACAATTACGCAAAAAGAAGCCATCGAATCTCTATCGAAGCGATTGGACATCAGTTCCCAACAAATTGTCGAGGGTATGTATGCAGACCTTAAAGAAAACCATGTGATGACCGAATTTGTTTCCGTTGACCCACCTTCCGCGGAATGGCTTTTAGACCGATACAACGTCGCTTTAGCGCAAGCGATGTTGTATCGAGCCAGCGAATTGCGAATCCGCATCTATCGAAACATCCCGACAAAGTACAAACTCGTCTTTAAATTTATCAAATTTTTTCATCTAATGCATGTCGTCTCTGGCAATAATCAAGATGGTTATCATATCATCCTTGATGGTCCCGCCTCAATGTTTCGGCTTTCTCAGAAGTACGGCATCCAGATGGCTTTGTTCCTACCAGCTTTGATTCATTGTAATCGGTGGTGGATGGAAGCCGATATTGTGATGAATAATCAAAACCGTTATACTTTTAAACTTACTGATGAATTCGGATTAAGATCTCACTACAAAGACCCAGGCGAATTTGACAGTGAATTGGAGCGCGCTTTTGCTAAAAAATTTGAGGCAACTGAAACAGAGTGGATATTGGAACGCGAAACGGACATAATCGACCTCAAAGATACTGTGATGATTCCTGATTTCGCCTTTGTGCATCCAGATGGCAGAAGAGCAATAATGGAAATCGTAGGTTTTTGGACGCCAGATTATCTTAGAAAGAAATTGGATAAACTACGCCGCGCGGGATTGCCCAACATGGTGATAGCAGTTTCAGAAAAATTAAATTGTTCCGCGGATGACTTCGTAGATATTCCCGGTGAAGCTGTTTTTTTCAAAAATAGAATTAATGTAAATGAAGTTATTGAGCGGGTTGAACAATGCGCCCTTTGGAGTGCAGAAGTCTTTGCTTCTGCACTGCGTCAGCAGAATTAGAAGTCTTTGCTTCTGCACAACTGCGTCAGCAGAATTAGAAGTCTTTGCTTCTGCACAACTGCGTCAGCAGAATTAGAAGTCTTTGCTTCTGCACAACTGCGTCAGCAGAATTAGAAGTCTTTGCTTCTGCACAACTGCGTCAGCAGAATTAGAAGTCTTTGCTTCTGCACAACTGCGTCAGCAGAGACTGACGCACTCCAGAATTAGAAATCATCCACTACTCTCACTTGGTCAAACGGTTGATTGAGAACCTGCCGCCGGAAGTTCGCTTCCGCCTTTTCCATAAACCACTGATAACTGCAAAACGGATAATTTCTTGCGTCCTTCACTAAGCCATGCTTCACTGGATTGGTATGAACGTAGTGCAGTCTCGCCCAATAAGAGGTTTCGTAATCAATGCAGGTATCCCAGTAGTTGTACCATACCTTCCGACCGGGAGTGCTGTCAGCTTTGTTAACTGCCTTTGCATTAATCGAATGAACACGTCGAATAACTGACACCAGGGAATCCGCGTTCTGCGGAGCTTGAGCTACCCAGTGATAATGGTTGCTCATGACTGTCCACGCTTCCAGAGTCCATCCCCATAGCTGCATCTGCTCGAATAGAGTTTTGAGAAATGACGTCTTCTTTTCGTCTGTGTCAAGAAAGTGTCGCTTGCGCATCGTTCCTCCCGTCACCATGTAAATAGCGCACGGACGGAAAAGGTGTGGTGGATTATGAAGATAGGTCTTGTAAATTTCTTCGGACATTCTGACTTCACCTCCCTTGCGTCGGCATAGACCGACGCACTCCAAAATTAGCATCTCTGCGTCAGCAGAGACTGACGCACTCCAAAATTAGCATCTCTGCGTCAGCAGAGACTGACGCACTCCAAAATTAGCATCTCTGCGTCAGCAGAGACTGACGCACTCCAAAATTAGCATCTCTGCGTCAGCAGAGACTGACGCACTCCAAAATTAGCATCTCTGCGTCAGCAGAGACTGACGCACTCCAAAATTGTTACAATCCCATTATCTGAATATTCCCCTTGACTGTATTCAAATTAATTTGAGCCGTATTTTCGTTTAGAATTCCGCTGATTCTGTTTGGTTGCTGTTCTGCATCATCAAGTTTCAAATCACATTCAACTGAACCGACCAGACTCGTTGCTTTGACGCTGCTGCTTGCGTGTGGGTCAATTTTAAAAGAAATGTTGCCGCCGACGGATTTGACATCATAGACGCTGTTTTCTGCAATGCCACCTGTTATCTCAATATTTCCCGACAATCCATTAATCTTCAAACGAGTAGGCAAAATGTCAAAAACTGAAACGTTGCCATCGACAAAATCCAGTTCGATTCCGCTCATTTTGCGAGGTATACGAATTAAATAATTTACGATAGGTGTGCCATTGCCACCGCGGCTTTGTATAACTAAAGTTGTGCCATCCTGAGTGATTTCAGGGCGAGTTTCATTCAATATATCAATTGCATCTTCCTCGGTTATTGCTTCAATTTGTCTGGTGACTTCGATTTCCACTTTTGGTTCGTCCCATGATTGTACCCGAATTGCGCCTGCTATGCTTGATAGCAAAATTTCTGTTACTTCGCTCTTCTCAAAACTTACCTTTTCCCGTGCAATTTCTCTATGATTCTCGGCGTTGATAGCTTCAAACAGGTGGTTTACGTGTTGGACTGCTTGGGGAATTCTGCCTGTTTGGATAATCTCTTGTTCATCTTCTTCCATTGCCAAACGCACTGCATCGGCCACTGAAACATCATCATCCCTGGCAATTCGCGTTACCTCTGTTGTAATTCGTTCTTCCTCTTGAGCAACAAATTCAGCGATGCGTCCCTCTTCTGCAATAAGGTTCCTTTCAATTAAATCTTCCTGCCGCGCTCTGTTTTCTGCGTGTTGTTCAATTTCTTCGGGCATCTCTGCTTGCTCTAAGAAATTATCTCGTAATCGCCCTCGCGGTAATTGCCCAAACTCGTCGATAGGCATTGTGATTTGTGGACGCCTCTGAGTGAATGATATTTCGCGCTCGCTGAATACACGTTCAGGCGGCTGTTCGATTGGAACATAATTGGAAACTAATTCGTCCTTTTTTCGCTCGTATAAATCCTGAATCGTCTGCAAATCGCCATCGCCTGCATAAGTCAAACTGGTAAAACTAGCTTTTCGATTCGGCGAAAGTCCTACACCCCAAATCAATGGCTGTAACACGAAATGAGTGCCTATCCGAGGATAGTAAATCTCTAAGCAATCGATAACATCAGTTGGAAATAATTTGGCATAAGCTCTGCCGTTGTATGTTGCCGCGCACCAGCCCTCCGCGGGAGTGACGAACTGCTTAAAACCAACTTCTAAAAACTTCCCTGATAGAATGCCATCTTCAAAGGGAATATGGTATTCGTTTTCTCTAAAGTCATCGCCCAGACAAAGTTCAGGGTGGATACCAAAAGTGAATTTATTGAATTTCGGGTCGATATTGACGAAACTGTACTCGACTTGTAAAACCGGTTCAGCATCATCCAAAGTAATCCTCTTCTGCAACAACACTTTGCTAAAGGGCGTCGATGATATGGTTGACAAAATCACACCGTTCACAATTTCCTTCACACGCCAAGGGGTATTCCACAGAGTTCCTGGCGCTTTACCGACACATTCTTCGATGCCACCGTGTTCGATATACGCCCCGAATTGCACCGACTGAGGATACGTCCGGTGCAGAAATGTGAAACCCTCTGTTTGGATATCGAGAATGCGCCCACCTAATTCTGGAAGCAACATGACCGACATCAGTTCATTTTCCACAATCAATTGCGGTTGCCCCGCGTTTAATCGGTCTTCATGAAAAATTCCGGCTGCCATTATTCTTCCCTCCTTCTAAGTTTAAAACCGAGGCCATCAACGAAAAACCTTTCCATTCGCTCCTGCGCGTCTTCGGGTAATTCAAACCAATTTTCATCCACTTTTACATTTTGAATTTCCGCCATACCGGGTTCAAAAGATTCCATTTTTTCTCTCGTGAGTGGAAGACTGGCTAACCCTGTGTTTTCATTCAAAGAATATGGTAACCGCAGAAAGTGTGTTGGCGCCCAAAGCGAACCATCCACATGTTCCGCTTCTGCGAGATTGGAAATCATATTAAAAACTCTTTTGAATTTTTCATTGGAAAACGGTTTGGGAAAGACTTCATAAGGAAGGATGATGTGTGGGCCAGAACCGCCGCTGAATTTAACGCGGTAGGGTACATCGTAGCGGTCCAGAAAATCTGCAATCCGCATCCCATGCCGAAAGGCTTCCTTGTAATTTGTTTTTACATCAATGTCGAACACCATATCGGAGCCGACCAAAGTACGCGTTCTGCGAAATATTCCTCCATTTTCAGAATATTTTCCGACAGTTCCGTGAAAAGCAGGATAATTTCTCAGAACTGGGCCCTCCTGTTCATCTAAGAACATCCGGGAAATCTCTAAAATTTGTTCTGGGCTGCGGAATCCCGGACCATCTCCGCGACCACGTCCCAGGATACTCGTCTGCATAACAACAACAGTCTCTCGATCTTCGCCGTATCTAAATATCGCCTGCTGGATATCTTCGCGCTCTTCTCCATAATAAGCGAAAACATCTTCAGCAGTTAGAATGTATCCTAACATTGCTCTATCTCCTTTCTATTCAAAAATTCTACTAATGCGCTGTCAAATAAATCGTGACTAAGGATTTGTTCTGGATTTGCCAATCCAGAACGAGCGGCCGCAGCGCCGCTCCCGATGGATTGCCAAATCCATCGAATCTTTGTCAAAACAGATTCGACAATGTACTAATTTTCAAAAACAACCAGTCAATCTTTCACATATTCATTTTCCGTTAAAGTCTCTTGCAAATGTCCAAGCCGTGCAAATTTACGGAGGCGCACCTTGCCATCAATGTATGAGGCGAGATAGTAGTCATTATCAAAGAGAACGATATGATTATTTGCGTCTCGTTTCCTCTTTTTCTTTTGTTGGTGAAAACGATAGTATGCTCCTAAGTCTTCTGGTTTATCGCTTTTCAGACTGGGACATAAATGGCTAAGTGATTTTGCCTTACCCTTGAGTTGTAGTGGTATGAAGTTGAATGCCAACCCCAAGTATTCGTAATGCTTTACCATTTCGTCCGGCAGCAAGGAATTGAAATCTTTCGAAACTACAACTACCACTATAATGTTAAGCAGCTTTCCATTCTCAGGCGGCATCTGGTTTCGATACGCTCCGCTACTCAACCCAAGCCTTTTGTATTTTATGACATCATCTAAGCTGTTTGACCTTCCCTTTTTAACGGGCAAGCTGCCCGCTCTACTTTCGACATCAAGGTTACGATGAAAAGTGTCAATGCTAATGAAAATATCTAACGGCTTGCTTGAGTCATCAAGATATTGTAAAAAGAAATCGTTACACTTTTGGTAATCAACAAAATGACTTCCATTCGTAGTAAAGCAAGGGTTGATATCTGCCTTTGAAACCTCTATCAGGAGGTCTACAAATTCTGAGTTCCCATCCGTCCACAAAGTTGGTTCTCCGCCGGTAAAGTGAATGCCTTGTACGCTGTGCAAATCTTGACAGTCTGAAAGACATAACTTCATTTGTTCAAAAGACAATTTGTAACCAGGGTACATAGGCGCATCGTAACGAGAGCAGTGAACGCATGAGAAATTACATTCCTCCAACAGACCAATCCCTATCCAGGATTTGTTAATGCTCTTCATCCTCATTGCTACAGGCTCCTTTTAACAAATTTAATCAAGAAGGACAAAACCATACCGATTTTGAATATCGTTTTTATTTTGAAGGACATCACATGGTAGCCCTAAATTTCGTACTGTCTTATATATGTCAATACCAAAGCTCGAATCACAAGGTCTTACATTATCTGGGTTTTGGCAAGGATTTCCTTGCTGAACATCGCAAACCTTACAGAGATTACAGGTTCGAATTGCAAAAGCAAAATAGTAACCATCAAGGAAAGCCCTTCTTTCTATCTCAAGAACTGCGATACTTAATTCTTGCGCATCATGCGAGTGGACTAATAGAATGTGATTATATCTTTTGACCATTTCAACTCGTTCTTGATAGGTTGTATCTCTAATGTGGCATTTTATAGTATTCTTAAAAAAGTCTGCACAACCCCATCGACACTTCAATATGGCGCGAATATCAAAAGAGAGATCTTGTGGTGAAATAAGCTTTGCATCAACCATCTTGAGTTCTTTTGCCAACTGGATATACTTTTCTATTTTTAACACCTCCTCCATATACGCAAATCACATTTCCACCATCCTGATATAGCACTTTGAATCCAACGGCTTCAATCTCTTCTTTCAAATCCGGAGGCTTTAGATGTCTCCGATTTGGGAGATACCACACATTACCAATTTTGATGGCTTCTTCATAATCGGATGGCTCCTCATCCAGTTGGATGTAGACAATACTGGTTCTCGTATCAATAATACTGTCCCCGTATTTGTTGTAAATCCAACCTGTTTCTTTATCAATACGAACTTCTTCGCCGAATCTTTCTTCATCAAAAATAGCAGTGCTGATTAGGTAATATCCCTCCGGTTTTAACCGAGCATGAACAGCAGAGAAGACTTTCTCACGGTCTGCGTCAGTCACTATACCTTGCAGACAGTAGCTGTCAACAATCATGTCATACTTTTTGCCTTCATGAGACAGTTCGCATATATCCTGAACTTCGTAGTGGATGTCCAGATTTTGCTCTTTGGCAATTTGTTTTGCCATCTCAATAGCTGTGGGAATTATGTCTATGCCATCGACTTGAAATCCTCTTTCAGCGAGAAAGCACGCGCCTGGACCGGTGCCACAGCCATATTCTAACACCGCTGGATTTGGTGTCGAAAATTGTAACTTAGGCAAAACAAATGCTAAAAATTCACGCGATGAAAAATTCTCGAAGCCGATGCTCCCGTGAATTTCATTCCAGGCTGTCTTTCCTTCTGCTTTGATTCTTTGATAACCTATTATGTGTTCTGGATAATAGTATTTCATTACCTTTGAGGGAATTCTAAGATTTCTTGGCTTTCAAAGAGAAGAGAAATGGAATGCGATTATCTCTATTTGGCAATTTCCACCAGCCGTCAGGCCCCTTAGACATCCATGGTAGTTGCTCAAAGAAAGCAAAAGGGAATTCGTGGAGAAACTGTATTTCAAGACCCGCTTCAATCAACGCATTCACTATTTCACCCAAACTATGCATCCACTCATAGCATACTGTATTTTCCAAACGAGTGCTACTGTCAGTGTAAGTGTATTCCGACTCGTAACATTCGGGTCCAGTGTTGAAATAGCTATAACGTATAGATAGATGGCCATCCGTTTCATCATCGAATAGATTCCCGATAGGATGACCCTCAACAATGTAGAAAATACCACCCACTTTGAGGAAATGTGCAATAACATTGGCCCACCGAGTCAAATCACCAAGCCAACAAAGCACTCCATATGAAGTGAAAACGATGTCAAATTCGCCGTTAAGATTTTGGGGTAAATCGTAAATATCGCTGCAAATGAACCGTGCTTTGATGTTTAATTCTGTTGCTAGTGCTCTTGCCTGTTTGATTGCCTGACGGGAAAAATCTACCCCAGTAACAATGGCTCCACGCCGCGCCCATGAGAGAGTGTCCATTCCGAAATGACATTGTAGATGAAGTAAAGTTTTCCCAGAAACGTCACCTAACTCCTCAAGTTCAACTGATTTAAGAGAACAACATCCTGTCTTAAACGAGTCAAGTTCGTAGCACTCAGAAGCCATATGAATGGCAACCCTTTCGTCCCAGTTAATTCGGTTAACTTCGGTATATTGATTCATATTACCATCTCCAGATGTTCTTTTGGCGAAAATTTTGGCTTATCGTCTGCCTAAATTTGATCACAATTATCAGACGCAGCGATCGAAATTGTTCGACAATTTCCATAATCTCCTCAGTTGTCATCTCTTTGCGCTTTTCGCCGCCAGACCAATAACAGTGGCGACATCTATTAGGACAACCGGCAATTTCAATCCACAATATCAATTTGTCAGTCAGATTCGGCATAAATTATTCCTCTCGTCCTATAGCCTTCGACGTATGTCTACAAAGTTTCGGCTACCTATCCTTGGTCACTTTTCTCATAGGGTTGCACAGTTTCCAGTTTAGGAATGGCTGCATAATGTTTCTGATTGAAAGTGTATAAGGGCACGTTCAAAGCCACAGCCATCTGACCAATCAAGGCATTGAGAATCCCGAGCCCGTGGCTAAGATGATAACTAGCAAACACAGACAATGCTTCATCACACGTATCAGATGAAGGCCAAGCTATACCATAAGTTCCTAATTCCCTTTCCACCTTCTGTTGCTCTACCTTGTTCCTACATCCCTGAATTAACTCCATTACTACAAATCCCGGCAAAACTACCTCCTCTTCACCAATGGAGCCCAGCCAAGCTACCGCAGGTGGGTATTTACGCAAAAGGTCTATCATTACATCGGTGTCCAGAAGTATCATACTTTATCTTCACCGCCTTTGTGCCTGCTCTCGCAGTTGACGCGCATAGACTGCACTATCTTCAATGTCCTTGCGGTCTTTCCAGAGCCCAATTAATCCAGATTGGAGCAACCGATGAGTTGTCAAAATAGGGCGTTTTGGCACATCATCTGAAGGTTCGGTCAACAAGATTACCTCTACATGCTCCCCCTTTTTGCAGGGCAATCCGGTCACGAATATTTCACCATTCTTCTCAACAACTTTGTGAAGACGAATCGCTTCCACAATTTTTACCTCCTCGGTAAATTCAGTAACAGACTCACAAACTCATTCTTGACAGATTTGATTGTTCAAATCCAAAAGCATCCGAATCTCATCGTCCGAGGGTAAGTGCGCGCAAGGAATCTTCTTATCCTTGAAATCCTACTTAGCCCTTCGGTCTTACTAAACCCCATTTTCTCATACAGAAAACGTCCAGGGCCATCCTTGCTAGTCCATAGCTCTATAGCCTTGACGCCATTGCTTACACAATGCTCGATAAGTGTGTGAACCAGACTTGTTCCCACACCACGACGTCTATAATCTGCTTTAACATACATGCGCCTCAGTTCAATGGCGCCTCCCACGTCTTGCCCACCAACATGTCCGACTGGCGTATCACCCCACCAGGCAATCCAAAATTTGCCAACTCCTCTCAGGTAGATCTGGTCAATTCGATGGTAATCTCGCTCGTATAGTGAGGTCAAATCCGGTGGGCCAGGATTGAGGTCCACATCAACCTTTATGCCTAATTCAGCTAACTGATATGCTCTAAGCTCCCAAAGAGCAGCTCAATATTTCCACTCGAAGGGTTTGATGGAAATGAAGTCATCGGTGATGTGTTCAATCATAATACTTCCTCCTCAAAGTAAATTTCAGCTTCTTTGCCTCCCGTGTTTTCGAGCGCAGTCTGTAGGTGAACAGGCTGCCGAACTTGATGCAGAAACTATAGAACATGCTGCCAGCTTGTTCGGACTTTTTGAACAAGCCAGTCCGATTCTCGGACGAGCTCCCGATAATCGGGACAGGCCGGCATGTTTTACTTGTGCAACATCTCCTCAAGCTAAAGCATCATGTAGTAATCAACGCTGGGTATTTCACGGTACAAACCGACATTCCAGCACATCTGACGCGTCTGTTCATTCACTTCACCTAAATCAGTGGGCAGGCATGCATACTGAAGTCCGCTGTCTCGGAAAATCTGGAATGCGTCCATACACAGTGCGCAACCAATGCCTCGGCCTCGAAAGTCTGGAATAACCCCTACTGACCGGAGTTCACCTAACTTCTTGCCTTGATTTTGGTCCAGAATGGCAAATCCCGCCGGCTGTTTCGCTTCTGTGATGATGCGCACTTTTTCTGGGTTGTCAGATACAACTTCGTCAACCTTTTTCACTTTTTCTTCGAGTGCATTCCTAAAAGCGATGTTGAATATTTCATCCCCTAATGTTCCACGCAGGGAATTGTATACTGTCGCCCAGGCACTTCGCGTCATTTCGCATAACAACGTTGCATCATCAGGTGTTGCACACCGAACAGTCAGTGAGGAACGAACAGGTACACGCGCAACTTCGTCGAGATAGTTGAAATACCGAGAGTGTTTCACGCCCCCTCGAAACCCGACTTTTCGATACTCAGCACGAGCGGGACCGTGCGCAGGGTCCACACCTGTAAGCACTTTTGTGCATTTGTATCCCCATTCGCGAAATTTGTCCACAAGATAACGCATCTGCGCTGTTCCAATTCCGCGCCTCTGGAATTTGGGATGGACTGCATTTCCACCTACCTCCGCGAGAACATCTTTAATTGGCTCCCAGTACGTTGCGAAGCCTGCGACCTGACCGTCAAGTTCCGTCACGAATCCGCTCGCGTTAGCAAACCAATCTTCATCCCAACCTTTCCACACATCATTCCACATTTCATCGCCAACAATCAACCGATAGCGATTGAAGATTGGTTGCCAGGCTGCTACCGCGATTTCATGGATATGCGGTTTATCCTCATCTGTCGAGGAACGAATTGTTCCAGGTGTCTTTAGTTCCATAAATTCTCTCCCTTCCTATATGTCTGTACTCGCCCGGTCACGGGCAATAGCCAGTTCCTTACCTCATTAGGTGGACTGCCAACCAGGCCCTGCATGCTTGAACTCAACCAACTGCTCCAGCGCACTGTGGGTCCAATGACCGTAGGAGTTGTCACCTGTCTCATCCCAAGCCGAGTGCATTTGCCACAGCCAACGGATTACTCCAGCGCGGACGCTGATTGCCGTCTCATTGAGGAACTGCTCTATCGAGACGGTCGGACCTCCCCACCGGGCGTAGAGTTCCAGGTATTGCCGCGCGAACTCCATGCGCGTCAAGTAGATTGGAGATTCCCTACACCAAGAGGCAACGTCCCCAAAACGCGGTCCGATGCCCACCGTGCTCAAGTCAAAGTACAGCAGTTTACCATCTGAACGTCTTCGTCCGGCGTGATACCCTTCCGCCTCCCGGTGGCACAAACCGCGCGGCAGCGTTTTCCATTGGTCGATAACTGAACGGGCGTAGTCCTTCAGTTCGGACAATTCGCTATGGTACTTTGCACACCAATGCGCCGCGTCTTTGCCGCAAGCGCCATCGCTAACACGTTCCCATGCAGACTCAATTGCCTCCAGACCCCATTGGAGAACACGCGGCATCCAGTCATGCTTCTCATTGCTCAACAGCGCCCGATACTCGTCGGAAGGCGTGATTGCATTGATTTGAGCGATGGAGGACAGAAACTCTGGATGGGTTTCTGGGGAATTCCAATCGTCCCATGTGAGGATGGGTTCTAGATACTCGGTGAACATGAGTTCGCGCCCGTCGTCGGTTTTCAGTGTACCGTATGTTTTTGGTATCGGAGCGTTGTGTCTGGTGAGATGTTCATAGTGGATGCTTTCTTCATGTCCATGGTCAGCCAATTTTGCAAAAACGCGTTCGCGTCTTTCACGCCCATCCGTTCCGGTGCATGTGAACGTCACGATGCATTTCTCGCCGCATCCACCGTATTCATCGGTCCCGGGTTCAGCGTCAATAGTGTCAATGGTGATGTCGAAGGTGTGGACGGACATACCGGCAACAACTTCGGCTATCGGGAGTAAACGTGACTTAGAGAATCCAAACAGCTCTGAGCGGTTGCTGTCGTGTCTATGGGTCATTGATGCACCTCCTAATTTCCTTCTCTTGTGTGAAGCTATTCAGTAGTCCCACTTAATGAAAGCAATGTCCGTCGAAACGAACTGTCAGCGAAAGCGTTAAGTAGAGTATTCAGCTCTCGATGTAGATGGGATACTAATTCTGCTCTATCAATGGGATTTCTGCTCCGCCATCCATCGAATATCATTCCTAAAAAATTAAGAGTCCAGGCGAAGTATAACACCTTAGTTTCTTCCAGAAAACGGTCAATTAGCACTGGACACCCACCCCAATGGACATATTCTTCCAGATAGTATTCTGCTAATTTCTTAGGAAATATACCGTGAGGGGGTGGGTCATCGGGCGCGCACAAACAACACCCAGCCACATCACACCACCCAGCCACATCCCAAAAGCGTGGTCCAAACGCGACATCGCTTAAATCGAATAGCAGCAGTTCCCCTGTCCTTGTAGAACGTCCGGCATGATGTGGCTCAAGGTCCCTATGGCAAAGTCCTGGCTCCATTTGGCCAACCACGCTGACCAATTGCTCCAGGAACTCCTGGATTTGGGGGAGTTGATTCGGAAAATTGGCGCAGAGTTGTTTCGATGATTCTCCAAAATCCCCCCGACAAGCATGAACCCATATCTGGTTGAAATCGGACAACCACTTCTGTAGATACTCTACGTCTTGATAAGGTTTATAGGGAAGGTGAGTTCTATATTCTTGCGAGGGTTGAATGGCGTTAAACCGTGCAATGAGCGACAGAAATTCGCGAAACTGACTCGGCTCATTGAGCATTGCATCGTAATCAAGGTCTGTGTCCAAATACTCAATGAAGATAATCTCCTGTTTGTTTTCGTTCGTCAAAGCACCATACATTTTTGGAATAGGAGCCTGATGCTTTGTTAAATAGTAGTAGTGATGGCTTTCTTGGAATCCTGATGCCTGCTGCTTAACAAAAACATTCACCTGTCCCGCGTGCCCAGCCGTGGCCGTGTAAGTAAATGTCGCAATGAGCTTCTCACCTCGACTTCCATAATTGTACAAATCCACATCTCTGATATCCATCTCGAACGAGACGACTGGTTCACCAGCGATGCAGTCGACAATTGATTGCAGTTGAGACTTTCTCAGTCCGAATATTTTCTCCTTAAACATAAGCTACCTAAGTCGCTTTGACACCATGTTGAAACTTGTATACCAGTATCGATAGCCAATAGAGCGATAGAGTAAGTGTGCTGGATTATGGATATTTGTACCCGTATATCCATATTGTGCTCCTTGCCGCACCGCTTCCTCTATCCCAAGGTGGTAGAGCGCTTTGCCAATACCCCTCCTCCGAAATTTGGGGATTACTTCCGGGACGGCACCACCGAGGATTCTCCCGAATTCATCCTCACGGGTTCTCAACTCCGGGAGCCAACCTACCACAGTATCGCCCCAATAGAGAGCGACGAATGTGACATCGTCAGAAAGAGTAGGTTTCTCACCCGTATCGAAGCGGCGAAGATTATCGAATCCATCGGCTGTAACACGCTCGATTGGGATTCCCTCTTCATCTAACCACTCGATCTTCTGCTTAATCTCAGGCTGCAAGCGGAAGTCTTCATACGAGCCTCCCAGGAGAACACAATATTCATGCATTGGATAGCCGGGCTCCCAATCGTTTTCCCAGGCAAAACCTGCATCCAATAGAGCCAAGTGCATCGGGCACTCGACTTCCAGTGTCTTAGTCTGGTCTGGCGCTGCCACAACTCTATGTAGTCCCATCTTTCGAAAACGCTCCAACGCTTCGCTCAGAAGGCAATCCGCAATCTCTCGTCCTCGGTTGTCGCGTTGCACATAGGCCGACAGGATATTACCGGTAAGCTTCTCGCGGTCTATTGAGTTGACAAGAATGCCGGATACCCTTCCTTCATCTACAGCCAGAACGATGCTGTCATCAGTCACCTCTCCTCCCCAGTGCTTCGCGCCAAGCGGTGACCCCATATAATCAGTGCTCAATCCGGATTTGAGGTACTTGACAAAATACTCAGGATTAGGGCCAATCGGTGGTGTGTTTATGGTTTGATAGCCATCCGGGCGGTGAACATAGGGCATGTCCTTATAGATGCTCCACCAGAATTCAGCGCATTCATCCAACATATTCTCATTATATCGGACTATCCTCATTTTTGTTCCTCCTTTCATCTCCTAAGATGTCTCAAGCCATTGCTCAAGTTCTTGTCTGCAAGAAACTGCTGTGCGTCCTTCGCCTTCTACACGTGGGTTTGCTAACATTCCGAACCACGTACAAAATAGGACCAGAGCCCGATACCATTCAATGATGTCAAGATCAAAACCATTGCGCTCGCAAAAACGCTCTTCTAAACCACGCTTTCTCATTTGTGGATACCAACAAATGGGCGACATAAATTCGAACATCGGATCAGAAAATCCGGCAAACTCAAAATCTATGACTCCTGCTAACTCACGGTCTTGTATCAGCATGTTCATGGGATTGAGGTCCCCGTTTCCAAAACGTGGCTCAAGAGGTGGAGGCATCAACTCCTTGAGAAGGGTGTGTACCTCAGAAGCAAAGGGGTCGCTGGTATACCTTGGGAATCTCTCAGCAGCCCACATGAGATGCCCTAATGCGTCACAGCCTTTGCCAAATTCCTTTGCGAGTACACCCAGTTGTTCAGGGGTAATTGCTTGAAGTGCGCATACGGTGTCCAAATACAAATCCTCTGACCACGGTTCTCCAGAAAAGAGCGGTCCCATAAGGGGTTCTCCCTTCATAAATTCCATTATGAAACACGGGGTTCCTAAGGCTTCCCCCTCTTCATCCAAACCCCAGGCTTTAGGCGTCGGCGGGTTAATACTTTCCAATTTCCTGAGTGTGTCAAATTCCAGGCGGATATTGTATGGATATGCCTCCTCAATTATTTTATCACGATGCGATGGCGAAGTCTTGAATACAAAGGAGATGCACATATCACCATCTACGACGTCTAAGCGCCATGGGACGTTGCTGAACCCTCCACTCAATTGAGATGCTCCGATTAGTTCAATTGGTCGTCCTAAAGATTTGCTCAAATATTCGTCGTAACGATTCTTATTTTCAGGCTGTTCTGGACTTGCCAAACTCATTTGATACTCACTCCCTACCGAAGTCGTTTTGACATCTCCCAAAAGGCTGTATACCAATATCTAAATCCAACGGACTGATAAATTTTGCGTGCGGGATTGTGTATACCTGTAACCGTATACCCATACTGTGCTCCTTGCCGCACTACTTCCTCTATCCCCA
>JACKQG010001841.1_pt1 | contig 17858 bp, 17 predicted proteins | sample 8237621 | NCBI WGS metagenome assembly JACKQG01 (sample SAMN15677084, study PRJNA649215) | marine metagenome | biome: marine; feature: Black Sea; material: saline water; isolation source: suspended particulate matter (SPM) from the Black Sea western gyre | collected 2013-06-09/2013-06-10 | depth...
GCGTTTAGCATCGAACAAAAATATCCATCGGATAGGGCGGTTTCAAGCATAAGAGCTGAATAGTTACAATTTTTATTGGATTTAATATGAAAATATTTTTAATTGGTTATCGGTGCACTGGAAAGACCACCATAGGAGGAATCCTTGCCCAATGTCTTAATTTTGATTTCATTGATACTGATCGCCTCATTGAACAACACCTTGAATCAACTATTCTGGAAATCATTGAAAAACAAGGATGGGAAAAATTTCGACAAATAGAAAAACAGACACTTTTGAATACAAAAAAAAAAATAAATACAGTAATTGCCACAGGAGGTGGTATTATTATAGATCATGATAATCAGCAATTTATTAGAAAACATGGATTCTGTGTATGGCTTGACGCAGATATCAAAACAATTATGGACAGATTAAATACTGATAATAAAACAAGGACCTCCAGGCCCCCGCTTACAAATAAAGATTTATTTATAGAAACAAATGAAATCGTAAAAATAAGAAAACCTTTATATAAAAATACCGCCCATATAAGGATTGATGTAAGCTTTCATACACCCGAAGAAATTGTTAATATCATTGACAGGAGATTAAAAGATGTCAGGCAGTAGTTTTGGTAAAGCATTCAATATCACAACCTTTGGAGAATCACACGGCAAGGCAATAGGCGTTGTTATTCAAGGATGTCCTCCAGGTCTTGTGATTGATGAGGATATCATACAAAAGGCTCTTGATAAAAGAAAGCCCGGATCAGGGGTATCCAGTACAAAACGAAATGAACCAGACCATCCCATCATCCTGTCAGGTATATTTAACGGCCAAACCACTGGAACGCCTATTATGATTTTGATAGAAAATAAAGACGCAAAATCAAAATCCTATGACCCTATTGCCTCTGTTTTCAGACCAGGCCATGGTGATTTTACCTATCAGGCCAAATATGGTATCAGAGATTACAGGGGAGGAGGAAGAGCCTCTGCAAGGGAGACAGCTGCAAGGGTGGCAGCAGGTGCAGTGGCGCAACTGGTGCTTGATCGGCAAAACATCAAAATAAATAGCTATACCCTTGAACTTGGCGGTATCCGAGCCCTTAAAATTGATAATATATCTGAAAAAGACAAAAACTATTTGCAATGTCCTGACCCAGATGCAGCCCATAAAATGGAAAAGAAAATCAAAGATGTTAAAAACAAGGGGGATTCTTTAGGTGGCATAGTTCAAATCATAGCATTAAATGTACCCCCAGGTTTAGGAGAGCCTGTTTTTGACAAGCTTGATGCTGATATTGCCAAGGCTTTGATGAGTATAGGAGCTGTCAAGGCAGTTGAAATAGGTGCAGGGATTTGTGCTCCAAAAATGACAGGCTTTGAGAACAATGATCAGATTTTATTGGATGGATTTCAAACAAACCATTCCGGAGGTATTCTGGCAGGGATTTCAAATGGTGATGATATTATTGCAAGGGTTCATGTCAAGCCGATACCTTCGATCCTTAAACCCCAGCAGACGATCGATGAAAAGGGTAGGTTAACTGAAATTTCAACAAAAGGCCGCCATGACATCTGCGCCATTCCAAGAATTAATAAGGTCTGTGAGGCAATGCTGGCAATTGTACTAACAGACCATTTATTACGTCAAAAAATCTTAGGCTGACAAACTTATTTTTTTACAATATCAGATTCAAGTTTATCAGCAATTTCAATTGCTGTGGTTAAAGAATCATTGATCATAAATAATTGAATTTTCAATGTTTTTAAAGAGGCTGCGCTGGCAGAAATCTTTTCTTTGCTTGAAAGCAGTTTTGCAAGTTCCCTGGATTTTTTTGCAAGGCTAGTTAATTTTTCGCTGAAATTTACAATTTCATCTGCCCATTTATCTCTTTCTTCCTTTGAAAGCTCTATATTTGCATTACTAGTTCCATTTATTAGATGGTCTATTTGATAGTCTTCAGGATTTGCAATTATTTCATACATGTGATTTTCCTTTCAAAACAAATTCATATCAACTTTAATTTTTACTATTTAAGAATATTTGATCCATTTGTTTAAGTCAAGGTTTGCCTTGCCAGAACATTATGGATTCACTGCAATAATAAGGGTTACATGTTTAGGCATGGTCAAATTTTCATTTTCCTGTACAGGTTTAAATACAATTAAAAAATAAAAATATTTGTTTTTTAATTGAGCATGTATTCATCATTATGCCTGGTCTAAAAAGAACCGAATTAAATCCCCTTTGGTGTAAAGTATTTTCAATACTGAAAGGTAATAAGTATATTCAGCATCTGAAATTCTCCTTTGAGCCGTGACCAAAAGCGTATTTGCATCCATCATATCAATGCTGTCAGCCATACCATATTTAAACTGCATTTGAACCGCTTTAAAATTCTCCTGGGCAGATTTCAGCTCATCCTGTAAATTCAATAAAGTACTTTTTGCTGTTTGGTAATCCAGAAAAGAAATTTTTGCATCCAGAATAACCTGTTTTTCCTGGAGAATTAATGCATTTTCTGCTTTTCTTTGGTCTGCAAGGGCTTGCCTGATCTGGGCTCTTCTTAATCCACCATCATATAAGGTAAAAACAAGTTCCCCTGTGAAATACAGGTCTTCAGTGTCATAATCCACATCCCTGGGGGTATTGGCATAGTTAATATCTGTCTCTTTGTACCCTGCTTCAAGGGAAAGTGTCGGCCAAAAATCGCTTTTTTCAAACCTAATAGTTTTCCTGGCAATGTCGAGATTCTTTTTTGCTTCTTTTATTTCCGTCCTGTTTTTTAAGGCATAGGTTTGAATATCTTCCAAGGTAGAGTGATACTTTTCAATATCCTCAATATTTCCTTTTTGAAGAGTATAATCCTCCTCAATCTCCACAAGGTTGCGTAAAACTGCCTTGCTTTGCAATACACCATTTTCTGCTTTTACCTTTTCTGTCAAAGATTTGGATAGTTCTGCTTCAGCTCTGTATAAATCTGTTTTGGTTACATTGCCAACGCTTAATTTCTCTTTAACTGCATCCCTGTGGGTGGTAAGCCGATTTACATCTGATTGGGCAATTTCAAGATATCTTTGTGCACTCAAAATATTGTAATAGGCCTGAGACACCTGTAATAAATACTGGGAACGAATGCTTTCAAGGGAAAATTCTTTGCTCTCAATGCTTTTTTTTGTAACATCCAGAGCAATCAATTCTTTTCCATTGAGCGTAAATGACTGTTTCAATTTAACGCCTAGGGTCAGGGTATCCGGCGCTGTGATACCATCATCTTTATACTCTGTCATGCTGCCAAAAGTTGTGGCGCGGGGTATTAAAACAGATAATGCTCTGGCCTTTTCCTGTTGAGCGATATACACATCTTCCTGGGCAATCTTAATTGTCTCACTATGCTTATTGGCAAGTTGTGCCAATTCATAAAGAGAATAGGTTGTTTGACAAAAGGCTGGAATCTGGCTGGAAACAATGGTGAAAATGATGAAAAATAATTGAATTGGCGTTTTATTCATTTGGGACCCTCATTTATTAAAAATCAAAATGCAGTCAACAATATTATCATTTTGTAATTAACGTCAAGTTTACAGAATATTAAATCAAGATTCTTATAAAATATTGCTTCTCAGTATTGTTTTATATCTGCAGAATCTTTTTATTGCAACAATAGATAAATATTCTATTTTGTGATATTAATCTCCAAAAATCATATATACAATTATAATAAAATAAGGAGATTAAGATGACATCCATTCCAAAAACTCAATTTGACAACCTGGCCCTGGTCAGGCAGGGTAAAGTCAGGGATATATTTGACACGGGCGAATCCCTGTTAATGGTTACCACTGACCGGCTTTCTGCTTTTGATGTTGTACTGCCGGATATTATCCCGGATAAGGGGAAAGTTTTAAATCAGATTTCTGTGTTCTGGTTTAAACGAATGGAAAGCATTGTAAAAAATCATATTATCACAACCAATGTAAATGAGTATCCTGAAGAATTTAAACCCTATTCAGATGCTTTGGATAAACGAAGTATGCTGGTAAAAAAAGCTGAACCTCTTACCATTGAGTGCATTGTAAGAGGATATATAACAGGCTCAGGATGGAGTTCTTATCAAAAAGAAGGCCATGTCTGTGGGATAAAATTACCCAAAGGATTGAAAGAATCTGACAAACTTGAACAACCGCTTTTTACACCTTCTACCAAAGCTGAAATCGGTGATCATGATATTAATATCAGTTTTGAAGAGGCAGTAAAATTGATTGGAAAAGAAAAAGCAGAAAAATTAAGAAATTTAAGTCTTGAAATATACAAAAAAGGCGCTGAATATGCCCTGTCAAAAGGCATTATCATTGCCGATACAAAATTTGAATTTGGTATGCTGGAAGGAGAAATTATCCTTATTGATGAGATCCTTACCCCGGACTCTTCCCGATTCTGGCCTTTAAGCGATTACGCACCAGGAAGAAGCCAGAACAGTTTTGATAAGCAATATGTCAGGGACTGGCTGATTGCCTCAGGATGGAATAAAAAAAACCCTGGACCAAAGCTTCCCCAGGAAGTCATTGATAGGACATCCAATACATACAAAGAAATTTATACCCGCCTGACAGAAGAAAATGTCTGATTGTTTGTGCGAAATAAATACAAGTGATATTGATCTGACAGATGAAAGGTATAAGATTTCATTTTCGAACAAAGATATTGGTTTTCTTGCTCGATCTTTTAAGGAAACAGGCCTGATTTACCCTCCCATAGTCAGGCCTTTAAACAATAAATTTGTTATCGTTTCAGGATTTAACAGAATCAGAGCCCATATTTATAATAACCCGGTTCATAATAATGGAATAAAAATACTTGTATATGAAACAAAGTCTGATGTTACAGAATACCAATGCCTTTTAAAATCAATAGGTTCACTTGCTTTTCAAAGGCAGTTAACCCTTGCTGAACTTATCATATGTACAAAACGCCTGGATCAATTTTTGGATAAACAACAGATTGCAGATAAATCACCAGCCATCTTTAACACAGCGCTTGGTCCCAGCTTTGTAGGGGATTTATTAACCATTGGTGCTTTACCTGATCCAGCTTTGGAATTAATACACACGGGTCATCTGTCCTTTAAATCAGCCAAAAGAATTTCTTTTTTTGAAAAAGATACCATAAAGGTTTTTTTAGAAATTTTTTCAAAAATTCATGCATCCCAGAACAAACAACTTGAAATTATACTATATCTAATGGAAATTACCGCCCGAGATGCCATTAAACCAAAAGCGTTTTATATGAATCAAGAAATACAGGATATTCTTTCTGATAAAAAAAAAGAGCCTGGATTAAAAACCAAAGATTTGAGAGCCTATCTTTTTGAACAGAGATTTCCAATAATTTTTAAGACGCGGCAAAGGGTCAAAGAAAAAATCACATCTATTAAGCTTGGAAACAAGATAAAATTTTTGCCCTTGGAAAACCTTGACAGCCAAACCTATTCCATCTCCTTTACAGCCAAAAATTATAAAGAGTTTCTTGCAAATGTTCAGGATCTTAATGCTGGCCTGGAAAACAAAGAATTAAAAGAAATTTTTAACCAATGAAAATCGATACTCTTTTTATTGATAAAGCCATTCCCAAGGATTTAGAAATTGAATATCTGATTTCCCGGCTTGATGCAGATCCTCAAAGGGTAGAAAACACAAAAACTGTCTATGACTTTATTAACGATGCTGAAGATCCAATCTTAAAGGCCAAAAAGACACTTTATATTACTCAAAACAAGGGGGCTGTTATCAAGGCATGCCCTGGAACCAGTTTTTATACCTGTTGTGATTATACCATTCTTCATACTGGTACATTTTGTACCATGGATTGCTCGTATTGCATTCTTCAGGCATATTTTCATCCACCTGTTCTGCAATATTTTGCAGGCCTTCAAACACTTGGCCACAGCCTTGAAAAAACATTCAAAAAAAATAAAATATTTAGAATTGGAACAGGTGAATATACTGACTCCCTTATCTGGGAAAAAGTCAGTCTTCAGCCTAAATTTCTTGTTGAAACATTTGCAAGGCAAAACAATTGTCTTTTGGAGCTCAAGACCAAAACCGTTAATATTGAATCCTTACTTCCCCTTGATCATAATGAAAAGACCGTTATTGCCTGGTCTTTGAACACACCAGACATTATCAGTTCCGAAGAAAAGGGAACAGCTTCCCTCAATGCTCGTCTTGAAGCGGCAAGGCTTGTAGAGTCAAAGGGATACAGACTTGCGTTTCATTTTGACCCCATGGTGATTTATCCGGAATGCGAGATTCAATATAAAAAAGTGGTAAAACAGATTTTTGAATATGTCAGGCCTGAAAGTATTGTATGGATCAGCATTGGTACTTTTCGATTCATGCCCAAATTAAAACAGATAATTGAAAAACGATTCAAACATTCAACCATCCCTTATGGAGAATTTATTCTTGGACTTGATAATAAAATGCGATATTTCAAACCTTTGAGAATAAAAATTTACAAAGAAATTATTTCATGCATAAAAGAATATGACCCAAACCTGATGGTCTATTTTTGCATGGAAGACGAAGAAATCTGGGAAAAATGTATTGAATTTTTCCCCAAAAAAGAAGGGGAGCTTGGACATCTTTTAGATAAAAGTGCAGTAAAATATTGCAGTTTAAATTCTAATTTGTTGTAAACAAGAAGGTTTTATGAAAATTGCCTTAATCGTCAATCCACAAGCTGGTGGGAAAAAAAGTGAACCATTACTGCCCTTGATTGAAAAAAAGCTGTCATTTCATAGCGTTAACCATGATACTTATATTTCTCTTTATCATGAACATAGCCAAAAGATTGCCTCAGAGCTCAAAATAGATCAATATGATGCAATTATTGCCATGGGTGGAGATGGAACAAATTTCCATGTATTAAATGGTCTTCTTTCTGCTTTTAAACCTGAAAAAATCCCACCCCTTGGTATAATTCCCGTTGGGTCAGGAAATTCTTTTGCCATGGATCTGAATTTACTTAACTTTGAAGATGGCATCAGATCTATTGTTCAAAACACTCCAAGATGGATAGATGTCTGCTCTTTTACACAAGATAGAAAAAAAATTTATTTCGTGAACCTGACCGGGTTGGGGTTTGTCACTGATGTAGCAAAAACAGCTCAAAAATTCAAATTTTTCAAAGATTTTTCATATATCATCGGTGTTTTTTACAGAACTTTCAAGCTGAATTTTCATTATATGGAACTTGAAATTGATGGGAAAATGATATCAGGAGAAAATTGTTTTGTTGAATTCTGCAATTCGCGCTTTACTGGTGGAAATATGATGATGGCACCAGATGCAAAAATTGACGATGGTTTCATGGATATTATTATTGCAGGAAAAATATCCCGGACAAGCCTTTTGGCAACCCTGCCAAAAATCTTTAAGGGAACCCATATAAAACACCCTGCCGTAAGATCTTTTAAGGCTAAAAAAGCCACAATCAAAACATGGCCGAATAAAATCCTATTGCCGGATGGTGAAATATTTGGTACCACACCAACCACTATAATGGTACACCCTAAAATGATAAAGTATCTCAAGTGAAAAAAATATTTTCAATCTGGTTGTGGTGTATTGGAAGCCTATTTTTTTTATTCTCATTTTTTATTCTCATTTTCTGCATGTTTTTATTACCCCAAAAAATGACATTTAAAATTGTTAGATTTTTATTTAATATTTTAATCTGGTTAATGGGAATAAAACTTGTGGTAAGCGGAAAAGAATACATTCAGCCGAATAAACCTTACCTTATCATGGGAAACCATCAAAGCCTTTTTGATATTTTTGTTATTCCGGCGGCCATTCCTATATGCTTTGTCGGTGTGGAGGCGGCCTATCATTTTTCTTTGCCTGTGTGGGGATATCTGATCAGTAAATGGGGATGCATACCCATAGAAAGAGACAATCTGCAAAAAGCTGTTTTAAGCCTTGAAACTGCAAAAAAAATACTCTTGTCTGGAATGAACATTGGAATACTGCCTGAAGGACACAGGACGCTCACAGGAAAACTTGGATCCTTTAAAAAAGGACCGTTTTATCTGGCCAAAGACGCCCAAGCAGATATTCTGCCCTTTGGAATAAATGGTCTGTTTAATTATAATCCCAAAGGCAGCGTAATTTTAACCCCTGGAAAGGTAAAAGTAAGTATAGGCAGACCGATTCCCTATAGTAGTTTTAAAGATTTATCTGTAGAAGAATTAAGAAAATTAACCTTTGATAGAATCTGCACTTTAAGCCAGCAATTTTAAGTCTATGATAAAACCAGTTTAAGCCAACAATAAAGCCTGGCAGTTGAGAAAGATTTCCTCAACTGCCAGGCTTTGATTTGTCAATTATAGGGCAGGTTATTTATTTGTTCTCTTCTTTTTCAGCATTTACCCGGTCAATGACTTTTTTTGCCAGATCCCCTGGGATTTCATCATATTGGGCAAATTCCATGGTAAAGGTTCCCCTTCCACCTGTCATAGAACTTAAATCAGGGGCATACCGCAGTATTTCAGCCATGGGAACCAGGGCATTGATGATCTGTTTATCGTCTTCGGAATCCATCCCAAGAACCCTGCCGCGCCGTGAATTTAAGTCCCCCATAATATCTCCTGTACTTTCATCTGGAACTTTTACAGCAATCTTCATGACAGGTTCAAGTAACACAGCTTTTGCATCTACAGCAGCTTTTTTAAAAGCAAGACTTCCTGCCATTTTAAATGCCATTTCAGAGGAGTCAACAGAATGATAAGATCCAAAATCAACTGTTACCCTGAAATCCACACAGGGAAATCCTGCCAGAATACCTGATTTGGATGCCTCCCTGACCCCTGCCTCAACTGCCGGGATATAGTTTTTTGGGATAACCCCGCCAACAATTTTATCAACAAACTCAAATCCTGAACCTTTGGGAAGGGGTTCAAGAACAATCCAGCAGTCACCATACTGACCATGTCCGCCAGATTGTTTTTTATGTTTCCCCTGAACACGTATTTTTTTCTTAAAGGTTTCTCGATAAGCTACTTTTGGTGTCTCAATATCCATTCCCACATTGAATTTTCTCTGAATTTTTTCAGCGGTCACCTCAATATGGACCAGCCCTCTGCCAGAGAGAACAGTCTGTTTGGTTTCTTCATTTCTGTTCAGTTGAAGTCCTGTATCTTCTTCAAGAATTTTTCTGACAGCTTCATGAATTTTATCTTCATCATTTTTTGCTTTGGGCGAAATGGCAAAGGAGATGACAGGCGGCATGGGCTTGGGTGCTGGAATCTGGATGTCTTTTCCGCCTGTCAAAGTATCACCGGTCAGCGTACTTTTGAGTTTTGCTACAGCAACAATAGATCCTGGAAGGGCACTGGTAATAGTTTTTTGCTCCTTCCCTGCAATCTCAAGAAGCTGGGAAAATCTTTCTTTTATATCCTTTGTTGTATTAACAATATTGCCTTCTTTTCCAAGGGTTCCTGAAATCACCCTAAACAAGGAAAGTCTGCCAGCATATGGATCAACGATCGTGTTAAAAACAAGTCCACAAAATTCTGCATCAAGATCAGGAGCAATAATAACGTCCTCACCTTTGGCATCTTTTGCAGTCCAGTCTCCACGGTCAAGGGGAGATGGCATATAATCATTGATAATATCAGAAACCATATCAATACCAATCATTTTTGTGGCAGAACAGCAAATGGCAGGATAAAACTGTGCATCCAGAATACCCTGTCGGAATGTTGCTTTGAGTTCATTTTCAGTAATTTCTTCTCCTTCTAAATATTTTTCAAGAAGGTCATCATTGAGTTCGGCCACATTTTCAATAAATTCTTCTTTTGCCATTTCAATATCATCCAACATATCAGAAGGAACATCTATTTTGCTTGGTTTTCCGTCGGCATCAAATTCAAAAGCCGTGCCTGAAATAATATTTACAAACCCTTTAAAATCATTTTCAGAACCAATCGGGTAACAAATGGGAAGCACCTTTTTTTTAAGTGCTGTTTTGCAGGCCTCAATGCAGGTTGAAAAATCTGCTCTTTCACGGTCCAGCTTATTGACAATGACAAATCCTGGTAAATTATATTCCAATGCACTGGCTGCAGCTTCTTCGGTCATGGCAGAAGGACCTCCAACTCCGTCAATAACAAATGCCATGCAGTCTGCAACAGGAAAACATGTTTTAGCAGCAGAGAAAAAATTCTGATCACCAGGAGTATCCAACAACGTAATTGTATGTTTATTATGTGTATACTTAATAAAAGATGTATTGATACTCTGCTGTTTCCTGGTTTCTTCAGGCTGAAAATCCATTACGGTATTTCCTTCTTCAACCTTTCCAAGCCGGTTGGTAACACCGGCTTTAAATAGCATAGCCTCAGCAAGAGTTGTCTTGCCCGCACCTCCATGCCCAGCCAGAGCCACATTTCTCATGGTTTTGATTTCTTCGCTCATTACTGCTCCTTATAAACAATTAATAAAAAGTTATATTTAAATAATCGAATTTAAATAAAATTAATAGTGTTAATTTAAATTTTCTTTAAAATTTAAGTATATAATGTATTCTTTATTTCCTTTAGGACCTGAAATAGGGGAGGGGACAACCTGATTTACCAGATATCCACGCTCTTTAAAAAACATTTTCAAGTCTTTGAACACTAATTTTCTAATTTCAGGATCCTTTACAACACCCCCCTTGCCAACATTTTGTTTTCCTGCTTCAAATTGAGGTTTAATCAACGCCAGAATCCGCGTATCATCTCTCATAAATTTTTCAGCAGCCGGTATAACGATCTTTAAAGAGATAAAAGAGGTATCTGCTACAACTATATCCATTTTTTCATTAATTACTTCATAGGGCAATTGTCGAATATTGGTCCTTTCAATAACCTTTACCCTCACGTCCTGCCTTAAAGTCCAGTCAAACTGCCCATATCCTACATCAACCGCATATACTTTAGCGGCCCCATATTGAAGCAGACAATCAGTAAACCCACCGGTTGAAGCACCAATATCAAGGCATGTCAACCCCTTTACCGATACTGGAATATTTTTTAATGCAGCTTCAAGCTTGAGTCCCCCTCGACTGACAAATGGATTATCATCCTGTTTTACAATGACAGCGGCATCATCGGCAATCAATGTTCCAGGTTTGTCAACAGGGTAATCATTCACCAATACTTTGCCTGCCATAATGAGCGCTTTTGCCCGGTGACGTGATTTTACCAAACCCTTATCAACGACAAAGGCATCAAGTCGGATTTTATTTTTCAAGCCTTTATTCAATTGTTTTGCCATGTAAGTCTATAGCTGCCGTTACAATTGCATCGCTGTCTATTTCATAATCTTTTCTTAAAATATTCTGGGGGCCATGCTCGACAAATATATTTTTAATACCAATCCTTTTCAGAAAAAATCCTGTCACGCCTTTATCTGCTAACATCTCCAGAACGGCAGATCCAAATCCGCCATCAAGAACATGCTCTTCAACGATGATAATTTTTTTAATTTTTATTGATAATTCAACAATCAGATCTGAATCAAGAGGCTTTACAAATCTTGCATTGATGATCGTTGCAAAAATACCCTGTTCCTTAAGACATGTATTTGCCTTTATGGCCTCAGCAACAGAATTTCCTATGGCAATAATTAATAGATCATCACCTTGATTTATTACTTGAGCTTTTCCAATTTCCAAAGGTTCTGGATTCTCATCAATTTGAACTCCAACTCCAAGATCCCTTGAATATCTTAAAGCTATAGGCCCGTCATGCTGGATGGCCGTAACAAGCATTCTTGCCAGTTCATTTTCATCCTTTGGTGCCATAATTGTCATGTTTGGCATACAGCGAAGATATGAAAAATCAAAAAGGCCATGATGCGTGGGCCCGTCCTCTCCTACAATACCGCCCCTGTCAATGGCAAATACAACGGGATGGGCATCAATACAAACATCGTGAAGGATCTGATCAAAGGCTCTTTGCAAAAAGGTGGAGTAAATGGCAACAACGGGTTTTAAGCCTTTGGATGCAAGTCCCGCAGAAAAAGTGACAGCATGCTGTTCTGCAATACCAACATCAAAAAACCTTTCTGGATAAAGTTTTGCAAATTCTATTAATCCAGTTCCCTCTGGCATGGCAGCCGTCACTGCAACAATTTTTTCATTGGTTTTGGCAAGTTTGACCATTTGAGAGCCAAACACCTGGGTATACGTTGGAATCCCATTAGGTTTCTTATTACTCTTTCCTGTATCAACGGCAAATGATCCCACACCATGAAAATAGATTGGATTTTTTTCTGCAGGTTCATATCCTTTTCCTTTTACAGTTGTAACATGCAAAAGAATCGGATCTTTTGGATTTTTAATGTTTTTCAGAATATCGATCAAATGGTCTAAATTATGCCCGTCAATGGGTCCGAAATAGTCGAAATTAAAGGCTTCAAATAACATACCCGGTGTAACAAATGTTTTAAAGGATTCTTCAGACCTTTTTGCAATATTATAAATATCATGACCAATTTTAGGCAAAGATTTTAAAAACACACCAAATCGATTTCTCATGGACTGAAGATATTTAGCGGAAAAAGTCCGGCTTAATAAAGAGGACAGGGCACCCACATTGGCTGATATAGACATGTCGTTATCATTTAAAATAACAATAAGGTTTTGTTTCGAATCCCCGGTCTGGTTCAATCCTTCAAAGGCCAGTCCCGCAGTCAGGGAACCGTCTCCGATAACAGAAATAACATCAGACATATCATTATTTAAATATTTAGCATAACAGATCCCAAGGCCGGCGGAAATAGAGGTCGAGGAATGCCCGACAGTGAACCCGTCATAGGGACTCTCCTTAATTTTTGAAAATCCTGAGATACCCTTATACTGACGAAGGCTGTCAAAGTCGTCATTTCTTTTGGTTATTAATTTATGGGCATAAGACTGATGTCCGACATCCCATATCAATGTATCCTTTGGCAGGTCAAAAACATAATGGATAGCAAGTGTCAACTCTACCGCACCCAGACTTGAGGCAAGATGTCCGCCGTTTTTAGATACTACATCAACGATCCTTTCACGAATTTCACAGGCCAAAAGTTTCAACTCTTTTATAGAAAGCTCTTTAATATTTTTTGATGTATTTATTTGTTCAAGAAGGTTCAAAATTTATCAACCTTTATTATTTAATGGTCTCTGTTAATAATATAGTTAGCAATCGCTCTTAAAGGTGTTGCTTTTTCATCGAATTCCCAAATAGCTTCAATGGCTGTATCAATAAGATTTTTTGCATATTTTTTTGATGCATCAAGGCCAATAATTGCTGGAAACGTCATTTTTTCATTTAATGTATCAGATCCGGCAGCTTTTCCCATTATTTGTGGATCACCTTCAATATTCAAAATATCGTCCACGACCTGAAATGCCAGGCCGATTTTATCTGCATAAATAATCAGTTTGTCAATGGTTCTTAAATCAGATCCGACACTTAAGGCACCAGCCTCAACACTGACTGTGATCATTTTGCCTGTTTTAAGTGCATGTATTTTTTTAAGATGGTCTACTAAAGCGTTATTTTGTTTTGATTGAAAAGACTGCATATCCAGCATTTGTCCTTGAACCATTCCTTGAATACCGGCTGCCTGTGAGATTTTTGAAATCAATTTAATCCTTGTTTCATAGTCAGGATATATATCAAAAACCTGTTCCGGATTAGAAATGACATTAAATGCGTGTGTCAATAAAGCGTCTCCTGCCAGGATGGCAGTGGGCTCAGAAAATTTCTTGTGGCAGGTTGGCAATCCGCGCCGCAAATCATCATTATCCATGGCCGGCAAATCATCATGAATCAAGGAATAGGTATGGATCATTTCAATGGCACAGCAGGCGGGCAGGGCGATTAAAAAATCTTTTCCACAAGCATGGGCAGCAGCCATTGACAGTATGGGCCGCAATCTTTTTCCTCCGGCCATAAGAGAATGGTCCATGGCCATAATCAGTTCATGTCTTTTATCATACTGATGAAGAATCAATTTCAGATACTGGTTAACAAGGGCTTGTTTTTCTGTTAAATATTGTGGCAAATTAAAATTCATATTATTCATTTTCAAATGGTAGTTCTTTCACTCTCCCATCATTGTCTTTTGTAATCAAAGATATTCTTTTCTCGGTTTTATCCAAAAGATCAAGGCAATATTTAGATTGTTTCATCCCTGATTCATATTTTTTGACTGCATCTTCAAGACAAAGATCCCCAGACTCCATTTGTCTTACAATCTCTTCAAGCTCTTTTAAAACTGCTTCAAATGTTTTTTTAACCATTTATTTTTTCCACCCTTGTAATCAATCGTCCTTTTGAAAAGACAACCTCTATTAGATCATTTATTTTTACATCCCTTGAATTTATAATCACTGTCTTATCTGAAACAAATCTTGAAATACTGTATCCTCTTTTCAAAACTGCTTCAGGATTCAGCTCCTGCAATTTGGACTTAAGTTCTAAATGAATTGTTTTTATCTCCTGAAGTTTTTTTTGAAAATTATGTGTTAAAGATTTAGAAAGTGTTTTTACGTATTGTCGGTGATCAGAAATCTTTTTCACAGGCTTTCTTGTGTAAAGGACTTCTGACAACCAAAGACATTTTTCCTTATTATATTGTACATAATTTTTCATCATGTTTATTAATCTTGCTTCATACTCTTCAAGCTTGAATCTAAAATCATAAACAACTATCTCAGGACTTTTTAATCTTGTACTTAAAAGAATAATAGTCTGGTTAAGTGTTTGAATTTTCTTTTTTAAAGATCTATTTAGGCTTTCCTGTAATTCTGAAATTCTTTTAACCAGATAATTTTTATCCGGCAGAGCAAGCTCTGCTGCAGCCGAGGGTGTTGGTGCTCTGAGATCGGCAACAAAATCTGCTATGGTAAAATCTGTCTCATGACCAACTCCAGTAATAATGGGTATAGTTGATTTAAAAATAGCTTTTGCCACTATCTCTGAGTTAAATGCGCTAAGATCTTCCAAAGAACCGCCACCCCGGGCAAGTATAATTAAATCAGATTTTAAAAGTTGATTAACAAGGTTTATGGCATCACTAATCTCATTTTCCGATCCATGTCCCTGAACTTTAACCGACAGTATTTCAAGACAGCAATTTGGAAATCGTCTTTTGGCAACATTTATAATATCTTGTACAGCAGCACCGGTCCCTGAAGAAATAACACTGATTATAGAAGGTAAAAAAGGGATTGGTTTTTTGTGAGATTCATCAAAAAAACCTTTATCAGATAATTTTTTTTTAAGCTGTTCAAAAGCCACTTGCATTGAACCTGCACCTTCCGGCTCCAAATGTTCGAAAATGAGCTGGTAAGATCCTCTTGGTTCGTATAAGGACAGCCTTGCCATCCCGACAATTTTCATCCCATTTTCAGGCTCAAATTTTAATTTACGTTTTTGATTTTTAAACATCACTGCGCTGATAACTGCCTGTTGGTCTTTTAATGTAAAATAAGAATGGCCCGAAGCAGGAACGCTATAGTTGGAAATTTCACCGGTCACCCAGATAAAGGGATAGGTTTCTTCTAAAAGAAATTTAATTTCCTTTGTTAATTTAGAAACAGTGTAAATATGTTTAATTATTTTTTCTGTCATTATTATCCATTACGTGAGCAATCCCCACAAAATTAATAAATATAAAACAAAGGCGATATTTTAACAATAAAATTTTTTTAAAAAGTTTCGGGCAGCAAATAAACTTTGAAAAATATTTTTGGTAGGAATTTATATATTTTCCTAGGGTCTGATAATATATATTATGTAAACTTTCTAAAATATAGTCTAAAACCGGGTAATAATCAACACATAACTAAATTGTAATCTTGTAATTTCCCCCTTTCGTGTTATATTAAGCAAAAAAAATAACCTATTTGGAGGAAAACAAAATGGAATCAGCATCATCTTTTTCACAAAATGCAATACTTGTAAAAACAAATTCATTTATTCGAAGTGTTTATAATTGGATGGCTATTGCGTTATCTCTTACCGGCCTGACCGCCTACTATGTCTCTCACAATGAGACCATGAGCCAACTCATTTATGGAACCCCAGGCTTAATGATGGTATTGATCTTTGCAACCCTTGGATTTGTCTTTTTTTTAAGCGCAAGGATTCAAAAAATTAAAGCTACTACAGCTACAGCTTTGTTTACTATTTATTCAATCTTAAACGGAATTACGCTATCCTTTATTTTTATGGTTTATACTTCCACTTCCATTGTATCTACATTTATGATTTGTTCTGTAACATTTCTTTGCTGCAGTGTTTATGGAATGGTTACCAAAAAAGATCTGACCTCCCTTGGCGGATTCATGTTCATGGGTCTTATTGGAATCGTTATCGCTTCTGTCGTAAATATATTTTTACAGAGTTCTGGTATGCAGATGATCATTTCCTATATAGGCGTGGTGGTATTCATCGGCCTTACAGCCTACGATACCCAAAAACTGAAAACCATGGCAGTCACCCTTCCCAATAACGCAACGGGCGCAATGGTTCGAAAAGGAGCCTTAATGGGTGCGCTTACCCTATATCTTGACTTTATTAATCTTTTTATCATGATGCTTCATATTTTTGGCGGCCGCAAAAGCTAAAAAGTGAAACAGATGATTTTCGGTCGGACACTAAATATATGTGAGGGATAGTGGTATTTACCCTATCCCTTACAAATCATCTTTTATAACAGCTTTGATACTGTCACAAATAGAAATACAATATCGATTGATCAAACCCTGATCAGGACCTTCCACCATCACACGGAGCAAGGGTTGAGTTCCGGAATAACGGATCAACACCCGGCCCTTGCCATCAAGTTTATGCTCAACAGCTTTGATTGTGTCTACAATCAATTTATTTTCCATTAAATCCGGGCACGATTTCCGTACCTCCACATTTTTCAGCACCTGGGGATAGACCGTCATGACATCAGCAAGGCTGGATAAAGACTCTTTTGTTTCTATCATTACCTCAAGCAGTTTTAATGCTGAAAGCATGCCATCTCCAGTTGTATGTACATCTAAAAAAATAATGTGTCCGGAATTCTCACCACCTATGACAGCTCCGGATTTTTTCATTTGCTCGAGAACTTTTCGATCTCCTACGTCAGATTTAATATGTTGAATCCCTGCATTATCAAGCATCTTACTTAAACCAATATTACTCATAATTGTGCTTACAACTATATTTTTATTTAATTTCCCTCTTTGGTTTGCAAATTTTGCACAGATAGCCAGAATCCCGTCCCCTGTAATCTCGTTACCTTTTTCATCAACAGCAATCAACCTGTCCGCATCCCCATCAAAAGCAATGCCAATATCTGCTTTGTCCAGGAGTACCCTTCTTTGCAATTCATTTGTATGCTGTGATCCGCATGCCTTATTGATATTTTTTCCATCAGGATAATCAAATAAAAATTGAGCATCAAACAATGTATCATTAAACACCATATGACTGATTTTTGACGCCGCCCCATTTGAGCAGTCAATAATTAGTTTTAATTTTTTATTAGGTTTCCTTAAAGGAAACTTTGTCAGCAAAAAATCTGAGTACTTTTTCAAACTATCTGAAATAACTGCTATTTTACCGATTTTTCTCTGTGGAACATTATCTGAATTAAGAATATAATCTTCAATCTTTTCTTCCTGCTCATCGGAAAGTTTTTCACCACCCGCCTTAAAAATCTTTATTCCATTATCCTGATAAGGGTTATGGGAGGCAGATATAACAATTCCGGCACCGGCATTTTTAACAATAGAACATAGATATGCCACCCCGGGTGTTGGTATGACACCGG
>JACKQG010003879.1_pt1 | contig 17851 bp, 12 predicted proteins | sample 8237621 | NCBI WGS metagenome assembly JACKQG01 (sample SAMN15677084, study PRJNA649215) | marine metagenome | biome: marine; feature: Black Sea; material: saline water; isolation source: suspended particulate matter (SPM) from the Black Sea western gyre | collected 2013-06-09/2013-06-10 | depth...
CTCCCGTGCGCATTCGGCCATCCAGCGGCTGGGAGTAACGATTGTCAAATCGGCGTCTTTAAAAAACGCTATCTTGTCTCTCAGGATTGCTGCAGGTAAATTGAAGGGATCATCATCCAACTGCGGGCATTCCATGCAATCGGTACAATACTTCCCGCACCCGGCAGAATAATGACACCCACCGGTAAAGGCCCATTGGTCGTGCAATGTCCACACCACCGGTTTTTTCAGAGAAAATAATTTTTCAAGGGTCAGCAGCGACTGGTAGCCGGCTACCCAGTGCAGGTTTATAATATCCGCACCTTTCGTCATCGGAAGTGAAGAGAGATCGAGCCCGGAATAGGGGAACGAAAAAATGGTGTTACTGATATCTGTCCGATGGGAATTGATATACTGACCCTGAACAACCACATCAAGCAGGAATTTATGATTGTCTTTTTCCTCTAACTCTTCGGCGGCCACACAAAATACCGCATCATCCCGCGAATCTTTATGCCGGACCAACATTCGACAATCCTGCCCGGTCTCACGCAGACCCTGGTGTAGACGGTAGGCGGCCCGGGCCGCCCCGCCACCAATATCATAGGTTGATATTTGTAGTATTTTCATGGCTATAGATTAGGAATTCACAGGTTCAGAGGTTTAGGGTTCAAGGTTTCCATATTTTTGAGCAGGTTAACAGGCGTCAGGGTTTTTTGCAACACCGGGATTCATATCCCCTGCATATGGGGTTTTATAAACGCCTCAAGCTGTGAAGATATCTTACCTCCCAGCATACAACTTGCGTACGCCTCTCCATATATCCTCCCTAAGATATTGGCTGCGCTCTGGTCAAGCACCTCAATCAATTCTTCCTCACGCGTGACCTTGTACTCCTTCTCAATCAGATTCAAGACATGCTTGATGCCATTTTTTGTGTGCTGTTCGATCACTCTCAACTCGGGCGATTGATGCCCTGAGAGCCTTAGAAATTTGTCATGCAGAAAATAACTAACCCTGTTTCTCAATGAATACGCTTTCCGAATTCCTTTTATACCTTGGGGCCTTTTCTTGCCTCTATTCACATAAAGTTGCCCCCCACCCAGGATTTCTGATCCGATTCGATTAACATAACGCCCCACTGAACGGGTTAAGGACATCAAATCTCTAATTGTCACAAAAGAGAGGTCATCTTTTACCCGATCCATGATCTTAGCGCACCAGAGAGAATTGATAACCTGCCGATTAAATGCATATTCCGGGGAACGATTGTGTGAATGTTTCACTTTGATACGCGGCTTATACATAACTCTATGTCCCAAAAGCATATTTTTCAATGCCCATGCCATGTCTTCGGCAAAATCCACTTCAGGAAAAGGGATATTCACAAGCAGCTCTTTTCTGTAGATTGCGCACACATTATCGAGGCCAATGGCCCTGTAGGCCTCATCATAAGGCATTTCCTTAAATGCTTCGAGGGACTCAATCTGTTGAATCCTCTGTTTGCCTCCGCGGGCCTTGCTGATAGATTCGATCTCAAACCGGGCATATGGTGTCGCATCATCATGGGGGATCTGATCCGTATAAACAGCAGCCACATCTGCTTCAAAAAGAGACCTTTCTAAGTCGGAAAGCCAGCTCTCTGAACAGGGGACAGCATCCTGGACAGTAAAGACGATATTCTCAAAATCGGCTAATAAAACAGCTTCATTTCTGGTGTTGGCATGATGAAATTCGTTTTTGTCAATCTTTCTGATAAGGGCCTCGGCCCTTTCTGCCAATTCAATAGTTCCATCGGTTGAGCCAGAGTCAACAACAATCAACTGGATTTCGGCTCCATAATCCTGTTGCCCTATCATCTCAAGACATTTGGAAAATACCTGGCCACCGTTATAAGTGGGGATGATTATATTGATTCCGTTTTTCATACCATCTTTGAAAAATTTCTAATATTACAAATGGCCGACTAAAAACTCTCCTAATAAGACGTTCTGGGGTTGAACACATGTTCAATAGCCTCGTGACACGCGAGATTAGCTTTATTGATCATTATTGAAGCCCAGTATTTTGTTCTGGAATTCACAATTGTCTTGTATCTTTAAGTAGGCCGGATCATTTGAGAAGTCGGCGCTTTGAGCTTGACAGGTTTCTCTCTTTGACTTATAGTTTTTTCATGATATGCGGATCCTTAACTATGAAAAAACCATTAAAGGAGTCTCTCACTACCTGAATTAATCCTTTGAAACCTTATGTGCATTAACCACTCCAATTCATCAAGTTTCGAGACTATTGTTCAAATGCTACGCAGTGAATACGTGTTGCTTGGTGCTGTAATATTCGGTGCTGGGTTACGTCTCTATCAATTGCCTGGGCAAATCCTCTTTGGAGACGAATGGCATGCTATCTTCGCTGCAACTCATTTCGATTATTCCCAAATCGTATCCAATTTTGGCTTATCCGACCGTTCGATTCCGATAACTCTCTATTATAAATTCGCCATGAATTCGGTTGGGCTTGAGGAATGGGTTATCCGGGCCCCATTCTTCCTTTCCGGAACATTAACCATCTTAGTTCTCCCTTTATTAATACGCAGTCTTGTTGGCCGTTTTACTTCAAATCTATTTGCATGGCTGCTTGCGATATCACCGCCCCTAATCTTTTACAGCCGTTTCGCCAGGCCCTATTCTATCTCCTTGTTTTGTGGTTTTGTTGCGGTCATCATGTTTTTTAGATGGTGGATGGCCCCAAACTGGCGCCCCGCCATCTTATATGTGATATTAGCCGCTGCAAGTGCCTATTTACTTTTAGTCACCCTGCCGTTCGTCCTCGGACCATTCCTATTCTTTCTCGCTTTGTCACTCCATAGCCCGTGGATCCAATTATCCCATTCCATCAAGAGATTAACCGGCCTGGGCATCTTAACATTATTCCCCCTCCTTCTATTGCTGGCACCCCCTCTCTATTTCAGCTTTGAGGCCGTTTCAAACAAAGCCAGCCATTCCATGGTACAGCTTTCAGTCATGGCAGAAGCGTTTAAGATCCTGACCGGACAAGAATCCCTCATCATCATAACAATAACTCTGATGTTGGCAATTACTGGTCTAATCAGAATGTGCAGGAAATCTCCATCTTTTACGGCCTATCTGTTTGCACTTTCCCTCATTCAGGCTGTCACTATCCTCATTCTGAGGCCGATGGGAGCCAATGCCCCGCATATCTTAGCCAGATATATGTTGCTGGCTCTGCCAGCGATGTTGATATTTGTTGCGGCGGGGGTAGAGGCAATCTTGGCAGTTTTCCATAGCCCGCTCAAAAAATGGGTGCGCATAGCCCTTCCCGTCGGTCTTTGCACGCTTTTTTTTCTCGAAGGGCCGATATTGGCAGTAAACTACAGACCGAATAATGCAACATCTTTGATGATGCTCGTATATGCGTTGAAGGGGGAAAAATATCACTCGATACTAAAGCGGGTGCCCGAGTTCTACAAAAACATCGCCATTCATCCACCTGCAAGTCTTACTATAGTAGAAGCCCCCTTTATTTGGCAGGCAAATCATATCCCCCTTTATCAGAAAATCCATAGGCAGCACATCTTAATGGGATTGGCAAACGGGCTATGCGGCAAAAAAGAAGCAATCCTGACGTCAAAACACATTGCTAACCTGAGTTCCATTGTTGACCTCAACTCCATTGACGAGTTGTTCGATGAAGGTGTTAATTTCGTAGTTTTCCATAAATGGTTGCAGAATGAGGTTCGGGTCACCTTACCGGCCTATCGCTCCCAACAAGACATGTCCAACTGTATCGAGCGATACCGCACCCGGTTAGGCGCTCCTCTTTTTGAAGATGAAGATATCACAGTCTTTGAAATATCTTGAGGGTAATTCCAAACTTAGGATTAGATTTTGACCCTGACGTCCCAATAGAAGGAGAGAAGCAAGAGAGGGCGTTTTTCAGAGGTTTCATGGAGGTTTTCTTGGGCGCTTTAAAAATTGCTTATCTGGTAGCATCAAACGAACTTTCGGGGGGTCTGCGCGTTGTTTTACAGCAGGCAGAAGAGCTTGCAGACCGGGGGCATTCTATAACCATCGTATGCCCGAACGAGGAACCAGATTGGTATTCGCTCCGAAAGCCCGGATGGGAAACATCTCCTTTTGAGTCATCAAAGGCTTTAGAATTTGCTGACGTATGCGTTGCAACATTCTGGACCACCGTGCCCCCGGCGGTCGGGATATGCAGCAGACCGGTCTTCCACCTCTGCCAGGGATATGAGGCCGACTTCTCCTTTTACGCGTCAAAGCGAAGGGAAATCAAGTCGGTCTATGCCCAACCAACCCATAAGCTTGCTGTTTCCCCCAACATTGAAAAACGGCTGAAAGCAGCAGGTTACGCCCCGGTAACATACATAGGGCAGGCCTTTGATCCACAGGAGTTTCCGGTGGCGGAAGAAAGGCGTTTTAATCAACATCCACCGCGGATTCTACTGGTTGGAATTTTCGGAGCGGATGTAAAGGGAATACGTGAGGCGTTGGAGGCGCTGGCAGAGCTCCAACGTTCAGGAGTCGAGTTTAAACTACACAGGGTATCCCCACTCCCTCAGTCGGAGAGAGAACACAACATTTTTCCGGCCCATGATTACTCTCACCGCCTTCTTCCATCTCAAATGGGGGCGGCATACCGCAATTCCGATTTGCTTATCGGCCCCTCTCATCCTGAGGAGGGCTTTGGACTTCCCGTCCTCGAAGCCCTGTCCTCAGGCCTTCCCGTACTTCTTTCGGACACACCCGGTCATCGACATATCGCAAGAGACGCTGCAGCATATTTCCCATGGGGGGATATTTCTACCCTTGCCTCTCAGATCGCAGCTCTTTTGCAAAATCCTGCCCGCCGGGCCGAACTCTCAGCCAAAGGCCCCATTGAAGCCACCCGGTTCAGAACTGCCGACGTTGCGGACAGGCTATTGGGAGTCTTTACAAAGGCGCTTGCCCGACCTTGAGGAAATAACATTACGATTTATTGACATATCAATGAGACAGGGTTACGGTAGCATGAATTGTATGTGCGATGGAACTGAAGAAAACGTTCTTGTGGATTCATGGGCCATAATACCGAAGACGGCCTTGGCGAAGAAACTGTACCTCATTAGGTAGAGGGCCCACGGACCTTGGCCAGCCGGTCACACGGTTTCTTTGCACTTTAGGCTTCTGTCCTGTTTAGGGGCATCCAGGCATTAACAAATGAGACCATATTCACGGGAACCATAATGGGATCAAATGTCCAAATAGAGCTGCCTTGGAAAAGAATAATCCTTGGTTCCTGCTTGATTATACTTGTCACATTTCTCTCATACTCCTCTGCAATGCGGGGAGGGTTTATTTGGAATGATGACACTTTCCTTACAGAAAACCCAGCCATAATATCAGGTAGTGGATTATATGATATTTGGCTAACGACACGATTGCCTGACTATTTTCCTCTGACCTCCACATCTCTGTGGTTGGAATGGCGGCTGTGGGGAAAAAATGCCACCGGTTATCACATTGTAAATGTCTTATTGCATGCTCTAAGCGCTGTCCTGATATGGCTGATATTAAAAAGGCTGAAGATTCCTGGGGCCTGGGTGGCAGGGCTGGTTTTTGCAATCCATCCTGTTAATGTGGAGTCAGTGGCGTGGATTACCGAACGCAAGAACGTCCTACCCATGGTATTCTATTTATTGAGCGTTTTGTGGTATTTGAAATTCGACAGCGATAGCAAAAGGTCGTTCTATGGACTGGCGCTGGGGGCATTTCTATTGGCCATGCTTAGCAAGACCTCTGTGGCGATGCAGCCTGTTGTATTGCTTGGCTGCGTATGGTGGAAACGCGGTAGGATAGGGCGCAAAGATATTTTTCGCACGATTCCATTTTTCTTTTTGTCTGTCATTCTAAGCCTTGTAACAATCTGGTTTCAATACCATAGGGCCATTGGGCCTGAAATAGTTCGGGACGATAGCTTTCTCTCGCGGTTAGCCATAGCGGGTATGGCTGTATGGTTCTATCTTTTTAAGGCTTTTGTCCCTTTCAAATTGACCTTTATTTATCCAATGTGGGATATTGATGCAACCTCATTTGTCAACTATCTGCCGGGATTCCTACTGTTAATTATATTTATCCTCTTCTGGCATTACCGAAACAGCTGGGGCCGGCCATTCCTGTTCGGACTCGGTTATTATGTCTTAACACTTTTCCCTGTGCTGGGCTTTTTTAATATATATTTCATGAAATATTCACTTGTAGCTGATCATTGGCAGTATGCGTCTATTGCTGGGGTCATAGCTTTGGTGGTTGGCTTGATCACCTATGGATGTGATCGCTTACAAAAGGTATTTCGCCAACTGTTTGTCATTGCCGGGGCGGTTCTAATTGGCCTATTCTCTCTGCTAACCTGGAGGCAGGGGCATATCTATACAGATCTGGAAACATTATGGCAGGATACTATTAAGAAAAATCCCAATGCCTGGCTGGCGCATTATAACCTCGCAAACCTCATGCTGCAGCAGGATCGCAGCGAAGACGCAATCCATCATTATTCTCAAACGATCAAGATCAAAGCTGACTATGCGGAAGCGCACAATAACCTTGGAACGGCATTATTGAACAAGGGGGAGATAGAAGGTGCCATCAAGTACCTTTCCCAGGCACTGAATATTAAGCCTGATCATGCGAAGGCATACAATAACTTGGGGATTGCACTGGCACATAAAGGAGACAGGCAAGGTGCTATAAAGCAGTTTTCCAAGGCTCTGCAAATTCAGCCCGACTATGCCAAAGCACGGCAAAACCTTGACTATATGCTGCGACTGAAGAGCAAATCCAATAAGCAACCGAATAGCGTGGAAAGATAGAAAATAGTTTGAGTAAATAGTTTGAGTGCAGTCCACTTCGACATCGATACATTTTCAATTTTGATGATTTTGATAAGGCCGCCTTGCGGCTATCTTTCCAATTGATATATTCGTGCATACCTGATGATTTCCTTCTGTGGAAAAGTATGACGAGTCAGTTCGGGTCTGGTTCCGTCGTCGGGCCTTGTCCTATGCGAAGGGATTAAGAACATTTTGTATCCCGGCAAGGGGCTTTTTATCCTGCTGAAAATGTCAAAAATCCATTTCGGCTGTTTTTCGAACCGGGAGAACGCTTTATCTCCTATAAATTGTCTAAGCTCCATTTCATCCACCGAGCCCTTTTTTATTGGCGGTCGAATCAAATACTGATCGCCCAAATAGAATATCGGGATCTCACGCACCCATTTAGGTAAAGCTGCAATCGTCCTGTTGCGATCCGTATTTGGCGGGGTTTCATTTTGCACGATTTCTATAATTATGTCCCATACATTCTTGCGCGGTTGAAATATTTCAGAGTAAACCGGAGGCCACCACGATATAGGGACGCTACGGTGTTTTGGCTTTATCCAGAATGACAAGGTCAGAAAATTGAATAAGATAATGAAGCCACATAGCAAAATAAATGGAGTTTTGCGTTTCAACATTGAGTTCATCATTATGAAGAGAGGTATCATCGCGAAGGTAATAAGGTGTGGCATGTATCGCAAGAGGGCATATTTGGCAGGTGATTCATATCCAAAACAACCCGCCGTTACAACTACCTGAACCAGCAAGCTGATAAGTATAAACGCAGAGACAGGCTCTTTAATGGGATTTAACTCGGATCGGCGACCCTTAAGAAGGAATGCCGAGATCAAGATCCCCCACATTATTATTGGGAAGCAGTTGACAGTATCGAGATCGAGTACTCCCGCATACAGGCCTGACAAGAAAAGGCTAAACCACTCTTTGGTATGGGTTATGACGATCAAGCGTGGATCACCCCCGCCAAGAGTAGGTCCAAGCGATCCAAACCAGATAAGCCAGGAGAAAAACCCTATCGCTGAAGATGCCAGATACCAAAGAAATGCCTTTTTCCTATATATGGTGCAAAATATAAGAAGAGAAATACTACAGCAAAAAGCAGCAAAAGGGTGGGTATGAAAGAATACAATAAAATACAGGGAGGTAATCAGGAACCGTAGTTTCGATTTCCGTAATGTACTTCCAATATGCCAGACGAGAAACCCATAAAGCAAAATCAGTACTGAATAGTAGCGAGCATTTCTTTGAAAGAAAAGAACCTGTGGGGAAATTAAGATCAGCAAGGTAAGAATAATCGGAAATTTTACACGTGTTTTTAGGATATGATAGATTGGAAAAAAGGAAATGACTCCGATAAGGGCAAAGATTAAACGCAAACCACGGGTGTCGTTCCCAAAACTTTTTAACGAAATAGCGGCAAGGTAATGTTGAACCCAAGGTATATATCTTTCTACAAGGAGATTCCTGCTGACCTGCGCTTCGCCTGAACATATTGGCACATTTCTTCCGTCATATGCTATAGGATAGCCGAATTGTAAGACATTCCTCGCAAACAGGCCGGTATCTGCCTCGTCCCCCCAGAGAAGAGGCCTGTCAAGCTTATAGAGATATGCAAAAGAAATGATAATCAATACCGCCAATATAAGCGACAATCTTCCATGATTTCGGTGAGAAGCGATGGTGTTTTTCATGTCTTGACGTTTCCCTGAATGTTGAGCTCTGAGCATTGACACCCCAACCGTTTTACCTTATTCTCTCCCCATAAAGAAGCCGACTACGCAAAAACACATACGGATCGAGGTACTGTTATGAGTAAAACTTCACTGACGATTCTCTGGCCCAAGGGTGCATCCCCTGAGATTGACGAAATTCGTTTCGCTTACGATTTCTGCCGCAGGGTTAGCGAAACGCTCTGCCGGGAGGGGTACGTCAAATCCTCTTTCATAGAGTACAGGGATGACGCGACGGTTGGGGAGCTACGACCTTTCATCGAAGGAGACAATTTCCTTGTAGTGACGGAACCCGAGATTGTCATATCTTCATTTACTATAAAGGCCTTAAAGGCGTGTTTAGAAAAGGGGAATTTCGCTGCCGGTCCGGTCTATAACAGAACGGCCTTCCCTCAACAAACAGCCGCCCTTCCGATGCCATACCTGAATATCGCGACCTATGCGGAATTGGCAGAATTATTGGGAGAGAGAGAAGATGGAAAATGCGATGAAGTTGAAATGCTGGATCCTGCCTGCATACTGTACCCTTCTCATATACTGGATGGGCTTAATACCGATTGCCGTATCTTTCAAATTCAAAAGGCCATTCAAAAGATCCATGGAAAACGGGCAGTAGTAGCCCCTGGGGCCCTGGTTCATTTTTCTTTTAAAAAGAGTTTTGAGGCGGAACGGGATGACCTGATCCGTCTGGTCCCTGAGGACATAGAAAAAGTCCTGGATGTAGGCTGCGCTATGGGCGGCTATGGGAAAAAACTGCGCCAGATCCGTCACGATGTTTTTTTAACAGGCGTGGAATTAAGCCCCATCATGGCAGAAGCCGCCCGCAGCCATTACGACGAGATTGTCATATCCCCAATAGAGGAAGCCGACCTTAGTCCCGGATATGATCTTGTCAACTGCGGCGATATCATCGAGCACCTCGAGGACCCGTGGGGAATGCTGGCAATGTTGCATGGTCTGTTGAAAACAGATGGCTATTTGATCCTCAGTCTCCCTAATGCAGGTCACTGGACCGTCGTTAAAGATCTCCTTAAAGCGAGGTTCGAGTACATGCCGTTGGGGATACAATGCATTGCCCATCTGCGGTGGTTCACCGAATCTTCGATCCGCAATGCACTGGAGAACGCAGGATTTCGGATCGATATCTTCGAAAGGGAGCAAATCACCCCTACGCCCAATGGTCAGGACTTTATTGAACGTGTCTGCTCTTCAGGCCTTGGCGATAAAACCTCCCTCCTGACAAATGAGTTCATCATAAGGGCTATCAAAGCAGGGTAGTTGGATCAAACCACACCTGTATTTTTTGGCCCATTAGACTCTTTTACTACCCTTCCCTTTTAGGCTTTTTATCTACAATGGATTTGAAGACATAGACAATAAGCCCGATATTCAAAGGTATCCTGACGAATGACCGAAATAGTTGGGCGGTAGCATCGTATCCCCTCGGGTGCACCCCCATGGGCAGCGAGTCAAAGATAGAGAAAAGGGCTATGAAAGTTATAGCCACTATCGGGATACCTTTTTCGGATCGAAGGACATCCCAGGCAATAAGGAGCGTGAAGGGCACTATCTTGTAAATAAAACTTGTATATTTGCTGAACACCCCAACCAACAGTGTTGAAATAATGAGCAGACCAAGAAGGTCCCCTCGTGAACGGATTCTGTCTGTAAATATAAGCGCACATGTCGTCACCAGCATGACCCCTACCAGGATCAATTGTGCATAAGAGCGGATCCACAACATTATCCTGTCATAATTGTCCGTGGAGAGTACCTTTAGGATTTCATTTGTGGCACTCCACACATTTTCACCTGAAATAATGAGGGCCCTGTGGGCTTCCACCAAATTGTAGTATGCGTTTTCAAAATCCGCATAGATAAACGGCAGAAACAGAAGACAGAGGGGAAGAAAGGATGCGGCCAAGAGTCTCAGGGTTTCGGAATATGTCTTCTGTTCATACATCCCTTTGATATTCACGATAAAAAACGGTATCACTGCGAAAAGGCCGGTCTGTTTTGTGAGTAGGCAGAGACTTAAAAAAAACCCGGATCGAACCCAGGCTTTCTTGAAATAATAGTATAACCCTGTCAACAGAAAGGCGGAGAGGAGGGATTCAATATGGTTGAAATAGATAGATGAGGAGACAAAACCAGGAATGGCAATGGCAAGTATCAGGCACATCAGCAAATTTCGTGTAGATAGATCCGGCTTGAGAAGTCTCAATAATCTCAAAAGACTCAAAAGACAAAATACGTCAAAGATCAACAGGGGAATTGGAAAGATGTATTGGCCGATCAAGTCATCAGAGAGATTATAATAATCCCCTATCGCCACAAATGGTGACATTATGATGGCGTAGAGAGGGGGATAGTCGTATCCCAAACCTAAGGGGGGGGCAAGGTGGGGGAACAACTTCTGCTTGTATATCTCGAGAGTCCCTTTATATACCTCTCTTGCCGGTTCGATGAAAAAGACATAATCGTTCATAAACCAGCCTGAATAGCGCATGGTAAGCATCACTGCAACATAAGCCATCAAAATCAAGAAGACGTATCTCTTTAAACTCATGAATTCAATAGACCTTTGAGGTAATTCAATAGATCAAACCACTTTAAAGCTAAGAGATCCCGCACTTTTAGCGGGGAGGGGGAGAATTTCAACCACTCCAGAGAAATATGCTACGCATTTCACGGGGTAAATATTTCACAGGGCGGGCAGGAGTATATTGAATATTTCGAGGATAGATCCCTCAAAACAAACGGATTTAGGGTAAGGGGGGTTAAGAATCGCTCCAATTCCAGTTCAACTGATTGGTGTCTTCCTTTTCTTATTTACAGTTCGTTCCACATATTCAGAGCAATGGTCTACGGGGATCATTTGTCTTCCGTTCAATTCCCATTCCCAGGCATATCCGTAATAGCGGATATATTCCTCAAACAACGGTTTGAAAAAATCAATATCGGCTTTCAGAAACCAGTTTTTCCAATTATTGTAGCCCATTGTACGGGGGACATGGTCGTGGACGGCGTCAACAACTCCCTTTCCTTTCAGGGGTAGTCCCAGATAGTCCTCCAGGCCTTCCGTCTTTCCGTCAACCAGGTCTTCGTATTTCAGCAAAAAATGGTTTTCGAGCTGCCTCTCAAATTCAAGAAGCCACCGATACTGGCGGGCTATCCATCCAACAACATCTTCAAATTTATGATTAGCACTTGCTTCTATTATAAACCTAAAAAGTCCAGAAACAGAAATGCTCTCGGGATTCTTTTCCTTCTGTCTGAGAATTTTCAAGATCTTTAGCAGGCTCTCATCATCGTTGTATAAGCTGGGTTCCTGCTGAATTGTAAAAAGCATCCCGCTGATCACTAAATCTCGAGGGTCTCTGACAAGGCATACCTTTTTTTCAAACGCCATGAATGTTTCACATTTTACACGTCGAGGCCCATCCTCAGCCCCTAAGATAGTCTTCGCCAACACCCATCGCCTTTCGTCTCCTTCAACCGGAACATATTCATCCGGCTCGAACAACGTCCTGATATCACCTTGAAGAGAATTCTTTATTTTGTAAAAGAGGGCAGTCGTACCTGATTTGTATGGCCCAAATATTACAATTTTTCGCACCGTTGTCCCTTTTGCCGGTCCCATCATGCCGCGTCAGCAGGTTCAACTCACATCGCTACGGGGTTCGTAGAAAATAAAAATAGCGTAACCGTCAAAAGGCATTCACGAATTATTTCTTTTCCAACACGTGTTTCCACTTGCCCGATTTCAAGACCCACCGATCTTTTAGAAAACTCAAATTCAACTCCTTTGGAATCTGAGCAATCCTGCATTTCATAATCAAATCAACAAAACCGTTATCGTTTTCCACTTTAACATCCTTAGCTTTAATCGATAGGTAGGTAATTTGCCCGGCATTTGCCACCCGCTTCTGGTACTCTGAAAATGGGAGCTCTCCCTCTACCGCCTCCATACGATAAGTGGCCTTATAATCCTTGTTCATCAATCGCTTTGTCCAATACTCCTCCGCTAATCCCCCGAGAGAAGCCTTAAGATCGCTCTCGCTCGGGGGCCTTTCACAGGCCAAAACCAAAATGAGTGATATTGCAACAAGCACCAACCCCACCGTAAATCTTGTATATGAGTTCATTTTACAGCAACCTCTCGTCCGCAACTATTACCAGCCATATTAAAGACACGCATTGAATGACATGTTCCGCTATTTTTTATCCTGTCCTTCCACATCTCCGGTCGTATTAAAGAACACACGAATACCTCCCATATCATCCCGGAGGGAATAATTCATGGCAAGGTCTTTATATCCGTCCCCGTTAAGGTCTTTACAATAAATACTGAACGGCCGCACCAGCCCGCTCTCGGGCAGACCCTCCACACGCATCCTTTCCCAGCCATTCTCACCGTATTTGAATATCTTCAGACCCCCTTCGCGCGTTACCCCAACGACTTCAACACCTCCACTCTTATCAAGATCACCGGCACAAATTGCAAGAAAAAGCTCATTCTGCGGCAGCCCTCCTGAAATCTCCTCAAACCCATCCGGACCGCTCAAAAAGGCCTTCAGCCCTGTGTATCCCTTTACTCCGAACCCCCCAATGCTGGCTATCAGGTCATCTCTTCCATCCATATTGATATCCCCAAGGGCAACGGACAGATAGTGTTTTTTCTTTACAAGCCCCGTGTTAAACGGTGTAAACCCCCCTTTTCCATCGTTAATCCATATAATAAGACTTATGCTGTAAACACTCGAGGCAACAGCTACATCCGTGTTCCCGTCACCGTTGACATCTCCGGTCACAACCTGGTCCGAAAAGTATCCCCTCTGCTTTTCCTTATCCAAAGCAGGTTCGCTATTCCAACGGTTGTCTTGAAAGTCAAACACCCATAGACCGCTTGGCGGGTCATTGCTTGATATCTTTCTTCCACCAAAAAGGGCCTCTGAGACAGCCACAAACTCGTCTATGCCGTCATTATCAAAATCGGCTGACACCACCGCACGGGACTTGAACTCTTTGATAGGGGGAAGCCCCTCTGAAAAATCCACATACCTACCTTTTCCCATACCTTTGAGCGCCCTGATATCGTTTTTATGGTTAGCGAGCGCCATATCCGATATATTATCCCCGTCGAAATCCCCGACGGCTGTGCAACCATAACTATACGGGATATCAGAAGGGACATCGAGTTCCCCTTTTCTCCACACACCCTCTTGGCTGCCGTACCACAAAACAGGTTCAGGATAGTTCCCCCAGCCCCCCCTGGGTGGAGGCGCCAATATGTCCTGATACCCGTCGCCGTTTATATCGCTTAAAGCAAAGCCGTGCCGCCATTGGCCGGACTTTGGGAGACCTTTTGACGCATCAACAAAAGAAACATCCGCCTTTTTAGTTTTTTGCGCCTTTTCATCCCGCTTACTACCTGAGTCGCAGCCCATAAACGCCATAATAAGAATAATTATCAATGATTGAAAAATGGCAACAGGCCTCATCATCTATCCCCCATGGAAGTTCAATCTTGCCTTGATGACTCAAAAGACAGTAAAAAAGCGGGCAAAATCAATTGCCCGCTTTTTTGATCGATTAAACTTTGAGTTTAAGTTTTAACTGTCGGTCCCTACTTGCCTGTGAACGCCGTAAAGCACGTTCCAGTTGGTACCGACCGTACCGCCAACGACCTTCTGATAGTTGTACATAACCCACTGGTCGGTATTGGTATAATTCGTACCCGTGGTCCCCACCATGTTGATCCAGCCGGCCCATGATGCTGTTGATGATTGGTGTCCGGCAGGAACTATATCATCTACATTAATGATGTCCAGCTCATGTGTAAGAATGACAGGCCCTGAAAGGGGAGCCTCCGCCTCATCATAAAACACCCAGTCGTATGTATACTCCGTAGTCGTTGACCTCCAACTGAAAAGATAATTCGAGGCATTTGAATCATGGACATAATAGCGGGGATACATACTGAAGCTCGTAGGAGTGGCGTCCGGGGTAACCCCTGCAATTCTCGCCTTTGCCGCGGCCAGTGCCCTTGCATCAAACAACTCAAGGCGGGTGGTAGTATTCACCATGTTGTCACTCTGGGGCTGAGTGTTCCCCTCATACTCAATTGCAGGAATAATCGCAGCCGATGCGATACCACTTGCCAAATCAATTTGATACATAAATGCAACGAGAGAATTGTTATCAGTGGTTCGCACACTACTGGTGAGACTGGTCCAGTTCTGGATGTCGATATAACCGGCATAATGATCATTTACGCCATCACCGCTCAAGTCATACAACAGCATGTTTTTGCCTACTGTCGAGGCATTTGCGATAAAGTCATCACGCACATTCCAAAATGCCACGTCATAAGCAGACATACTTTCCTGGTAGTTATACGCTACGGCAGAATCAATATCATTGACGTAAAACTTCAAATATTGCGCGGCTCCACCCACTTCCTGAATCACTAAAAGAGTGCTTTCCCCCGATGTTATCTCGGTCAGAAAGAAGGGCAGTAAAACGTCCTGGCCCGGGGCAGCGTCTGGCATACTTACCAGAGCCTGGGATGGAACTGCCGCAAAAATCAGCATAGCCAGTACTGAAAGTGCCAAAAATAATTTCTTCATAACTCATTTCCTCCTAAAATTTGAATTCTTAATGTTTGGTTATGTTAAAGGCCAAAAAGCAATCCCAACCTGATTTTCCCCGATCTATCACCCCCCTTAAAATAGAAAATTAATCATTATTCCCTTGCATTATTTTACTGTCTCACAGTTTACCTGATCACTCTTTTTGTGTTTAAGACTACATGATAATAATGGGGTTTGTCAAGCCTTTTTCCTCTTTTTTTCCATATTTTTCGTTATTTCCAGGGTAAGAGGCCCCGGCTGTGATATGCCACAAAATCCAGATTTCTCAGGTTTTAACAACAGATAACATATCGTTATGTACATGTCAAGGCTTTTTTAATTTATTTATGCTCTATCCTGATATCCCTCAGCACATTTTTCTTTGGAGGTCCTACCAAAAAGCCAAAGGGGCCAAGGACCTCTCCGTCTCGTTCCACATAGAGCTCCATATAACCTTTTGAAATATTGTAAAAATCCATCTGATATCTACCGGTTGGACCGGTTTCCGTCACAATCTCCGGCCCCATGCCAACACCGTCCGGACTGAGTGTTATCTTGAGACCGGGGAGCCCCTCACCATCATCGAGCGCGCCGTTTTCGTTACGGTCCTCGTAGACGGTCCCCATCACAAAGGGCCTGAGATTGAAGGGCCTTGCAAAATCCACAACGACCGTATAATAAAGGGACCCGTCTTCGTCTCCGCCGGGGTCCGGGTCCAGGTAAATAGTCTCAACCCCAATACCCACCTCGGTCATAAAGGGATCAAAAATATTCCTCTCAACATCGGATCCCGGGTCCACATCATTTCTCAGAAGGATTTCATAGAGGCACCGGGCCACATGGAAAGGGCCATCAACCCTTGAAACCTCAAGTACCCCCAATGTCATACCCAGACTTTCACCAACTCTTTCAGGGTCATAGCCCGCGGATTCAACCCTTTCGAAAGGGGTCGACCCGTCCGGTGAAACAGTGTCGAAGTAGAGCCTGTCGCGCATATCACGATTGTGGGCCGTAGCAGTCCCGTGGAGTTTTTCGTCCCGGGCAAGAGGGGCCAGGGGCCAGGTAAGGGCCCACCACACCAGATCCCTGTAGGCCTCTGCAGCGGTCTCAGGGTCGATCCCGGCGTTCAGGAGCGCCAGGATCGGATCATTTCTGGCGGAGTTAATCATGCTTATAAGGGCCTGCTCAACAGCCTCGGCGCCTGCAACGGGTTTTCCAAAATCAAACGTTACGGGATAGGCGTTCAGAATCAACCCCCCTGCAGTGAACTGGCCGCTGCCAAAGGCTATCCCGGCTTCGGTAATGGCGGGATTGAGTATATTACGCATCTTCGTTGTTTCAGGATCCAGCTCGGCAAGGAATATGGATTCAAAAATAATCCTGACCGCCTCGGCAGTATCCATAAAGTTCTGAAAGGCGACCAGGCCCAGGGATTCTCCGCACACGGCCGCCAGATAGCCGCTCTCTCTGATTCGCTCACTATATGTCCGGCCGTCAGGGGAGTTGTGTGAGTAGTAGATTCTGGCTATCATATCCTCGGTGTGGCCTGTGGCTGCCTTATAGAGGTTTTCGCTAAAACGCAGCGGGGCAAGACCCTTTTTCAAAACAGCATTCAGCCCGGGCAGATCCTGGAGGACCGTGTCGCGGTCTATTCCGAGAGACTCTGCCATACGGAGAGGATCTTTTCTTGCCTCGTTAATCAGCTCAAGAAGCGTATCCTCCTCCTCCGAATACACGGATTCCAAGGGAAAAGCCACCTGGCAGACGCCTAAATAAATGGGCAGGGCAAAAAACAATATTTTGATAAGTTTAGTCAGCATATCGGGGAATATATATGCAAATCTCATGCCAAGGTCTCAGTGTAAGATCGACCGTGTATTGTGAAATGTTTTGTCTGCCGGACGTCCTGCTTCCCGTGAAATTGGTCATATTCAGCCAGTCCTGGCTAAATTCAGCCACACCCCCTACCACCTCTTTCTCAGCATCACCTCAGCGGAAATGGGCTTTCCCGATATGACGCTGTATGTACCCGGCACTTCATAATGGTTGTTTGTCAGGTTCCTGACGGCAATCTGGAGATCGAGACCCGGTATAATAATGTCGTTGAAGGTTGTTGTCATATCGAGGAGCCAGGCCCCGGGTATGGAATTAAAAGTATTGGCCCTGGGATAGATAAGCTGTGTGGAAGAATGATAGCCTAACCTTGCAAAGAGGGTCACCCTTTCAACCGGTCGCCAGGTCCCCGTGAGGTTGAACAACCGTTTAGGGCCGGTGTTGTAGGGAAACTTCAGCTCCTCGTAGTGCGGATCAGGGTCCCAGTACTTGACATAGCGATAGGTCTCATCCGGGCCGGTGTTGTCTAAAAGGGTCAGATTGGCTGAAAAATCCAGGTCTTTCAGGGGAGAAAAATTCCCTTTCAGTTCAACCCCGTAGATCTTTTGGTTGTTCGGCTTTGAAAGGCCGGCATAAGGATCTTCCATGTAATGGTTTTCTATTTTGCTTGTGAAACCGCATATACTCAAGCCACCCCTGTCAGAGGGTCTCCACCCGGCCTGCAGGCTTAAAGTCTTTATCTCTTCTAATTCCGGTTTTTCATC
>JACKQG010003880.1_pt1 | contig 17850 bp, 33 predicted proteins | sample 8237621 | NCBI WGS metagenome assembly JACKQG01 (sample SAMN15677084, study PRJNA649215) | marine metagenome | biome: marine; feature: Black Sea; material: saline water; isolation source: suspended particulate matter (SPM) from the Black Sea western gyre | collected 2013-06-09/2013-06-10 | depth...
TAAATATTTCAATGAAAGGATACATTTATTAATTGATGTAGAAAAACTATTAAAAGACAAGGGCGCCGGCAATTTCCATATTTGTAATACTTCATCAATCGATTGGAGAAAACCAGGCGACTTCTTAAAGAAAAGAATAGATCCAAAATATTACTTTAATGACTTAAATCCAATATATAATGCCATACAAATTCCAGAAAAATATATATGTTCACCAAATTTACATTATCCAAATAATAAAGTGGAAATAAATCACTTATTTTATTATAAGTTAATTGGGTTGAATAATTTGGTTCGTATGGATTTTTTCAATTATAACAGAAACACTAAAAAGGAAATAGAAATCAAAAAACAGATTCTACAAAAATTCAATATAAAAGATGGTGAAAAGTATAATGTTATAAACAATAGAGACATTAGTAAAGTAAGAGTTAATAATTTAGAAAAATATATTAAAAATGAATATAAATGTGTGGATATATCCAATTTAGTGGATTTTCCAGGAGTATTATTAAAATTAATTGAAGATTCGGAAGAAATACATTTAATTGAGAGTAGTAATGTTAATTTCATATACCACTGTCAGTATAAAAAAATAATGGATGATACCAAAAAAGTATTTTTTCATGAGTGGTGCAGACATAGAAATTGGTTGCAACCAAATGTGAACCTGGATTACTCATGGAAAATGATGTCAACTCCAAAATTAGATAATTGGAAATTTATCTTTAATGAAGACGAAATATGAAAATAAAGTTTTATGATGAATTAGAAACAATAATTCTTAGAGAAAAAGATCAGAACGATAGAAGTATTAGATATAATACAATTAATGACTGTGTTATAACTGGGTATGATTCTTTTTATCCAAATGCAATAATTAAATCAGATGATTATGATTTTCTTATATTACCGATCAAAGAGGATTTTATGTCGTTGAAATCTGGGACCGTGTACGAGAAAGATATGAGTTTTGATTACCAAAACAATAATACTAAGTTTAATAAAATAGACACACCCGCATTCTTTTTTATATGTAATACAACAAATTATTATCATTTTATATATGATTCAATACCTTATTTATTTACATATTTTGAGTTGAAGAAAAAGATTCCAGACTTAAAATTATTAATGAATTATTCAGATGTATCTAAAACCACGTTTTTTCCATTTGTTTTAGAAACACTTGAAGTTTTGGGAATCAAACTAGAGGATATTACTATCCATAATGAATTAAACAAATATCATACGATATATATTGGATCTTCTCTGACCCATGATAAAAAGCCGAACACTCCACCCAGAAAAGAAATATATGATTTATTTCAAAGAATGGCCGATTCTGTGAATTTAGATCATAATACTCCAAAGAAAATATATGTTTCAAGAAGAACATGGATTCATAATGATTTATCAAATATAGGAACGGATTATACTACCAGGCGAAAACTTATGAATGAGGATAAATTGGTTGAATACTTAGAATCCATTGGATATAAGGAAGTGTTTTGTGAAAAAATGAGTATGAAAGAGAAAATACATTTGTTTAGAAATGCGGAATATATAGCGGGCCCAATTGGTGGTGGTATGTGTAACATTCTATTTTCTAAACCCAGTGCCAAAGTATTTTCTATTATTAGTCCAACGTTTTTGGAGGTTAATGAGAGATTTCTCTTTTCTATGAATAATTGTGATCTCGAAAATATTAACGATTCAGATTTCTATAAGTCGGAAGGCGATATAAAAAATGGAGTTAGAGTCAAAATCAAAAATCAGAACACAATTGGAGAAGTAAAGGAATACTTAGGAAATAATTTATATAAAGTCGTGATGAGAAAATTAGGGACCACTGGAAGTGAATCAACCGATGAATTAGAAGAAGTAAAATTACACGAGTCAGAAATTGATCCAATAGACGCAGGATTAAATTCCCCTTGGATCGTGGACCTAGATAAAATAAAACAAACCATAATTTGAAAATGTAAATAAGATGATTGAAAAAAAAGAAATTGAAAAAATACACGATCATATATGTGAAGTGTATGGAATTGACCGAAGATTAATTGACGAATTTAAGGATGATATTATTGATTATTTTTGTCCCCAATTAGATATAAACCTATGTTCAATATGTGGACAACCAACAACTGGGATCGACTATGATTATTTAGTGCACGATCATCTTCACTTGAGTTGTCAATTAAAAGAAGAATTGGGCCAAGAAATAGAAGAAATAAAGTAAATTAAAAATAAAGGAGAAAAAGTCATGACATATTATGAAGTAAGAGTAAAAGTAGAAATCGATGGTGTTAGTGGTAAAACGAAAAATGTTAATGAGATATATTTGATTAAGGCCGTCAGTGTAACTGATGCCGAAGCGATTATAAATGAGCATTTTAAGGATGTTAGATTAACATTTGAGGTCGTTGGAGTTAAACTTACCAGTATTATTGAGGTGCTGAATGACAACTAAAAAAAATATAGTTTGGTGGATTGGTGTAAAGAATCCAGATCATACTGAAAAGTATGGTGGTTTTGATTATTTCGATTACTCCAGAAAGACTTGGGAATATTGGTGCAAAAAAAATGATTGTTTATTTGTACCATTTGAAGAGCCAGTTGAATCTGATCTAAAGAGATTTAGAATTAACTGGCAAAAAATTATATATGTATTTGATGAAATGGATAGTAGAAAAATCGAATATGACCAAATAGCATTAGTTGATTCAACATGTATGATTAAATGGAACGCACCAAATTTCTTTGAATTAACTGGGCGTAGATTTGTGGGATGGCGCGATCTGGAGAATTTAAGATGGCTATATGAAAGTATAGAAGGATATAAACCATTTTTCGATAATTTTGAACTAGATTATACTCGGTACATAAATAGTGGTTTTATAATTTTCAATGAAAATCATAAAGAATTCATAAATAGTTTCAAACAATTATATTTAGATAATATTGATGCGTTTATTAATTTACAGGACAATATTGTTAAAAAAGGAAATGAACAAACGTCATTAAATTACTGGCTTCAGATTAAAGGAATTGATGTGAATATGGAATTATCTCAAGCATTCAAGCTAACACACCTTCATCGTAAAGAACTCTTTGGATATAACTGGCAATTAAACGAGAGTGATATTCCACATTTTATAAAATATGGAAACAACTGGATTTTCAATGGAATACCAAAGGATCAACGCACTAGAATAATGGGACAAACTTGGGATTTGGTGGGAAGAGAATATCAAGATGATGTTTTGGAAAAAGTATCACACAAAAATACACATAAATTTACTACAAGTCGGAAATTCAAATCTGATTTACTTGGATATTTTGGTGATCAATACAAAGATAAAAAAATAGTTGAAATCGGTTGTTCACAGGGAATGAGCACTCGAGTATTAGCTGAATTATTCCAATCAGTAATAGCGGTAGATCACGACGATTGGAATTTGAATCAAGCTAGACATATATGCATGGGCACCGACAATGTAAAGTTCAAAAAATTTGATTTATATAAGGACGAATGGAATCTATCAAAATCCGAAGTTGTATTTATAGATGCCGGGCACGAATATCATCAAGTCATATCTGATATTGAAAATTCAATTAAATATATAGAACCAGATATAATAGTATTTGATGATTATGGACACCCAACATCAACTGGAGTAAAAACCGCAATTGATGAAAAAATAAATGATGGCACTTTAGAATTTATAAAACATGTCGGCCATCCAGCAGGAACGAAACTAAATGATAATCTAACAATCGTGGATTGGGAAGGTATTATCTGCAAAGTGAAAAATCATGAATAATGTAGTCTTTACAATGAATATAAAACTATCCGGAGATGGTAGATGGTCTGAGAGTCGTAGTGCGCCATATGAATATTCAATTAAAAGCTGGAAACATTTCTGTGATAAATACGGACATAAACTAGTTATACTGGAGGACTTATTATATGATCAAAATGAGATGGGATTATGTTGGCAACGGTATCATATGTTTGATATACTTAAACAAAATGAAATTGAATATGATCAAGTATTAATGGTTGATGCCGATACAATAGTACATCCAGATTGTCCTGATTTTTTTGAAATGACAAATAATGAGTTTACGGTTGCGAAATTTGACGCATCATTTGATTGGGTAATTCGTTCATTAGAGAATTATTCTAGATACATTTTTGATGATAAAATGATAGACGTATGGAAATACTTTAGTGCAGGATTTATTATCGTGAATAAGAAACATGAAAAATTATACCAAGAAATAATTAAATTCTATTGGGAAAATCAACATAATCTAAAAGAGGTAGAAAAACTCCATGTGGGAACCGATCAGACGGTAACTAATTTTTTAGTTCAACAGAGTGGTATCCCAGTAACATATTTACCATGGGAATATAATGCGGTGGATATGTATAGGAAAGAGATTCTGGACAAGGATATGTTGTTTACAAAATTATGTAAAGTAATGCACTTCTGCTGTATACCAAATAATGAAAATAATAATGCGGTTAATTACTGGATGGAAAAGGTCTACAAGTATTTGTATGAATAGAACAAACATCATAAAATGAAAAATATAGAAATGAATCTACATGACGATTGGATACATGTAAAAGGATTAGGTAAGATAGGAATGTATAGTAAATACGATGGAGCTATTTTACTGGATTATAGTATGAAATGGATTGTCGGCACTAATGAAAGAATAATTTGTAAAGAATATGAAGTTTTTGATAAAATAAAAGAATTATTTGAATGAAAAAAATAGCAGTAATAGTCGGTGGGTGGCATTACCCATATCATTTTTATGATAAATTAAATCAAATGCAGATACCAAATAATGCGATTGTTGATAAATTTGTTATATCACATCGTTCGCCGGATTTGGATATTGTAACCAAAGAAAAGTTGAAATTAGATTTGGGAACAAATAATACATTACTTGAACTGGATATTGAGTTATATAGTAGAATAATCAAACAATCTGAAATAGAGGAAATGAATTATACATATGTCCCAGCGGATAATGTTGCGGGAGATTGTTATTTTGTTCAGCAGTGGTTGTGGTTATATGACTATAAACAATATGATTATATATACTTTTTTCATGATGATAATTATATAATTAATGATAAATTATTAGTTGATGTATTGGATAAAAAAGTGGAAATACATAATGTGTACAATAATCGGGTTGAGATTAATTATGATTGGTTAATATTATATCACAGTACTTACGGAGATACAAAAACCGCTCGTGGGTCTTTTGTGGCATTTAATACAAAATTATTTGATATTATGCCGGATTTTGGGCTTAATAATAAATTTCGATTAAATAGGACAAATCAAGTAGACACACCAGCTGGCCATGACGCAATCACTGATTGGAATGCAATACCACGTAATATAAAGGGATTTATAGAGAGAGCCAATATTGAAGATAAAGTATTTAGGATATCACCTATATATAGATGTAGTCCATATATGTTTGAGTGTGAGAGGGGATTTTGCCAGTTAGCGAAATTACCATTTAATTTGAAATATTTAAAGAATGTAATATGATGGCAAATTTTAGAAAAACTGATAATCCACACGCAGATGTGATAAATTACTTTATTGAGAAGCATAATTATAATAGTTATTTAGAGATCGGCGCATCATCTGGGAACACATATAAAAAAATAGTTGGTGTTGATATAAAACATGGAGTTGATCCAATTAGACACCATGGTTGTAGAATAACACATAATATGGTATCAGATAGATTCTTTAGATTACTAGACACTAATATTAAATATGATGTAATATATGTTGATGGGTTACATGAATCACATCAAGTTGATAGAGATTTGATTAATGCATTAAAACATTTATCTGAAAACGGCATGATATTTTTAGATGATATTGCACCAGTAAACCATGAGTGGCAAGTAACGCCACGCATAAAAAGAACAGTGGGGTGGAACGGTGATGTATGGAAATCATATATAAAACTAAGATGTACAAGACCAGATTTAAGTATGATAGCATTTTGGCCGGATGAAACTACTCACTCAAGAATGAGTATTATTAGATACGGCACTCAAGAAACAATAAAGGACCCAATTGAACAATGTTTGAATTATGAATATTTTGATCAAAACAGAGAGAGATTATTAAATATAATACCATTAAAAGAAGCACTAAAATCATGAAAAAATTAAATTATATAGACTTAGGAACTCATAAAGGCCAAGAAATTGATGTATTATTGAATCAATATAAATATAATAAAGATAAGTATGATTTACATATTTATGCTGTTGAAGCAAATATTAAATTATATGAGAATCTTTGTGTAAAATATAAAGATTTGAAAAACATACGAATATTTAATTCAGCAATAACAAACACCAACGGTCGAGTTAATTTCTATTTAACTGATCATGGTACTCTACTTGGAAGTTCAATATTTCCAACAAAAAGAGGAGTTACAAACGATCAGAATTACTTTGTTAATGGTATAACATTCCACAAATTTATAAGAGATTGTGTTACTGATTTTGATACATCAATAAATGTTTTGAAGCTAAACATTGAGGGAGCTGAATTGTATGTCTATGAAGATTTAGTGCGGTGTAATTTACTACCAAAATTCAAACTAATTTGTGGTCACCCACACCATGACATCGAAAAAGTAAGTGAGTTGGAACCACTAAAAGAGTATTATTATAATTTGATGGAGGATAATAATATCAAACTTGAGTACTTTTGTGCAGAGATGAGAAAAAGCAATTGTATTAATATTTTTGATTTTATCGAAAAATAACTAAGAATTCTCTTGGTTATCTCAATTATTAGTATTATATTCGTATTGTAATCAAAAAACAATAAAGTTATGTCAATTTCAAGTTTTGTAGTAATTATTTTAATTGTAATATCTATAATGGGTGTTGCATATGCCGTTGGTTGCAAGTTAGCCAATTGGTTCAAAGAAGCTGAAAAAGAAGCTGAAAAATACCAAAAAATCAATATTTATTAAAAAGACATGGGAAAGAGCGAATACGTGAAGATGAGAAATGCAGTTCGTCGTAAAATCTTGATTGATGAAGGTATTGATTTGCTACCACGAAACAAGGTTCAGAAATCAAAAAAAGACTATAAAAGGAAAAAAATAAATAAACGTGAATTATTCAAATACTTAGACTAATGAGAAAAGATATTCTATCATCAGATGAAAAGAAAGATAAAATCAAGTTAGTTAAATCCTTCTTAAGAAAAAGTGAATCATATCCAGACTTCGTAGAATTTAATGAAGCCTGGGAATCACTACGTACAGACTTCACATCAAATCCAATGTATCGTGGTATGGATATAACATTTGATACATACATGGGAATGAGTGGTGTTGAAACACGAATGTTCTATGTATTGAACAAATTATCATTATTGCTGATTGAATCGCAAATTGAAAAAATGTGAGAAAAAGCTTGTTTATTTCAATAAAAAGTATTATATTCGTATTATAAGAAAAAACATTAAAAATCAAAGTCATGAAAATCAAAGAATTATTTAGAGAAGTAAAATTCCCAATTTATCTCTACGATAAAAATGGAAACCAAATCTATTTTGAAAACTCTGATGGATATTGGGAAAAACGTGAATATGATTCCAATGGAAACAAAATCTATTATGAAAACTCTAACGGATCAATTATAGACAGCAGACCAAAAGTTGAATTAACAATGGACCAAATAGCAGAGAAATTTGGAATCAAAGTCGAAAATCTTAAAATCAAAAAACAATAAATCATGGCAATCAAAAATGTAGAAGAACTAAGAGGCGGAAGAATCAAAATTGATTTAACTGGACCAGAAGGAAACGCAGTCGCGTTAATGGCATATGCTACCAGGCTGGCAAAACAACTTGGTCTGAATAAAGCTGAAATTATCGACGAAATGACATCAGGTAACTATGAAAATCTGGTTAGTGTATTTGATCGGTATTTTGGTGATTATGTTGATTTGTATAGATAAAAGGTTAGTGTAATACGCTCAATATTTTTGTTAAAAAATGAATAAAAACATAATTTCTTCATACTTATAATAAAGTGGGGAAATTAAATGTTGAAATGTAAATTCTGTAATAGTGAGAGAAAAAATAAAAATTCACTAGTACAACATCAAATAAGATGTAAAGAGAATCCGAATAAAATAGAAATTGTTACATCAAATTTTGTAAAATATGTAGAAGATGTTAGATCGGGTAAAAGACGTGGATCGAATCAATATATAAAAGCTAAAGAACTTGGATTATTACCCCCAATTATTTCTGAAACTACTAGAAAAATAATGGGAGAAAAAGCCGCCATGGCGTTAAAAAAATATTATTCAAATCCAGAAAATAGAAAAAAACAAAGTGATACTATGAAAAAAGCTGTATCGGAACACCCAGAATCTTACTCCAGTAATAATGTTTGTGGTCGGGTTAAATCGGTTGATTTTGTTGATAGTTTTGGTAAAGATACGAAATTAAATGGTAAGTGGGAGGTTAAATTCGCTGAGTTTTTAACTTCAAAGAATATAAAATGGACAAATGATGTAAAACCAGAACCATATTTTTGGAAAGAATCTTGGCATATGTATTTTCCGGATTTTTATTTACCTGATTTGGATGTATATATTGAGGTTAAAGGATATGAGAGAGATCGAGATAGAAAAAAATGGAAACAGTTTCCGAAGAAACTAGTTGTAGTTAAACAAAAAGAAATAAACGATTTGGATGAATGGTATGATAAATATTTTGTCGGTTATGTCAGCGGTTAGACGGCGAAGCTTATACCTTCGAGGTCGGGGGTTCAAATCCCTCACCGACAACATCTGATTTCTCCTGGGTCAACAACTAAATATTAAAATCATGACAAGAATAAAATCAAATAACTCTAATTGTGTACAAAAGTTACATGTTAGCGAGTTCGATGGTAAAACCAAAAATCAAATAAAAAAAGAAATGATTGATGAAAATATAGAGGCAAGATATTGTGGCAAAAATCAAACGTTTTATATGTATAGGAGATAAATATGAAAAAAATCACATTAGTAATAGCATTTATGATTGTAAGCACGCTGTGCTTATCTCAGAAAATGTGTATTGTCGAAAATCAGTATGATGCAGATTATAAAGTATATATTACATCACAAAAATATGATGCTGATCTTTGGGTTAATATAACAGCAGATAGATATGATGTCAAAGATGATATTAATTCTGGAGTATGGTATATAACAAGAAACCGCCACGAATGTGATTATAAGATTTACTTTGTACAAAATAAATATGATTCTAATTTGATTGTTTATTACGTAAATAGTAAATATCAGGCGGGCAGTAGAAGAAAAATCCAAAACAAATAAGTTATGAAAATAAAAGTTTTACAATATATAGCGGATTTAATTATTAAGAAAATGGAATCAATTCCAAAAGATAATGCTAAACATTTTGAAAGATGGACGGTTATTGGGTTCATACTTAATGATTATTGCATAAATCGAAATATTTACTTAAAATAGAAAAATTATGAAAATCAAAGAACTGTTTAGAGAAGTAAAATTCCCAATTTATCTCTACGATAAAAATGGAAACAAAATCTATTTTGAAGATTCTAATGGATATTGGGCGAAACAAGAATATGACTCCAATGGAAACGAAATCTATTATGAAAATGTCTCTAGATATTGGATAAAACGTAAATATGACTCCAATGGAAACCAAATCTATGTTGAAGATTCTAATGGAGATATTAAAGACAGCAGACCAAAAGTTGAATTAACTATGGATGAAATTGCAAAGAAATTCAACGTTCCAATTGATCAACTAAAAATCAAAAAACAATGAAACAAAAACTAAATTGCAGGAAATTGACAAGAGGCAGAGTCAGTAATGTACAATACGTGCGTTCAGAACCTGAATTTACACTTGTTGGTGAGTATATTACAAAAAAAGGCCATACCAAAAACCGATATAAACGAAATCCAAACTCAGTCGTGATTAAACAAATTAAGTTATGAAATGGAGTAATACATTTTTGTATTGTGTTTTAGTAATATTAAAATATGATATACTAAATTTATGTAGAACTAACGTAAAATGTTGGTTTGGTCATAAATACGAAAATACAGACTTACCTGATATTAAAAGGTGTAAGAGATGTGGTTGTTCAACCATATTCATGAAAGCAATATATAAAGATTGATGAAATTTCCATACTCAATACAAGAACTAGAAAAACTATATCAAGATGGATATCTAGCAAAACAGAAACATCCAACTCTTGATTTATGGATCTATAATTATTCTCAAAAATGTCAATTTGAGCAATTGTGGAGCCCAATTACTAAGTTGTGTCGTGGGTTAGTATTGGATGCTGAATATAATATATTAGCAAGACCGATTCCAAAATTCTTTAATATTGAAGAACACAAGCCAGAAGAAATTCCAGATGAATCATATGAGATAACAGAGAAGAAAGATGGTTCTTTAATTCAAATTGCCTGGGTTAATGATGAAATGATAGTATCATCTCGTGGATCATTTACATCTGACCACGCCGTGAAGGCTCGTGAAATCATTGAAAAAAAATATAAGAAAATAATTAATGCATATAAACTGGATGGACTAAATCTGGTATTCGAACTCGTGGCAAAATTCAATAAGATAGTAGTAGACTATGGAAATATTGAAGATTTATTCTTGATCACAGCAATAGAAAATGACACTGGAGAGGAAGTGCCATATGAAATGTTGGAAGATTTTGGTTTTCCAATAGTAAAAAGGTACAAAAATCTAAAAATCTCAGAACTAAAAGCGCTAAATACCGATAATGAAGAGGGATTTGTTGTTAAATTCAAATCTGGAATGAGAATTAAAATCAAATTTGAAGACTATGTACGCTTACATCGTATTGTAACTAATGTATCAACTAAAACAATTTGGGAACATCTAAAAGATAATAAATCACTAGAGGATCTATTGAATAATGTTCCAGATGAGTTCTTCAAATGGGTCAAATTTACAATCAAAAAATTTGAAAATCAATACAAAGAAATAGAAGACCAATGTAAAAAGGATTTCAAGATTCTTGAAACAAGAAAAGAATGTGCTTTATATTATCAGACTAAAAAATATCCATCTATATTATTCAAAATGATGGAGGACAAATCATATGATCAAATCATATGGAAGATAATAAGACCAAAATACGAGAAACCATTCAAAATTGAAGAATAATGAAAATTATAGTAGCAAAAGGAATCCAGGCTTCAGGAAAGTCAACCTGGGCAAAAGAATATTGTGCAAAAAATAAGGATTTCATCCGAGTAAATCGTGATGATCTAAGAAATATGCGTGGAGACTATTGGATTCCAAAACAAGAAAAACTGATCACTCAAATGGTAGACTCATGTATTGATTCAGCACTGTCAAGTGGATATAATGTGATATCGGATGACATGAATTTGAATCAGGATAGAAACAGAGCAAGAGAATCCAAAATCAAAGAAAAATATCCAGATGCTAAATTTGAATATAAGAATTTTGAAATCACACTAGAGGAAGCAATCAAACGTGATCTAAAAAGACCAAATTCAATCGGCGAAAAAGTGATCACCCAAACTTATAATAAATACTTCAAAAAAGAACCAATGAAACTAAAACAAGATGATAATCTTATTAAAGCAGTAATCGTTGATGTCGATGGAACAATTGCACTGAAAGGTGATAGAAGTCCATATGACTGGAAACGAGTGGGAGAGGATACACCAAATATACCAGTCGTAAATCTAGTTAAATCTCTAAGACAAACTGGATATAGGATAATATTCGTATCTGGGAGAGATGAAGTATGCAGATTTGAAACAAAAGAATGGATTGAAGAAGTATTTCCAAATCTAATATATACTCTTCATATGAGAAAAGAAGGTGATATGAGAAAAGATACGATCATTAAGAAAGAAATATTCGATGAGCATATTAGAGATAGGTTTTATGTTGAGCTGGTTTTGGATGATAGATTGTCGACTTGCAGAGCTTGGCATGAAATGGGGCTAACACTACTCAGAGTCGGCGATCCAGATGCTAATTTTTAATTTTTTTCAAAAATAGATATCATTAAAAATACATTTAAGTATTATAATCTAGGACTAAGAACGTTGTCTGAACAAACAATAATTACAAATAAGCTAAACCGGAATAAACCAAAAAAGTGATTTTTGAATTAATTAAAAAGAAGGAGTATAGTTATGAAAGAATACAATCCAGTATTTAAGAAAAAAATTAAAGAATCATCCCCAACAGAATATAGTTCACTTGAACGTAATTTGGTTGAAATACTATATGCTATTTGGGAAAACAGACGTTTTATTGATAAAAATGATCTGGATAATTTGAAATTTTTTGAAAATAAGGGGATATAAAAATGGAAAGTATAATTGAAGAAAAACTGTTTCCATGTGAATGCCACGCTGAAGCGCTTAATATCACGTATTATAAAGAAGATATACATGAAGAATTTGATTTTACCATGTTCAAATGTTACAACCATGATATTGGACTTTGGGAAAGAATCAAAGCCGCCTTTAAGATTATAATGAAGGGTAGAACTCACTTTGATGAAATTTGTTTTGGAAGAAAAACGGCTGAAGAAATAATTGAATTTATGAGTTCGAAATTAAAATCAAGCCAATGAAATTAAAAAAGAAATACGTTGTGGGATGTCATTTCATGTTTTACGAGGTGGAGATGCTTCCGGAATATGTTGATGGACTTCTAAACATGCTGACCGATATTGAAAATCCAGAAATGGTTACATTCGATATATGCTTCAATACTTCCGAATATTTCGAGAAGATGATGTTTTCAAAAGAACATTATATAACTAGCAAATATATTGAACAAATAGATCGCTTGAATCAAACGGGATGTATTGTTAATGAGGTGTTTAAGACAAACGACGACCCAGTATATAATATCCCAAGTTATCGTAGGGATTTGAATAACAATTATGCAAATGAAGTAGAGTATGTAATCTGGGGCGAATCAGATAGTGTTGCACCAGCACAAACATTTCAAATTATAGAACAAATTGATGAAAATGTTAGTACGAAAAAACACATTATTACTTTTTCTTACCGCAAGCTCTGGGATGAATCGTTCAAACAAATGGAACATCCAAAATTTACAAATGAAATATTCCAAGATACAGAAGAATGGACACTACACAATGAAGCAAGTGAAAAGAGTACAATGTCGATCCAGCGAATGAACGAAATCAATAATGAAACTGAAGATATTGATGTAAAAGTATTTAAGGAACCAAAATTCGACGGTAGTTTTCCAGTAATTAGCTCTGAATTAATAAAAAGCGGGGTGCAGCTACCGCATTCATTATTATTATGCGGAGAGGATACTGCATTTGCAGAAAATGCTAAGAGAATTATGGGCGATAATTATGTACAATATCATGTGAGCAATATATTGCGGGTACATAATCGACGCAATCCAAGGAAACGGAATTATATAGTTGATGAATATAATCCGTGTGGCTTCTGCGGGGAAGAAGATAAAGGGCCGTGGTGGAAAATTATTGAAAAAATGAGTAAAGAGAATTTAGCTAATATTAATAATCCAAATTATAAAAGCTGGACATATAAAGACTTTTTTGAAAAAATGAAAAAATGAGAATACCAAAAATAAAAAACTGGTTTAATCCAAAATATTCGCCATATTGCAAATTATGTAGTTCATGTGGCGAAGAAGGATGCTGCTCACCAATTTCATGTATGTATAAATGTATGGATGATAATCAACCAAAAAAATGTGAATATGGCGCTGGTTATGCAAAAGATTTACATTTTGCTTATTTGGTTGAAAAAAGTCAATCCAAACTCATACACAAATTGAAAAAAAGACAAATCAATCAAAGGGAGTTCTTCGAAGAGTTAGACAAAGAATGGCATCACTTTTATGATTTCATATATAAAGGTGTCGAATTACCAGAAGAATTGAAAAGGAGATAAAAAATGGAAATGACAATAGCAGAAATAGCTGATAGATACTCAATTTGCTTACTTAAGCAAGAAAGAACTGACTTAAATGTCGATAATGAATTAGCTTATTACAAAGAGGAACTAGATCAATTTCCAGATGTATGGCTAGCTGTAACAATGTTATATGTGGTGAATGGTAGTATATGGGATTTAGAGTTTGATATTCGCCGGGGAAAAGAAGAGGAACTTGGCCTCGAGGAAGTGGGCCGACGTGCAATTAAAATTCGTGAATTTAATAAAGAACGTATAACTATCAAAAATCAAATCAATGAGAAGTACAATCAAGGGTTCAAAGAATTAAAAAAAGATCATGCGAGCGAATAGCTTGTATTATTCACGAAATTTTTGTATATTCGTATAAATTGGAAATAGGAGAAAAATTATGGAATTGACAGCATATTGCTTTGCAACAGAACAAAAGAATGTTCCATTTCATGGAAAACCATTACTTGAACAAACGAAGAATGGCGGATTTATACTAAGAGGATTTGATGAGTTAAATAATAAAATGTGTGCCATTATATCAAAAGCAAACGCAGATAAAGCTATTAGACTGGGGTTGGTGGTTGACACAATCAATATTAAAGGAAAAGTGAAAAAACATGAATTAAGAATTGAATATGATGATAGTATAAATAATGTTATAAATGATATTCATAATATTCTTTGTGATTATGGAATAACAATTGATTGTAATAATGAAAAACATGATGGCTTTGAAATATATACAATAACAATAGACGAAGAACGAAAATTAAATCAAAAATGAAGAAAGTACTAATAACTGGCGGTTCTGGCACAATTGGAATATCATTTATTAAAGAATACTATGATGAATATAATTTCTATAATGTTAGTAGAAACGGCAGTAATATTGCAAAATTACAACAAAATTATCCAAAAGTGACTAGTTTTGTATGTGATATATGTAATTTGGAATCATTGATAAATATTTTTGAAAAAGTTAAACCAGATGTTGTTATACATACAGCAGCACTAAAACATATTAATCTAGTTGAAGAGAATCCAACCCAAGCAGCGGAAGTAAATATCGTGGGAAGTCTAAATGTCATAAAAGCAAGTATAAGAGCAGCGGTACCAATAACAGTTGGCGTAAGTACAGATAAAGCATGCGACCCATCATCAATGTACGGTTATACAAAGAGTATCATGGAGCGTATGTTTATGGAAAATTATAATGAAAAAACAAAATTTATATGTGCACGATTTGCAAATGTGGCAGGAAGCAACGGATCAGTAATTCCATTATGGAAATCATTAGCAGAAAAGGGAGATCCACTGAAATTAACGGATCCAAATATGAATCGGTTAATGTTTTCGAAAAGAGATGCAGTACATTTAATAGCACAGGCTATTAGTTTTGCAAAACACTATGATAAACCAGTTGTTGTGTGTCAAAAAATGAAAAGTGTTAATATGCTAAATTTAGCCAAAATGTTTTCGGAAGACATAATAATAACTGGAAAACGTCCGGGAGAAAGATTGGATGAAATATTAATAAGTGGTAAAGAATTACCGTATACTAGAATTATTTATGATTATATATATATATTTTCTGAAAAGAATTCTATTGTTGATAATTTATTAGAGGAACATTCTTCCGCAACTGCAGAAAAAATGAATGCAACTGAACTACAAGAATTGATATCACAATGCGAATAACTTGGTTAACTGAAGGCGATTGGACTGGTAAAATACCACGAGATCATAGAAATATGCGTAATGATGCAGCGTGGATGTGTGTATTGGACGCCGAGCACCAACCGTTATTTGGTTCATGGAACGATCAACAATATGATCTAGCGATAATTACATTACCAAAGAAGAATTTTGAGCATTTAGTGGAAAAAGATGTTGAAATCGTTGATTTGGTTAGACAAAATTTAGCTACAAAAATTGCGGTCATACAAGAAGGTCCAGCAAATTTTTATCAAGATTATACACTGGTAAATCAAATATGGTACCTAAATCAGTTGATGTCTGCTGATTTTTTGTTAGTTCATAATATGTGTGATAAATTATACTATGAAGGATTATTTCCAGATAAGCATGTACATATATTGCTCACACTTATGTTGACCGATAATATCAAGACAAAAAATGAGAAACTGGGTGTAATTATCGGTGGAAACTGGACATCATGGTATTCTGGCCAAGATTCATTTTTTATAGCACAAGAATTTGATTCAACGATATATTGTCCATCAATGGGTCGCAAAATTTCAGGAGAAGAAAGTATTGAAGGATTGAAACACCTTCCATACGTGGATTGGACTAATTGGATGTATGAATTATCTGGATTTAGATATGCGGTTCATTTAATGAGAGTAATAGCCGCGGGTACATTCTTCATTAATACATCATATTTGTCTATTCCAACAATTGGTTATAAACAAATTGATTCAGCTAGATTACTTCATCCAGATACTTGCGTGGATTTAGGCGATTTATCCGAAGCTAGAATAATAGCTAAAAAGTTAAAAGAAGATCAGGATTTCTATGATCATTGTGCAAATAATACAAAAGAATTGTTTAATAAATTATATAGCGAATCAGTATTTATGGAAAGTTTTAATAAAATAATCAAAAATGAAATACTTTAGTCACCAATTAAGAGACTGTCAAGAAAATGGAACATCAATTATTATTCCAATTCCTGATAATGATAGATATACGATTAAGGGTCCTCCTATTACTGGTCCCTTTGAGATTGAGATTGAAAATATTATTGTCTGCACAAAATATAAAAAAATATGTAGTTCAATAGTGTGTAAGGAGGAAAGGATGAAATCAGAAAAGTCAAAAGAAGAAATATTAGAAAAATATATAGTAAAGCCAGATGATGAACGGGGAGTTGTATCTTGTTATAAGCTTGTTCATTTTGACGATGCGTTAAAAGCCATGGAAGAATATTGCGAAGAATTAAAGGAAAAATCATGAAAACAACAGCACAAAAAGGAGTTGAAATACTTAAGCAATATGCTAAAGAAAATGGTGTGCCACTAAGAAGCACTAGTGATTTAAGTCCGTTAGAACAATGGTTAACATTAAAACTCATATCATGTAATGAGAGAAATGAAGGATTAAAAACAATAATAGAAGAAAATAAATGAAAAACATTAAAACAGCAATAATATCAGTAGTCATTGGGTTATTGATCGGAGCAATCATATCATTGACCATATACTTTAGTATGCAAAATAACTATAAAGAATTAGAGAATCTATATACAGCCGCTAATGATACATTGGTAATCACTCGAAATGATCTAAACCAAGAAGTAGCAAAAACATCTGTACTTGAAGCAAGAAATGAAAAAACCATTTTGGAATTACAAATAAAAGATAAAGATATTATACATCTACAAAATGTAATAAGAAATGAGAAATCAATCAACAAACAACTAGAACAAGCAATCATATTAAAAAATGGAATAATAGCAACATATCAAGATTCTCTACATAACACTATATCGGGTTATCAAAGTATTATAGATAGTCTTGGTAATGTAGTACAATATCCAATATATAACCGGAATATAGATATGTTTGATGATTGGATCACTGGATATATTAAACTAGGATATTCTGTATTTGATATTAATATAAAAACAAAAAGTGAATATGAAATTGTAATTGGTCAAGAAAGAAAAAATATATTCAGTAAATACAAATCATATGCTCAAGTAACAAATCTTAATCCATATGATTATACTGAAA
>JACKQG010003881.1_pt1 | contig 17848 bp, 17 predicted proteins | sample 8237621 | NCBI WGS metagenome assembly JACKQG01 (sample SAMN15677084, study PRJNA649215) | marine metagenome | biome: marine; feature: Black Sea; material: saline water; isolation source: suspended particulate matter (SPM) from the Black Sea western gyre | collected 2013-06-09/2013-06-10 | depth...
CGACTGACAAACTAACTGATACCCTCATTAAATAAGAAATTGAGCATTTAATAATATAAAAAATTTGAGACATGGGAGGGAGGAGGGATGCCCGACAAAGAAAAGACAGGATGGGATCAGATTCCTTCTCTGGACCTGAAGATGGACGCTGACTATACTGACAGAATTAAACCAAATGAAGATCGCAGCACCCACAGAACGGATATTGCCACCCTCAAAACAGTCTTACGTGATAATGTTTCATCCTTACCTGTTAAAGTAGCCACAACCGCCCACGGAATTATGGACGGTTCGCTCTTGGACCTCAGTAACACTGGATGCCGGGCCAGTATTCCTCAAAAACTGAACAAAGGTGAACGTGCCAAGGTGGGTTTTAAGATCAACCAGCGGACCATCGTCTCCAAGGCAATTGTCAAATGGATTTCACCTGAAGATGATGGATATTCTGCCGGATTGGAATTTCAAGAAATTGCAGACGATCTCAAAGAGTTTCTCGGTACCCTCAGTTCAGCAGCCCTGCTCAACCGAATCGGCGATATCAAGTAATACAGCCAGCATCAACCAACCTCTTTTCTATCACATTCAATTTAATCTAGACACTGGGATCTGGAGAGAAATTCACCCAAAGGTAATCATTAGGTCTTTATAAAGCTGGGTCGAAATCTTCAACATCATGGGATTCACAACTCAACGCTTCTCAAGGCATATCACAACATGAGTCGTACTTATTTTCATCCATCATTTAAAGCTGTTGTCTGACCACACACCAACCCTCTCTTCTGAATATATGCCGCAAGTTCATCAACTTCTTCTTCGTTCAGATGGAGTCCGATCTTGGTACGCCGCCAGAGTATATCATCCGTGCTCTGTGCCCATTCCTTCAAGATAAGATAATCTACCTCAAACGCGTACAGTTGATGGCCAAAATGAACACCCATATCCTGTTCCTCCTGTATATAGAGACACAGTTCATGGGCACAGGTCCCATATGTTCTCACCAGACGGCTCGCATGACTTTCCGAGATCACCGGGCAGGCCGTCCTGAGTTTGCGGACCTCTGCTGCAAAACCACTTGGCTCAAAATCCCCGCCAGGAAGCTTGGCTGCCTCTGTCCATGAATTTTTCATAGGGGGCAGAAATGCTGCCAGTTTGTCCAGTACAGATTCGGCGAGTTTACGATACGTGGTAATCTTACCGCCATAAATAGACATGAGAGGTGCTTCTTCCTTGCCCGTATCAAGTTTGAGAACGTAATCCCGTGTAATGGCTTTGGCGTCACTCTTGCCATCATCAAAGAGAGGGCGAATTCCTGAATAACTGCTGACCACAGATTCAGGAGTAACCTGCTGGGTAAAATACTCACTGGCGGCTTGACAAAGATAATCAATTTCCTCGCTATTTATTTCCACATCATCCGGATTCCCATGAAAATCAACATCAGTGGTGCCGATTAAAGTAAATTTATCCACATATGGAATTGAAAAAATAATACGACCATCTTTATTTTGGAAAATATAGGCTCGATCATGCTCAAAAAGCTTATTGACGATTATATGGCTGCCTTTCACCATACGAACATGTTCTGATGATTGACTGTGGGAAATGTGTGGCAGTATGGTATCCATCCAAGGACCGGATGCATTGACAAGAACGCGGGCTTTCAAGGTGCTTTCTTCTCCACTGTTCTTATCCAGGACTTTAAGAACCCATATATCTTTCACCCTTTCCGCCGAAAGAAGCGGCGTTTGCACTCTGATATCTGCCCCTTTTTCTGCGGCATCCATGGCATTGAGTACAACCAGACGACTATCCATTACCCAGCAGTCAGAATATTCGAACCCCTTACTGAAGTTGCCCTTCAATGGCCTTCCAGCCTCATCAGTGGTGAGGTTAACACTCGTCGTCCCAGGCAAAAGTTTTCTGCCACCGATGTGATCATAGAGAAACAGACCCAGGCGAATCAACCAGGCAGGACGTAATCCTTTGTGGTGCGGAAGAATAAAGCGTAATGGCCAGATAATATGGGGAGCCGCGTTCAGGAGAACTTCCCGTTCGCGCAATGCTTCCCTGACCAGACGAAATTCGTAATATTCAAGATAACGAAGACCACCATGAATCAGGTTGGTACTCGCCGATGATGTCCCACTGGCCAGATCATTCTGCTCACAGAGGAAAACAGACAGCCCTCGACCGGCCGCATCACGTGCAATACCGCATCCGTTAATGCCACCACCGATGATCGCCAAATCGTAAACAGGAGTTGTCACAACCACACCTCAGGACAGATAGTTTGTTGAAGATCAATGGCTACCTTGAAAAATTCTCTTTCCACCCAGAATCTGCGTTGCGCTCAAAATTTTATCCTCAGAATATCGACTACATGCCTGCGGTAAATTTTTTCGTACGCCTGAATCTTGAATGAAAATATCATTTTTTCAGAGCACCCAGAAACTTCACTTGAGCTCATTATCACTTTCGATTGAAACAGAAAAAGAGAGATAATCGAAAACAAGCATTGAATCAATCGAAACAAACACGCCCAACTGTATTTTTACAGAAAAAAAATCAGCCGGCGGCGGCTGTTGTATCAGCCAGAGGCAACAACTACCGCAACTCCATGTTCCCGGCAGGTGTCCTGAAGTTTTTCGGGAAGTCCCTGGTCAGTTACTATCGTATTAATCTGGGATATATGCCCAATACGGATCGGCGCATTCCTTTTGAGCTTCATGGCGTCAGCCACCAGAATTATATGACGGGCGTTTGCAATGATTGCCTGAGCCACGCGAACCTCCCTGAGATCATAATCAAGGAGCGCCCCGTCTTCATCAATGGCAGAGACCCCGATCACCGCATAGTCAACCTTGAACTGCTTTATAAAATCCACCGCAGCCCCACCAACAATACCGCCATCCACACGCCGAACCTGCCCTCCAGCTAAAATCAGCTCAACTCCCATAAAATCTTTCATAATATCGACGGCATTCACATTATTACTGATCACAAGCAAACCTCGGTGATCCTTGAGGGCATGGGCAACCTGCTCTGTGGTTGTTCCAATATTGATGAGCAGAGAGCTGTTGTCGGGAATCAATCCAGCAGCCCTCAAACCAATCAGTTTTTTTGAATCCGGGGCTAGGAGGCGCCTTGCCTCATAGCTTACATTCTCAATCCCTGAGCCAACAATAGCCCCCCCGTGTATCCGTTGCAGGAGTTGACGGTCACAAAGGGCATTGAGATCTTTACGGATAGTTTGCGAAGAGACCCGGAAGGAGGCAGACAGTTCATCAACATCAACTTTTCCTTTTTCCCTTGCAAGGGCCAGTATCTTATTTTGTCGTGGAGAGAGTGTGCTCATGAGAAAGAGTTGGTCCAGTCAAAATTAATCGAAAATTTTCTCTTCACTCAAGGGCGCTTTGAAGAATCAGGATTTTCCAGAGCACCCAGAAGTAATTCTACCCAACAGAAACCTTCAACGATTGAAGATCCAATCCTGAAGGCTCCTGAAAGACCCGCAGGCCAAACTCTGGCAACACTGCCAAAACATGATCAAAGATATCTGCCTGTATGTCTTCATAATTGGCCCAGACCTTATCGTTACTAAACACATAAATTTCCATGGGAAGCCCCCTGGAGGTCGGTGGCAGGTGCCTCACCAAAAAAGTCATATCAGTATTGATTTTGGGGTGATGTAACAAATATCTTTTAACATAAGCACGAAAGACACCAATATTGGTCTGACGCCGACCATTCGGCACCATACTATTCTCAAGATTATTTTCCCGGTTATAGCAATCAATCTCCTCCTGCTTCTCCTGCAAATACTCTTTAAGCAGACTGAATTTACTTAATTTTTCCATCAGTTCCAAACTACAGAAATGCACTGAGTTCATATCAATAGAAATATCTCTTTTGATTCGACGCCCACCGGACTCAGACATCCCGCGCCAGTTTTTAAAGGCATTTGAGACCAGCGCATAGGTCGGGATAGTGGTGATGGTCTTGTCCCAATTCTGTACCTTGACCGTATGGATTGAAACTTCGATCACATCACCGTCGGCCTCAAAGCTGGGCATTTCAATCCAGTCACCCACCCGTACCATGTCATGACCGACCAGCTGCAGGCTGGCGACAAAACCAAGAATTGTATCCTTGAAGATCAACAGAACAACCGCCGTCAACCCACCTAAGACACTGAAAATACCCCAGGGTGATTTATTTGTAAGAGTTGAAATAATAAAAATACCAGCCAATACAAACAGACCTATCCTGATAACCGAAAGATACCCGCTGATCGGTTTCCTTTTTGCTTCCTCACGACGATTATAGATCTCTTCAACTGTATACATGACCGTATTAATCATCTGCACGGCAATATAAACCAATATGGTCATGGAGAGCCGCCGAACAACCTCGGCAAAAAAAGGATGTCCCGCCAGCAGAACATCGACCGTGGCATACACCACCACGACTGGAATGAGAGTCGAGAGATGATCAAAAAAACGGTTCCCCATGAGCACATCGTTCCAGTCAGACTTGCTCAACGCTGCAGCCCTGACAAAAAAGGGAATCATCAGGTGAATGGTGAGTCTTGATACCAGATAAGCCAGCACGATAATAGCCACAAGAGAAAGGCCCAAAATCACCATTTGACTTGCTGGGTCTGATAAACCGAAGTCGGTCAGTATTTTTTCAAGGGTGGCTCGCATCTCTATTCCTCACTGTATAAGATTACCTTCAAGGGCACGACTGTTCGATATTGCATAAAATACAAGGGTACTTCCCTGTCCGCGCAAATAACGGCCTCTCCCGCTCTAACCATACGAACCGTAAAACTACTTTTTCTCACACGGCGCATAAGGCCATAACAACAAGTGGGATGTCCACATAACTTCTCATCATTACATCATAATAAACAGAATAATTCAACGCCACCTTCCTGTTCGGGGCGAGCAGACAAACCAGGTCTTTCACCTCAATCACTGCAGTGAATCTCCTTGACAATCCCGGTCGGTCTGGTGTAAAGACAGACAATCCAGCGGGGACACCCTGCTGATACTTTTTACATTTCAATTTTTGATAGCCGGGTCCTATACAACAGCGGATCATGAACTCCGCCAGGTCCGGAAGGAAGCAACGGCAATGACCACCTCTGTGTGTACAGGGTGCCCGGCTATCATTCTTTTTTTGAGGACCCTCCAAAACCATTCCCTCAACCCCCTCTGATCCCCCATGTCCTATCTGGTACTTGCCCGAAAAGCCCGGCCCCAGACCTTTGATGAAGTAGTGGGGCAACGGGCAATAGTCAAGACCCTCCAGAACAGTCTCCGTCGCAATCGGGTAGCACATGCCATTCTCTTCTCAGGCGTCCGGGGTGTAGGAAAGACCACACTGGCCAGAATCATGGCCAAAGCCCTTACCTGCACACAAGGCCCTGCGGACAATCCTTGCAATGAATGCGAATCCTGCCGGGCAATCACCAACGGTTCAGCCCTGGATCTCACTGAGATTGACGGAGCATCCAACCGTGGCATCCAGGAAATTCGCGAGCTCAAGGAGAAAATCAGGTTCCTGCCTGTCTCGGGTACGTTTCGAATCATCATCATTGATGAAGTTCACATGCTCACCACTGAGGCCTTCAACGCCCTGCTCAAGACCCTCGAAGAGCCGCCCGAGCATGTCTACTTCATGTTCGCCACCACCGAACTGCACAAGATTCCAATCACCATCCTTTCCCGCTGCCAGCGTTATGAACTCAAACGAATTCCAGCTCCGGAACTCCGTGACCATTTCCAAAGACTGGCCGGCAGTGAAGGGGTTGAACTCGCTCCGGCAGCCCTGGATCTCATTGTCCGTGAAGCAGAAGGTTCTGTGCGCGACGGTCTCAGCTTGCTGGACCAGGTGTTTTCCTACGGCGAACAGAGCATCAGTGTTGAGGAAGTCGTTGATGTTCTGGGGCTCGTCAACCACGAAATTATCACCAGACTTGCTCGATCACTGCTCAATCGCGATGCCGCCGAAGCACTTAAGACACTGGATGAGACTTACAGTTTTGGCATGGACCTCAAGCGGTTCACCAGTGAATTGCTCGACTGTTTTCGCTCGTTGATCCTGTGTAATATAAAAGGCTGCACACCGCTCCTTGACCTTCCTGATGGAGAACTCGCCACCTTGCAAGCACTGGCCGCCGAACATTCTTTGCCAACCCTGCACCAAAAACTCAACTTACTGATGCAGGGCATTGAAAACATCCGATACAGCAGCCAGCCCAGACTCACTCTGGAGACGACTTTCCTCAAGACCATCGAGGCTGATAATGTCGTCCCGGTCACAGAGCTGCTGGGGCAGATGGACAAGATCCTAACAGGCGCCTCCGGCAGTCCTCTGCCACCGGCTACTCCAGACAGCACAAGAAAAAAAAAAGATAAACCTGCAACACAGCCCCCTGAATCCAAAAAGCAGACACCATCCACTGCCCCCGTTCATCAGGAAAAACAGGGGGGGACTCAATCATGCCCCCGCCACCAGGAACTGACCGCATCTCCTGTTTCAGAGACAACGACTTCACAGCCCCCATCTCTCCGGGAACCGCCCCCCATCAAACCATATCGGGAACGCCCTTCAAAGGATCACTCCCGGCACGGGCAGGAATCTTACGACCAACCAATCCCGGAGACATTGCCGCCTCAGCCATCGCACTCCCACAAACGCAATGTTCGTCGTGACTGGTCGCTCTTTATCGATTATGTCCGTGATCGCTCAATGTGGATGGCTCAGGACCTGCAACGAGTTGATTCCATCAAAGAAGTCGACCACGAACTCCGTCTCCACTACTCCGACCCGAACAACTGCGCCCTTCTCCGCACCAAAGAAAATATAAAATTGATCACCGAGTTCACCCTTGATTTTTTCCAGAAAGAACTCACAATACGTTTTATCCTTCCGCAACAGGACCAGGACTCGGAACAGGACGACAGTGACAGCCCGAAAAAACAGCGCCAACAACTGTCAAGCGATCCCTTGGTTCAGATGACAACCGAAATCTTCAACGGCCAGGTAGGTGACATCAGGGTAGGACCACGATTCAGATAACACAAAGCCCCCTCAAAACACTCCCCCCACATTGACTCTCTCAGGTAAAGGAACAACAACATGGATATGAGCAGCCTTATGCAGCAGGCCCAGCAGATTCAACAAAACATGGCCAAAGTCCAGGAAGAATTGGCCAAGAAAACCGTTACCGGCACTGCCGGTGGAGGTATGGTCACAGTCACCGTGAATGGTAAAAGTGAAGTACTGAGTGTGGTTCTTGAAAAAACTGTCATTGATCCCAACGAAGCCGAAATGCTCCAGGACCTGATCACCGCCGCGACAAACGACGCCCTCAGACGAGCCAAAGAGATGGGCAAATCGGAGCTTGGAAAACTAACCGGCGGAATGAACATCCCCGGCCTTTCAAACATGTTCTAGATCATGCAAATCGTCCCGCCAGCCCTTGAACGGCTCATTAACAGTTTCAGCAGGCTCCCTGGAATCGGCCGCAAGACCGCGACTAGACTTGCCCTCAACCTTCTCCGACGTCCAGCTTCAGAGGCCCGTGAACTGGCGGCATCCCTGAACGCCCTGCACCAGTCAATCCAGCTCTGCTCAATTTGCTTCACTTTCTCAGAAGATAATCCCTGCGCAATCTGCGCCGATCCCAAACGAAACAGTGAGTTAATCTGTGTTGTTGAACAACCCGGTGACCTGATGGCCATCGAAAAAACCGCAGCATTTCGCGGCCAATATCATATCCTGCATGGTGTTCTCTCGCCCATGGACGGCATCGGCCCCGACGAAATCAAGATCAAAGAGCTGGTGACAAGGGTGAAAAACGGTACGGTTCGAGAGGTGTTAATCGCCACCAGTTCCACCGTACCCGGGGAAGCAACAGCATCTTGCGTGATTGACCGCCTGCAGAATAAAGGTGCAAAAGTCAGTCGTCTGGCCTGCGGCATACCCATGGGAATGGATATAAAATATGCTGATCAACATACCTTGGCTCGCGCCATTGAAAGTCGCACCCAAACCACATAGGCACAAAGCAGATATTCAGAGGAAGACCACGAGTTTTCCCTTGACGGACCCCGCATTTAGTGGTAATTCAATTGGGCTTCAGTAGAGTTCAAATTCTTGCTTATAAAGACTGAACAGGCGCGTAGCTCAGGGGGAGAGCGCTACCTTGACATGGTAGAAGTCGGCGGTTCGAAACCGCCCGCGCCTACCAGCTTACAAAGGCTAAAGAATCAAACGAGCAATCGTTTACTCTTTAGCCTTTGTTATTCTAAGAGCCATATACGAATGAGTGACATTAAAATACAAATCCAAGGTGGTGAACCTGTCGCCCTGACCGCGGGATCAACCGTTGGCGAGGCACTGACCCTGCTGCTTTCCAAAAAGCAGCGCAAACGAGCGGTTGCCGCATCGGTTAATGATGAGGCTCGTGATTTGTCTGCTGTCCTGACTCAGGACGCAGTCCTTGAGCCAATCACCATCGATAATTCTGCTGGTCTGAATGTCCTTCGCCACAGCGCAGCCCACGTTATGGCTCAAGCTGTGCGTGATATATTTGGAACGGATGTTAAGGTTGCCATTGGCCCCTCCATCGAAGATGGTTTCTATTACGACTTTGATCACGACACCCCCTTTACCCCGGAAGACTTTGAGAAGATAGAAGCCCGGATGAGTGAAATCGTCAGTCAGGCCCTGCCTTTTGTCCGCGACGACATCGACCGCAATAGAGCGATCGACACATTTACAGCCCAAGGTGAAAAATACAAAGTTGAACTTCTTCAGGACTTGGACAGTGAAACAATTTCTCTCTATCATCAGGGTGAGTTTGTCGACCTTTGTCGTGGACCGCATCTCCCCGACACATCCTGGATCAAATCCTTCAAACTCTTGCGGGTAGCCGGTGCGTATTGGCGTGGTGATGAGAATCGGGAAATGCTTCAACGCATTTACGGCACAGCTTTCTTTGATGATAAGGGTCTGAAGAAATATCTCAACCGGCTTGAAGAAGCAAAAAAACGTGACCATCGCAAGCTGGGCAAAGAACTGAATCTTTTCACCACAGATGATCAGATCGGCCCCGGCCTCATCCTCTGGCAGCCCAAAGGGGCGCGACTGCGCAATCTGATTGAGGACTACTGGAAAGAGGCCCATTACGCGCACGATTACGAATTGCTTTATACCCCGCACATTGCACGCCAGGATCTGTGGAAGACTTCAGGCCACCTCGATTTCTACGGCGAGAACATGTACGCGCCCATGGACATCGATGATGTCAAATATCAGCTCAAGCCCATGAACTGCCCCTTCCATATCGGGGTTTACAACAGCAACAAACGCAGTTACCGCGAGTTTCCCATCCGCTGGTGCGAACTGGGCACGGTTTACCGCTACGAGAGGGCAGGAGCACTGCACGGACTTCTTCGCGTGCGCGGATTTACTCAGGACGATGCTCATATATTCTGCCGTCCAGACCAGCTTGAAGACGAGATATTCAACATTCTTGACCTCAACCTGCTGATCCTGAACACATTTGGATTTGATCAGTACGACATCTATCTTTCGACCCGACCAGAGAAATACGTCGGTTCCGACACCAATTGGGATCAGGCCACCGAAGCCTTAAAACAGGCATTGGACAAAAAAGATCTGGCTTATGAAATCGATCCCGGAGAGGGCGTCTTCTACGGCCCCAAGATTGATATCAAGATAAAAGATCAGCTCGGACGCTCGTGGCAGTGTTCAACAATTCAGGTTGATTTCAATCTACCTGAACGCTTTAATATCTCCTACACTGGGGCCGATAACAAAGAACACCAGCCAATCATGATCCACCGTGCCCTCATGGGTTCCCTGGAACGTTTTATTGGTGTCCTGATCGAACATTACGCTGGAGTCTTCCCATTATGGCTTGCCCCGGTTCAGGCCAGAATTCTCAATATCACCGATGATCAGGCTGAATATTGCGAGCAAGTTTATGATCAACTGCGCAAATCAGGTCTTCGGATTGAAAAAGATTTGCGCAATGAGAAATTGAATTATAAGATCAGGGAAGCTCAAATGGCCAAAACACCTTACATGCTCATTATCGGAGATAAGGAAAAAGAAGAGGGGACCGTCACCGTACGTCTGCGCAATGGGAAAAATCTCCCGGCCATGTCAGTTGCTGACTTTTCAGAAATGGTTGCCAGAGAATGCAGTGAAGGTCGCGGCCTGTAAAGAGAAGACATCCAGTTATAAACCATATTACAAGTAACACGGGTTCAAGGAGGTAGTACAATTAGAAAGCGTGGCGATAGAACACCAGTCCAGCGTGAGGTGAAAGACAAGACCAATGAGATGATTCGTTATCCACAGGTTCGTGTCATCGGTAGCGATGGCGAGCAGATAGGGGTCATCACCTCGGAAGCAGCCCGGGAAATGGCCAACGAGCAGGGACTTGACCTCGTTGAAATGTCTGCTAATGCTGAGCCTCCTGTCTGCCGTATCATGAACTATGATCGGTACCGTTACGAACAGGCAAAGAAACAACAGGAAGCCAAAAAGAAACAGACTACGGTTGAGACAAAGGAAATCAAATTCCGTCCCAAGACCGAAGAGCACGACCTGGGCTTCAAGATCAAGAATATCAAAAAGTTTCTTGGCCAGCGGAATAAGGTCAAAATCACCATGCGTTTTCGCGGTCGAGAGATTGTCTACTGCCAAACCATCGGCATGGAGGCTATGCTGAAGATCGCAGCCGCCCTTGAAGAGGATGCTATCATTATCCAGCAGCCAAAAATGGAAGGACGACAGATGGTCATGTTTGTCGGCCCCAAAAATCAAACGTAATTACATATCAATCTGATATCAGATTGTATTTATATAAAACAAGCAACCGGTCACAATTTATCTCGCAATGAAGAAGAGATAAGTCTACGGCCTCTGTATTAGAAGTCAAAGGAGTTTTATTATGCCAAAGATGAAAACAAACCGAGGCGCAGCCAAGCGTTTCAAAAAGACAGGCACCGGCAAGATCAAGCGCAGTAAAGCGTTTACCAGCCACATCCTGACCAAGAAGTCCACCAAGCGAAAACGCAATTTGCGTCAGAGTGGCCTGGTTGACAGTGCCAACGCCAAGGGAATCCGAGCAATCCTTCCTTATCTGTAAGCTACGAGTCTGCTGGGAATACCCCCACAGCCTTAAACATACCAACGTCAACACCCCGCCACCGGACAAACGTCCTGGGACACGGGAATTTTAAAGGAGTTTGACATGCCACGCGTTACCAGGGGCTTTAAAGCCCGCAGAAGAAGAAATAAAGTCCTCAAGCTTGCCAAAGGTTACCGAGGAGGCCGTTCTCGTCTCTACCGCACCGCCACTGAGGCCGTTGATCGCGCTCTTGTTTACGCTTACCGTGATCGTCGTACCAAAAAACGTGATTTCCGTCGTCTCTGGATCGCCCGAATCAATGCCGGTGCCCGCATGAACGACATGAGCTACAGCCAGCTGATTGGCGGCCTAAAAAAGGCCGGAATCGAACTTGACCGTAAAGTTCTGTCCAACATGGCCATCCTTGATGCCGCCGCCTTTACCGAGGTTGTCAAGATCGCAGCTGCAGCTAAAGCCTGATAGTATTCTCTTTTACAGAGATTGATCTTTACCTCCTGCCGGTTTCAAGTGTCTTTGAAACCGGCAGTGTATTTCTGGCTGCAGCAAAACAAATACCATCTTTTTTCTGTAGCCTCTCATTGAATACCGACCACCCCACTACGCCGATCATGGAGCAAGAGCTACGTACCCTGGAGCGTGAAGCCTCAGAGGGCCTGGAACAGATAAGCACTGCCAACGAACTTGAAGAGTTCCGTATCCACTACCTTGGACGCAAAGGTCAGTTCAGTGGGATAATGGAACAACTGAAGGCAGTTCCCAAGGAAGATAAGCCTCGCCTAGGCCAGCTGGCCAATACGGTCAAAAAGCAGATCGAAAAGGCATTTTCAGTAAAAAAAGAACAGATTGCGGCTGGAGCAACAACTTCGGCAGCCATCGGCTCTATTGACCTGACACTGCCAGGCAGACGACCGGAACAAGGACGACTTCATCCGGTTACCCAGATCATGACCGAAGTCTGTTCGATCTTCGAGAGTATGGGATTCTCAGTTGCCGAAGGACCTGATGTTGAACAGGATCGCTACAACTTCGAAGCCCTGAATATCCCGGCCCATCATCCTGCCCGCGATATGCATGACACCTTCTACGTCAGCGACTCCATTCTTCTGCGCACGCACACCTCGCCCATGCAGGCACGGATCATGGAGCAGCAGGAGCCACCTCTCAGAGTCATTGCCCCGGGCAAAGTTTATCGCTGCGATTCAGATATCACCCACACCCCCATGTTTCACCAGGTCGAAGGCTTTCTGGTCGACACCAATGTTTCCTTTGCCGATCTCAAGGGTGTGCTCAGTGTGTTTACACAGAAGATATTTGATGCTGATCTCCCGTTACGTTTTCGCCCAAGCTTTTTCCCCTTTACTGAGCCAAGCGCAGAAGTTGACATTGCCTGCGTTATCTGCAACGGTAAGGGGTGCCGCGTATGTAAAAAAACAGGTTGGCTTGAAATTCTGGGAGCTGGCATGATCGATCCTGAGGTCTTTAAGCAGGTGGGTTATGATCCTGAAAAATATAGCGGATTTGCCTTTGGTCTTGGCATTGAGCGCATCGCCATGCTTAAATACGGCATTGATGACATCCGTCTCTACTATGAGAACGATCTCCGCTTTCTCTCACAGTTCTAGGTCTCACGCGATCTAGTCCATACTAAAACAACCTTACTCCAGAACCACTCAGAATTAGACGGAACGCCCCCCATGAAGGTTACGCTTGACTGGTTAAATGAATATGTAAATACGGACGGGATCAGCCCGCAGGAAATTGCTGATCACCTGACCATGCTCGGCCTTGAGGTTGACTCAGTTGAGGAGCTGTTTCAGGAGCTCGCCCCACTCAAGACCGCGCTCATTGTCACCGCAGAACCACATCCCGATGCTGACAAACTGACCTTGTGTCAAGTGTCTGTTGGTGATGAAACACATCAGATTGTCTGCGGAGCACCCAATGCCCGTGCCGGTCTGGTGACCTGTGTTGCCCTGCCCGGCACAATTCTCCCAGATGGTTTAAAAATTAAGAAGTCTAAAATTCGTGGTGTTAAATCAAACGGCATGCTCTGTTCGGAACGCGAACTTGGTCTGAGCCAGGATCATACCGGAATCATGGAACTGCCCGCAGGAACAGATCATGGCCTGGGCTTACTTGAAGCCCTTGATTTAAACGATATCCTCATCGAAGTTGACCTGACCCCCAATCGCCCTGACTGTACTTCAGTCATCGGTGTCGCCCGTGAAGTATCCGGCATATCCCGTCGTAAACTCTCCCGCCCCGTTGAAGAGGCCACCTTGGGTGGTCGCGATCAGCGTTTTTCTGTTGATGTGGAATCATCCGAGCTGTGCCCTCGCTACAGTGCCCGCCTGATCACTAATGTCACCATTGGTCCTTCACCATGGTGGTTGCGGAAGCGCCTGTTATCTGTTGGTATCCGCCCCATCAATAACGTCGTCGATATAACCAACTACGTGATGATGGAATACGGTCAGCCCATGCACGCATTTGATTTCCAGAACCTGGCAGGAGGGGCCATTCTTGTTCGCCAACCGCGTAATCAAGAGACGACCTTCACCACTTTGGATAACATCGAACGCCCCCTTGAGCCCAGCACCCTGCTGATCTGCGATCGAGACAAACCCGTGGCCCTTGCCGGCATCATGGGAGGGCTCAACTCAGAAGTCAGCGAGGCCACCACCGAAGTCCTGCTGGAGAGTGCCTGTTTTGACCCTGTATCAGTCAGAAAAACTGCGCGTCGTCTTAAACTTGCCACAGAAGCATCTTATCGTTTTGAGCGCGGTGTTGACCCAGGTGGCTGCGTTGTTGCCATGGAACGAGCTGTTCAACTGCTCTGTGAATTGTCAGGTGGTACCGCCGAAGATATGGGCCGAGATGCTTACTCAGGTGTTCGCCCTTTAAATTCACTGACTCTCCGTATATCCCGCACATCAAATCTACTGGGCATGCCCTTTGATTACGAGAAAATCAGCGAACTGCTGCAATCCATCGGCATCCGAACCAAACCAAAAGACGATGACACACTCTGGGTCAATCCACCTACCTTCCGTGTTGATCTTGAACGCGAAGTTGATTTGATCGAGGAGGTTGCACGTCTCGTGGGCTACAATACCATTCCCACGACTCTGCCCATGGTCCACATGAGCTATCCGGAACAGGACAAAAACCGTCGGCTTCGCAGCCAGGCCCAGGATCTGCTCACTGCTATAAGCTTTTCAGAGGCCATAAATTACAGTTTCACAAGCACTGATCATCCACAAAAAATGGAACTTGCTGAAGGTGACGCACGCCATGAACAGGTCACACTGCTCAATCCACTCAGCGAAGAACAGGCCGTTATGCGCACCATGCTCCTGCCCGGTCTCCTTGAAAACGTGCAACGAAATATCAGCTTTCAAAAAACAGCCGTCAAACTTTTTGAGATCGGTAAAGTATTCACCCCCACAGGAGCAGACCAACAGCCCGTGGAGACTACCTTCCTGGCGGGTGTCCTGAGCGGTAATCGTCATGGCGCATCTTCAAGTCTTCACCACAAGCCTGTGCCTGTTGATATTTTCGATGCCAAAGGTGCTGTTGAATATCTCCTTCAGGGAATGCGTTTGCGTTCAAACTCTATTGATACAGCAATCAGTTTCCAGATTCCGGCCACTGATCATTCAGAGACTTATACGGAGCCCGGACAATGCCTGATCATCCACGACAAGGATGAGATAATCGGATCCCTGGGTAAAATCAATCCTGTGATCGCTCGGAAATTTGGTGTAAAACAGGACGTATATTACTTTGACATTAATTTTGATCGTCTCTGCGCAGAGCCGGCCAGTGAGAAGAGCTTCAACTCTCTGCCGGTTTATCCTGCTGTTAAGCGCGATATTGCCCTTGTGATCCCAGATCATGTCCCAGCAGGTGAACTCCTGGCAGCCATCCGCGAGACCAAAGAGCAGTTAATTGAAAACTGTGCTATTTTTGATGTCTACCAGGGCAAAAACATCGAAGACGGGCACAAAAGTGTCGCTCTCTCAGTAACGTATCGTTCGCCCAAGAAGACACTCACCGAGAAAGTAGTTGAAAAATCACATTCTAAAATCGTCAAAATGCTGGCCTCCCGTTTTGAAGGGAGCCTCAGACAAGGATAATGAACATGAGCAAAGGTAACCTGACCCGTAAAGAAATCGCCGAGGCCATTAATAATCAGCTTGGCTATGCCCAAAACACTTGTACCGCCCTCGTAGACTCTTTCCTCGACGGTATGAAATCATCACTGCTGGACAATGATTCAATCAAATTTGTCCATTTCGGCACCTTCCTGGTTCGCGACAAAAACAGTCGTCGCGGTCGCAACCCGCGTACTGGAGAGACCATCACCATCAAACCGAGACAGATGATCACCTTCCGCCCCAGCAAGAAACTCAGAGATCTGGTCAACAAATAAAGAGCCTCTTTATACATCGGAAGGTGTTCGACACACGAATATGACAGGAGAGATTCCGGACAAACGATACTTTAAGATCGGCGAAGTCGCTCAACTGGCCGACGTGGCCACCCATGTTCTCCGCTACTGGGAAAGCGAGTTCTCTGGCATCCGTCCAAAACGAGCCCATTCCGGACAACGACTCTACCGCAGAGCTGATGTCAAACTTGTTTTGACCATCAAGCGCCTGCTTCATTCTGAGGGTTACACCATCTCCGGTGCACGTAAGTTTCTTGCTGGAGATCAAAAAATTAACGAGGCCACTCAAATCGAGCCCCTCCCCGAGGACTGCCTGCAGACCATAAAAAATGAACTACAGAAGCTTCAGTCTCTATTGAACACCAAGGGATAAAAGAAAACGACAATGGCTCATACCTTTTGTTGACAGCCAGCCGGGTGAGTGGTAAATATCTTTCTACATTTCGGGGCGTAGCGCAGTCTGGTAGCGCACTTGACTGGGGGTCAAGTGGTCGGAGGTTCAAATCCTCTCGTCCCGACCAGTAACGACTAAGGGGTTAAAAGCTTTTATGCTTTTGACCCCTTTTTTGTTGTCTGAATTTATCTGATTTCAACATTCAAGGCCTTGGCCACGGCAGATTAATTTTGACCTCTCTTTTTGCGAATCTCGGCCATAGTCATTTCCACAACAATAGCAGCGGCCTTGGTTCGTGCCGCAGCCTGGCCCCCCGGTTTAATCTTCTCTCTCAGTAAAGGCTAAAAGGGGAAAAAAGGGAAAGGGGGCAGACCCCTTTTTTTAGAAAATGACAGCAAGTTTGAGCTTCGGAAAACCGCGCTGACCGCCAATCCATTGCAGCGTTATATCAGCTTATTTCCTTAAATTTTCTCTAAAGTTTCAATGGTTTTTTCGTTTTGTGTATTTCCAGTGTTACGCACCGATTTCGGTTCAAAAAGCATTACATGACATTCTTTCTCGGCCACTGGAAGATGCTCAACACCCCGAGGAATGATAAAAAACTGCCCCTCATTCAGCTTTATATCTTGGTCTTTTAATTTAATTATCAGTTGGCCTTTGATGACCATGAAGAGTTCGTCTTCATTTTCATGATGATGCCAGACAAATTCGCCCTTCAATTTTGCAAGTTTAACGTATTGTCCGTTGAGCTCTCCCACAATTTTTGGTTTCCAGCATTCATTGAACAACGAGAATTTTTCTTTTAAATCAACAGCATTCATCATAATTTACTCCTTGAAAGCTAACGTTCACACATCTTCACATTTCACCCCTTGCTTTTCTAACACCACTAATCATATACTATTATGAGTTGTGGCACTGGCGTAGCCGCTAAATCTCCGTCAGACGGATACACGCTTCATGTATCCGCTGCCTATATTTCAAGCCCGGCTACTCACGCCAATTTGCCATACGACCCCACGAAGGTTTTCATCGACATAGCACCGCTTGCCCAAGGAATGAAGAAAGGCAGTATCAGACCATTGGCTATTACCAGTGCAAAGCGCTCAAATCTAATGCCGGAGATTCCAACAATAGCAGAAACGGTCGTTCCTGCTATTGCAGAAAATCTTTGGTGGGGCGTATGGACCTGTGCCGCCCCACCCGCGAGTGTCGTGGACAAGCTGGCGAAGGACATTGCCAATGTCCTCGCAGAGCCAGATTTACTCACGCAACTCAAAAAACGCGGATTTGAGCCAATGAGCATGAGTCAGGAAGAATTCGCCCAGTTCGTGAAAAGTGAGATGGAAAACGTGGCCCGCACTGCCAAAGATGCTGGAATATCTCCAAAAGAGTAGGCCTGTTTACTGAGCCCTCAAAAAGGGTCAGATACCAAGGGGAGGAATCTGACCCTTAACTTGTCAGTCTCAGTCATGTAAGCACGACAAGGCTTGTCAGTAGAAATCAGAGTTGGCCACCAAATTCAGCATGAACTTGCGTCAGTTCAGTTGCGCTTGAGGTTTTGAGGAAGGCATAAGCCGATCCATTGAGATCAAGTCCTTCACAGGGGTTCAGATTGCATTCCCTTTACAGGTTCTTTCTCTCAGTCAGGCGAATTCCATCGCTGTCAATTGTAATAATTTTCCTCTTATAGAGTGCGCCTATTGCTTTTTTGAATACCTTTTTACTCACTCTAAAGCTGGAGTAAATCTCTTCGGGTGGGCTTTTATCAGTTAAAGCTATTTTACCACCAGTTTTTCTT
>JACKQG010003882.1_pt1 | contig 17843 bp, 16 predicted proteins | sample 8237621 | NCBI WGS metagenome assembly JACKQG01 (sample SAMN15677084, study PRJNA649215) | marine metagenome | biome: marine; feature: Black Sea; material: saline water; isolation source: suspended particulate matter (SPM) from the Black Sea western gyre | collected 2013-06-09/2013-06-10 | depth...
GCGGACCCCGTGCTGGATCAGAAGTCCAAACGCTACTGGTCTCGGGCGTACATGACTCTGACGGAAACCAAGGACGGCGAGAGTCGCGGCAAGGCGAACGAGTTGATCAACTGGATCAGCAACTCGTCGGAGCCCTGCATGATCCCACCGCAATACGGCGGTTCGACGCGCAGCAAGCTGATCACCATGCTGGAACACGACCATTACGAAGTCCGTTTCTCAAAGGAAGAAATGGACAAACTATGCGCTTGGATCGACCTGGTCATTCCCTTCTGCGGCGACTACTTCGAAGCAAACGCCTGGAACGAAGGCGAACTGAAACGCGCCCGCGAGCGAATTCAACTCCGCCAGGAAATGGACGCGGTCGAGCGCCAGAGCATCGAGGCAATACTTGGTACTGTAGTCGCAAGCCAGTGGTGAGCCCAACGAAGCTTTTGGAATGACTCTTCGTGAAGAACCAAAAAGGGCCGCCGGATCACTCCGGCGGCCTTGAACCGTACGGCCATCTGGTCGGTGGCTCACCGCCTTAAGCAGGTGCCACCTCCGCCAGGATAGCTGGCGAACAGGTTGCCCGAGCGTGTGACCACCCAACCGGTCCGCACATCACGAATCCGCAGCGTAACCCAGCCGCCGGTGTGGACGGCGCGGGAAAGGGCGTAGGTGTGGGCACCGTTGTAGGTAAGGCGGACACCGTTGATCGACAGTATGACGTCACCCGGCTCCAGCCCCATCCGCGAAGCTGGCGTGCCCCACACCACGTAATTCACCCGGTAACCGTGACCTGGAATCACCGTGTAGTTGAGTCCGAGCCGAGGCTGGACAGGGGGGACAGGGGGGCAGAAGTGAGGATGGGGATGGAGCCGCGCACGTGGGGGCTGGGCTATGGCCGTCGAAGCCACGGCCACCGTAACCACCGACAAGACTAACGCCAACAAGGTCTTTCGGCTGATAGCGTTCATCGCAATTCTCCTTATATTATCTGGGGGTGGGCGTAACTGATGGCTGTCTGACCTTCTATGGTCAACCGTCGCCGCAGTCCGACAGCGTCTTCCGAGAAACCCGAGGATGCCATGATCGTCCCAACCGGTCAGAGAACCGCTTACCGAAGAGCAACGCCGGCTATTCGACAAACGGCAGATGCAACTGAAACGTAATCTTTACCGCCCGGCCGAGAAACGCCTTACGCGAAGCTTCTGGACGCGTTGTCAGTCTGCGGTGATAATGGTGCCCCGATACCGCGTTGAATCCAACGAGACACTCAGGGCAAGGAGGATTTCGCGATGAAATCCCGCCACAAGCTGGTCGCCATCTTGTTTGTCGTACTGAGCACGGTCGGCCAGGCTGCAAAAACGCTGTACAGTGAGGACCAAGCGGAACACCTCGGGCAGGTGGATGACGACGGTTTCGTCTCCCTATTCGATGGCAAGACACTCGACGGTTGGCATGCGGTGCCCAAAGGGAGCGCGTCGGACTGGTCGGTTCGCGATGGGGTGATCGTCGGTCATGGAAGTGCCGACCGGCTCTCCTATCTCGTGTGGAAGGATGAGCATCTTACGGACTTTGAACTCGAACTTCAGTATCGTTTGCCAGGCAAAGGCAATACGGGAGTCGAGATTCGCAGTCAGCCCGACGTCACCGGCAAGCGGCCTTTTGAGGGATACCATGCTGACCTGGGCCATGTCGGTATCGGTCCGCATATCCTTGGCGCGTGGGATTTCCATTTTGCCAAGCGCCAGGAGTATCCCTGCCAACGCGGGACGCGACTGGTTGTCGACGAAGACGGCAATACGGAATCCAGCACGATCCACGGCGCGCTCACGGCAGACGACGTTCGTCGACATCAATGGAACGGCGTCCGCATCATCGCCCGCGGAAGACACTTTCAATTCTTCGTCAACGGCAAGCTTGCTTCCGAGTTCACGGACAACGCAAAGCTCGGACGATTGGACCAAGGAGCGATCGGCCTGCAGATTCACGACAAGGGCATGCGAGTCGAGTTCAAGGATATACGGCTGAAACGACAGCCGTAAGGGGGATGAGAGTTTCCCCGTGGGGTAAGCTTCCAGCTTGCCTTTTCCTGTAAATTCGCAAGCTGGAAGCTTACGCCACGGTATGGAACCAACTGCCGCTCGCCTAATGCTATTTCATCTCGCCAGCGATCCTCGTGAGCTGCGGCGTTAACGCTTGACCCGTAGGGTATGATCTCCGGATGAAATGACGAGGAAGCCGTCCTTCAACTGATTCGCCGATGGTGGCTGGTCGTCAATCGAGATGCGATCTTCGGCCGGCGCTGCCAGGCTGGCAAGGTCCAATCGTACGGTCGTACCGGGCGGTATCCCCAATGTGATCTTGAACTCCGATGAGCTCACGTCCCAGGCGACTTCCAGCAGGCCGGACGGCGTCGGGATCGCACCATGGCGTCGGGGAAGGCGACTGCTGGGGTAATAGCGAAGCACGACATCGCGCAATCCGGGCTGCGTAGGTTCGATGCCGAGGATGTAGCGGGTGAAAAGGGCCGGGACAAAGGCACTTTCGGTTTGTGCGTCACTTCGCCCATCGACGATCTGCCGGAAACGACCGTTGCGCCCGGTGCCGTCAAGCCACCACTCTTCCCACAACGTTCCATTCGTTCCGGGCGCTATCATGTGTGCGAACCGAGCCTGGAGCAAATCCCAAGATGCGTCCACTCGGCCCGCTTCACAGAGCCCCACGTGCAGGAAGTAAGACATGGCAGGTGTGACCATCACGATACCGGATTCGCGGCGAATGAAATCGTGGCTCTCGTTCTTGCCCAACTGTGCGGCGACGGCTTCCATTTGCTCCGGACCTGCAATCTTCAGTGCCAGGGCCATCGCATTGGCGGGTTCACTGAGTCGATCCGACCGTTCTCCGTCGACGAACGCATCGGCGAAGAGCTTTCTCTCTGGGTCCCAGAATTGCTCTCGCAGCGCGGAGCGTATCCGTGCAGCCCTCCGCCGGAACATGTCGGCACCCGGTTCGTCCAGCCACTGAAGAACCTGAGCGAAGTCCTCGATCGCGCCCAGGTAGTGGCCGTTGAAACAGAAATTCGCGCCCCGTCGATCATTCAGCGCATGGTCCAGCCAGTAAGGGTACGGCGGGCTGTCGATCAGGCCGTCCGAGTTGGTGAAGCTGTGCAGGAGATCGAGCAGTTTGCGGGCCGCGGGCAGCAGTTCCCGCGCGGTCGCGTCGTCGCCCGAGTAGAGCAGATATTGGTGCAGGCCCCGAACCCAGAAGCAGTTGGAATCGAGGATCACCATGAAGTCGTCGCCGTGACGAGGTGCGTAGGCGGGCATAATGCCGTTGGCCAACTGCTCCTGGGCGATCTGCCTCAAGTATCGTCGTTGCAGGGCGTAGTCGCCGAAGACGGGGTAGTTTCCCAGACATGCGTAGTAGCTGGTCTGGGCGTATTGCCGCCGCTCCCGGTAATTATCGGTGTAGGCGTCGGCGGTGCATACCTTGACCGTCTCGACGGCTGCATCCCAGAGCGCTTGCAGTTCGGGGTAATCCGGCGTCCGGAGATACCCCTTCTGCTCGAAGGGGTACTCGCTCCGCATTAGGCCCGCCTTGAACAGTTGAGCCTTGTGCGGCAGGTGACGGAAAACCACGGCCAGCCAACGGGCCGGTTTCATGTAGAACGATTCCCAACGCTCGCGCTCGCCTGACAGGACGATACGGTCGACGTAGATGGACGCGACAATCGGCGAATGCAGGCTTTCTTCGAGTAGATAGGGGGCACACATGATGTCGACCGCGGTACCGGCAGGTGCCGCGATGTCGAGAAACGGTCTGCCGTTTTGCACCTCCCCCAAGTCATAGATAACGACCCGGCACTCGCCCGGTCCGTTGGCCGCTATGACAATTGGCCGTCCTTGCGAAGGCCCCACGTTCCGCGAAACCGGAATCCGGGCGATAGTCAACGCGTCGATCCACTTGTCGTCGCTGAAGTCCTGCCCGCCTTCAGGGGCAGGGATGCTGCCGGAATGAACGAGGCGTTGTGCCTCGGAGGCAGTCTCGATCAGAAAGGGAATATCTCGAGGAACCAACGAGGTCCAGGGCGGTATCAGGTGCGTTGGGCGATCGTTTGGCTGAGGCAATGGCCAACCGGCCTCGCGCCTGAGAACGCGGGCTTTCAACCATTTGCTATCGTCGAAATCAAGGTCCGCCCACCCACCGATCTTGCGGCGCAGATCCACCCGGTCACAGACTTCGAGGTGGAACCGAGCCATCCTGGGCGAGGCGTTTTGCCAGCTTTCGTCCGGGGATACCCGCCAACTGGAATCTGTCTGAAGCGTGGAGCCTTGTGTGCCGGACGTGCAGTCGAGCTGCGCCAGTAGCCCGGCCCGAGAGAGGCCATAGTAGGACACACCTTCACGTTGGTGGTGCACGCGGACGGCGAGAACATTTTTGCCTTTGCGCAAGGCGTCCGTGATATCCAGAGTATCAAAGGACTGATGGTGAGGAGCGCAACGGGCCGGGCCGCAGCAGATGTAGTTGCCGTTGATCAGAAGCCGGTATCGTGAGCTTGAAGTAATCGACAAGACGGCGCGCGCAGGATTCTCGTGCAGCGCAAAGGTCTTGCGAGCCAGAAGCATGTCGGATTCCACGTTGTCCGGCAACCAGATCCATTGCGCCCGCCACGTCGGCGCGGGTGCCGGGTTGAAAGAAAGGTCCAAACCGCGAGTAGCCTCCAATTGCTGCGCCCGCAGTTCGCTTCCAGCAAGCACACCGAGAGCAAGCCAGAGAATCACACATGGAGAAGGACGCTTGTCCGGCATCTGATTCGCTCTTTCTCGCCAGCCTTGTTCGTTGGCCCCGACGGCTTCCAGTGCTCCGGTATTCCCACTTTGCTGGGAATCGGTCTGTCTCGCGACGATCATTCTTGCGGTGGCGAGACGCCCTCGCGTTTCGCCGCTTCGATCGACTCGATTGCCGATTGCGCAGGACGTCCAAGGAAGCGGTCCTCTGTCAATTCCTGCAGCGCCGGTAAGCTGCGCTCGGTACCGATTTCTTCCAGTACCCTACACGCCTGCATTCGCGTCGAATGATCGGGACTATTCAGCGCCACCAAGACGTCACCTTCCGCCATCGTCCCAAGCGCGATTAGAACGTCGCGAGCGCGTGCTGAGTCCGCCCCTGGTTGTCCCATTAGCATGACGAACGTGTGGATCGTACGCCGATTCACCGATGCCTCATCACATTCGACGGCAAATTGGACGGCATCTTTGATATTCCCCGACAAGATGCGCATGTTCAGCAATGCCTGGAACGTACGCTCGGCAGATTCGCTCTTGAGTGCTCCGTCGATCGACATCCCTTTCAGGCGGGCAATGGCTTGGCGTTGACGCTCGTATGACTCCAAATCCGCCAGGCATCGTCGCACGATTCGCTCGTCGTCGATTCCAAGCTCGCCCAATGCGCGATTCGTTTCATTGCGGACCCTGGTGTCGGGGTGGTTCAACAACAGCAATAGGCCTTCTTCCGATTTCAGGTCGATCAAAACGTCGATGGCGGCGGCTGGCTCGACCTTGCTGTCGGATGACTCCAATGCGGCAAACAGACGCGGTAGCTCTTTTTCGTTCATCCAATGTGCCAACGCGCGGCGATTCATCGCGCTCAGCGATTCCCTCGGTAGCAGGCGGATGATCGCGTCGATAACGCGACCGCGGTCCGCTTCGGAAGGCTCCGCCTCGGAAAGCCACTGCAAGCCCGCTTGTTGACGATGTTCGCTGTCATCCGTTAGCAGGGCAAGCGCCTCAGGGGCATCGGACGGCGCCAGCGTCGGGAACGACATCCCAAAGTCGTCGGTCGTGCCCAACTCGCCGTCCGGACCGACACTTTCGATCGAGTAGGTTACCGACTCGGTCGCATTGATCGTGTACCGCAGAGGCGCCCCCCATGCGTCCTCGTGATGCTTGATGCGTTCCATGCCTTCGACTTCGTCGGGCAAGCGACCCGTGGCGGTCGTCTGTTCGTCGATCGTGGTGGCGGCGGTGGTGATGATCACTTTGGTTTGCTCTCGGTAGGCGAGCGTCTTTGCATGGTCGACGACGCCTTCCACGACATTGATGGCCTTGCTGCCAGTCCAGATCGCAAATCCGCCAAAAGCGAACAACCAAATCAGCCCGATCACCAACGAAAACGTCTGAAAGGCACCAATGATCACTCCGGCGACGGCCACTCCATGATTGTGACGTTTCCGCAACCCCATGATGCTGATCACCAGTGCAACCGGTGCCAGCGCGATGGCGCAGAAACTGACCAGCGATAAGACAAATCCGGTCATTGCCAGGGGATTGGACTCTTCGGGTGAAGCATGGCCGGCGTTGAATGCCACAGGCGGTGAATGAACTGCGGTTAGGCTGGGCACGACCACCGGTTGGCGGCAGTTCCCACACTGAATAGTCCGGCCGGCATATTGGGCCGGCACGACTATTGCCATTCCACATCGACAGACAGTTTGTATGTTCATTCGGCACCGTTCGATCCCAGAGGCCGAGTTACCACGGTGTCCAGCCGGACATCCGTTTTCCCCATCGCTACTAGAGCCTTCAAGGTCTCGCTGACGGGCATTTCTAACGGCCTGACAGTTTCCGGGTCCATGACGACCAAACGACCCGTCGTTGGAACGGGGGAAGCGGGAACGAAGATCAACAGCTTTGTGCTGCCATCTTGATCGAGTACTCTATTTGTGACCAGGCCCAGTTCCTCGGATTGGTTGTCACGTCCTGGCACCAAAACGACTTCCTGAAATATCGCATCTTCGCCCTCGCCGTAACCCAAGATCTGTTTGAACGTCTGATAGAGGCCACCAAGGGCTGGTACGCGGTCCAGCAGGCTGTCCAGCCGAGACCAAAGCCACCTGCCGATGAACGTGCTGACAACCAGCCCGATAAGGTAGATGATGATAACACTCGCCAACAAGCCAAACCCCGGGAAATAGTACGGGAGCTTGGCAAGACCGGAACTCGATATTCGGGATTCAACGTACCCGACCGTGATGATCAATCCGGCGATTGGCAGAACTGCGACCGCGCCGGCCAGAAGACAACGCGTGATGTGCCTTCGTATGCTTTTCATGTCCGATCCGTCTCCGCTGGAAGAGAAGGAGGCCGGGAGTCTCTTCCTTCCGCTCCCTTTTCTTCCTCAAGCCACGAACTCCTCGGCGATCCCAAACGGGTTCACTCTTCCCAGATCGTACTCCGAATCGCTCGCCGGATTTGCTCGCGAGCCTTGTCGTCGTTGGACCAGAACAGACCGACGAACGAATAGACGCGGCTGTTTCGGAGGAAGATTACCACTTCCTTGGTCATCGGGCGGCCTTCGATACGTGCCGTGTAGACGAGCCGCCCGGCCTTGACGCCGTTGATTTCGACCTCTTCGCTCGGTTCAGCGGTCTGCCAATGTTCCACGCGGTAGGACGGGCCTGCGTGGTGCTTCTCCAAATCCAGCGTCTCCGACTCTTGAAGACATTCTATCTGCAGAGTCGCCCCTTGCTCAGGCGTTCGCATCCTATAGCGGACCAGGAAGCTTTCGCCCGAGAGTTCTCCGGGGGGCAAGATGGTACTGGCTGTCTGGATCCAGCCGTCGGGCACCAAAAAGCGGAAGCCCTCGCCGTCGTTTTGGTAGACCGGCGATGCGCGCAATGCCGGCGCGCGGGGGCTGGAGTCGCAACCCAACGCGACTGCGAGAACGAGAAATGCGATGAACGGCCCTGTACCTCGGTTCATGCCCCGGCTTTCCGCCTAAAACGATACGTCAACCACTTCGCCCCCGGCTCGTGTCGCCAACGCACGTAACACCTTCTTGTCCGTGCTGTCCGTCAGTCCTCGTATCGACCCATCCGCGAACGCAAAAAATACAAGGCTCCCATGGGGCGAGAAGAAATCATAAGGTTCACTATAGGGGCTGTTCAGAGAGCGATTTCCAACTCGGGCCAGGACCATCGCGGGCGCCAATTCCACAATGGCCGTGTAGACGGGCGCGCCGGGAGTCGTGCGGACCGTGCCGCCAGTGGTCACCCCCGCCCAGGGCGATTGGGCGAACAAGGCGCTACGTTCTCCGATCGCAATCGTGTGAGTCAACCCGTCGATGATGTCTTCATGCCGAATGCGACTGTTTCTCTGAAAGAGCCCGTTTCCATGATCGGGGTCCGTGTTCATCAACCCGAAAGACCCGAAGCAAGCCGCATAGCTATTGGTCGCCGATTTTGCCACGGGAGCGTCCAGTTCGTCCAAGATCGTGAATTCGCCGGTTGCCGTGTCACTGGAACACCTCAAATGCCACAGGGGGATCGGAGGGATATCGGCATTCTTTGGTGACTCGACCGGCAAGTTGAAATTGATGCGGTCGCTCAAGCCTCTCTGCTCGACAAAAGGCAGCAATAACGCTGCCCAACCCCATCCGGGACCGTTGGGTTGAAGCACCAGTACCGGCGGCGGTGCATCAAAACGCAGCATCTGGGACGGAGGTATTATTGCGGCCATGTTCGCGTTCGCGTTCGGACTGGCCGGCGCGTCGTCATAGATGTAGCCTGACGGAAGGCTGCCATGTGTATTGTGATAGGTGTGCAACGCGGTTCCAAGCTGCCTCAGATTGTTGCGACAGCCTGTCTTTCGGGCTGCTTCGCGGGCTGCTTGAATTGCCGGGCCGATCAACGCCGCGAGAATCGCCACGATCGCGATTACGACAAGCAATTCGACAAGCGTGAAAGCACTTCGCCGTTTCATCGTTCAACACCGTCCTGCGTACGAGGGACTGGCGCACAGAACCAACGCTCTTTCATGATAGGACGCGGGGAACTAGACTGTCAAATAGTGTCGACTCCTATTCCCGCATTCGGCCCCTTCTCTCGCGGAGCTTGCCACAGAAAGCCATGGACGTGTTTGCGGTCGTGCCGATTCTACCGACGCTGACTTCTTTGGCGGTGATCGTGCCGGTGCTACTGCTGTCCATCCTGACGGCCCTCGCCTCGCTGCGCAAGCCCGATGTCGCCCGCAGCGTGCTGCGTCTCGTATGGCGTCAGAAGCTGCAACTGTTGATCGTTGTCGGGCTGATTTTGGGAGCCGTCCGGACATTTGGCTGGGTCTCGGCGCGGCTAACACGCTCGGTCGCACCCGCACAACGATCCGGCCCCGACTGGCCGATGCATCGTGGGAGTCTCAAGCGACACGGTTGGGTGGCCGGCGACAAAGGACCCTCATGCGGTGGCGTCGTTTGGTCAGGTGGGCGTCCTGCCGAGGCCTTCTACGCTTCGCCCGCAGTGGTCGGGAACCGTGTCTTCTGTGTCGGCTCGCGCAACGACGCGGGGCGGATCTACTGCTGGGACGCCGACACAGGCGATCGGATTTGGAGCAGCGCACCGTCGGGCTATCGCGCCACCTTCTCGTCGCCCGTCGTGGCAGGAGACTACTTGGTATGCGGAGAAGGCCTGCACCATACCCGGCTGGCACGCGTCGTGTGTTTGGATGTTCGGCCGGGTAGTGAAGGCCACGTGCTTTGGACCTTCCAGACGAACAGCCACGTCGAGTGTACTCCCTTCATCTATCGAGATCGGGTGTACGTCGGAGCCGGAGACGACGGAATTTACTGCCTGCGTCTCGATCCGGATATTCCCGACGAATCCCGTGCCGTTTGGCACGCGCCGGGCGATCGTTTTCCCGACGCAGAAACGTCGCTGGTGGCTCACGAAGGAAAGGTATACGTGGGCCTGGGCGTTGGCGGAAATGCCCTGTGCGTGCTGGAGGCAGAATCGGGAAAGGAGATTGGCAGGCTCAGTATGCCTTACCCCGTGTTTGGCCCGCCGGCGATCGACCAAGGCAGGCTTTACGTGGGCATGGGAAACGCCGACTACGTCAATTCAACAGACGAATCGGCGGGCTGCGTCTGCTGCGTCGACCTCGGCACATTCGGGGTGGAATGGTCCTTCGATACGCCGGCTGCCGTGCTGGGAGCCATCGCCGTGGACGACGACCAACTCGTCTTTGGCTGCTGCGACGGTCGCCTGTACGTCTTGGACCACCAAGGCAAGCAGGTTCGCAGTTGGGACAGTCATTCGCCCCTATTGGCCTCGCCCACCTTGACCGATCGGTTTGTGTACGTGGTCAATCGCGCCGGCATGCTGCATGCGCTTGATCGCCGCTGGCTGGAACCTGTGTGGGAAGTGAGTTTGGGTCAGCCCGGACTCTACCTCAGTTCGCCGGTGGTCGCCCGGGGACGTGTCTTCGTTGGGACGGAGCATGACGGGCTGCTGTGCGTGGGAGAACCTGCCGCGGACGTGGACACCGCCATCTGGCCCGGTCATTTGGGCGGACCGGGGGCGGCAGGCTGCCGCGACGGATCGTCATTGCCACAGGACGCCAGGGTCCTATGGGAACTTCGCAGTCCGACAGGCGGCGAATCCACCGTGGAAGTCACCGCGCCAGTCGCGGCGACTGCGAACAGCGTCCTGGTTCCTGTCGCGGATGGTGGCCGCTTCGGTATGGCATGTCTCGATATGGCAGAAGCTGTCAAAGAGAATCCGCACGTGCGATGGTCTGTCGACACACCGAACGCCATCACGCAGTCCCCGGCAATTGTGGGCAAACGTGCGTTTCTTGTCGATGGACAGGTTGGCAGTCCGAACCGAAACCTTCACTGCATCGACATGTCATTAGGTCGAGTCTTATGGCGACGAGTGGTCGAGCCGCTGGCGTCTGGCGTATTGACCGTTGACCATGCCGGGATCTTTGTGCAGGACGGTCTGGATGCGCTCAGTCAATTCACCGTGGAAGACGAGAATCTCTGGACAATCCGGTTGGGCGTTGTCACTCGCTGCGTTCATACAGGGCCGAACATTCTTGTCGCCGCCGTCGACGCACCGCCTTCGCTCGCAGCGATCGATCGCCCCAGCGGCCGACTCCTATGGCGAGTAGCCCTCGACACCGCACCGACCACCGCGCCGTCCGTCCGCAATAATCGCATTTTTCTTGGCGCCGACTCGGGCCTAGAATCACGATCACTGGTCGACGGACATCGACTGTGGCACATGGCTGATGACAGAATCAGCAGCCTTTACGTTGACTCGGACAAATACGTTTACGTAAACGCGAACGGGCATCTCGTAACGGGTAGTCCGGACGATGGATCGGTTTTCACTCGTACTGTTGGGGCGGTTGCCGGGCTGAATCCGCTTGTCGGACAAAACGAAATCGTGTTCGTCGGAACGACCGGGTTGTCGCGCGTCCCTCTTCGCCGCGAGGCGGTCGCTGCCATCGAACAACTGGGCCTTCTGGATGCGAACAGAATCAACACGCCGTTGGTGTTGCACGGCGGCAGAATCTACGTGGGCGTTGCCGGCCGCGGACTGGTTTGCGTGGGAGGAGATCCGGCTCAATAGTCGCCCACAACCTCGCCGGCGTTCCTCGTGCAAAGCGCGGCGAAGGTCGCTATATCGATTGTCTCCTGCACGAATTGGACGTGCCCATCGACATACAGGAAGTTGCCGCCCCCGACATGGAAGCTGTATGGTTCGTTGTCGTTCTTGGCGTTCATCGCGGCGGTGCAACCGCCCGATGGACCGCATCCCTCGGCCGTTCCATCCGCTCGGGAACCGTCCAGGCTAAACGGGCCTTCGCTGTCCGCCCAACCAATGCCTTGATCGTTCGCCACGTTCGGAACGGCCCTTCGTTCCCGGTACACCAGCGGCCGAGCGCCGCATTCGACCACCATGATGGTCGAGGACGTGCCGTCGATGACATCCGAGATCCGGTTCCGGGAGTTCCGATGCATGACGGAAAACCGATTGCCGTAGTTATAAATCGGAGTGCTCAAATGCGGATTGATGGACGTCGGTCTCACGCCCATGATGGCCTCGTAGTCGGCCGGCGCGATCGGATTGGCAAAGGTCATCGCTGGTCGCGGCGGATGCGCCACCGCCGACATCACGTCCGCTCGCGTCGGCACGCTCGGACACTGGTAGATCTTTACTGGCACTGCGGCTACGGTCGGGTTCGTTCCTTCCCACCAGTTCAAGTTGAAGTCGTAGAGCTTCCGGACGTTCTCCTGTTCGATGTACGGCAAGGTCAGCGGGCGCCAGCCGACGTATTTCCCGGTGGGGTTCCCGGGGCCGATCCGTGTCCAACCAGACGCCGGAAGTGCTTCGTTGACGTCCGCGAAATTGTGCAGTGCCAGGCCGATCTGCCTCAAGTTGTTTTGACAAGACGACCGGCGGCCCGCTTCACGTGCCGCTTGAATCGCTGGAAGCAGCAGCGACACGAGGATGCCAATAATGCCGATTACTACCAACAACTCGACCAGTGTGAATGCACGGCGGGGACGGGCTTTGACCTGCACTCTCGGGGCGCAGACAGTGTTTCTGGGGTCCGCTGTGACCCATGCGAGCCGAGTCGGCTGACCCGTTAGGTCCCGGCTCAGGCGCGTCGAGAATATGGGGCAGCCAACGTTGGCGAGCATCAGATGTTCCCTAGTGGTACTACATCGCCCTTCCTTAACACTTACGCCACCCCCCAGCAAAGTCAAGCGCCGCTGGCCTCCTGCCGGGGCTTTCAGTTCATGGAAGTTGCACAGAATGTACGATGGCCCTGGGAGGCTTGTCTTTACCCACAGATCAATATGCCCCTGCCTGCTCGTCAGGCAGGTGGACCAGTTTGAAAAGCTAGAGAAATCGAACGAATATCCTACACAGGCCCCTGCCGCCTCGTGCGGCAGGTGAATCAGTTTCGAGCCCTCGCCCGGAACTTGCGCTCCTGCCAGACGAGCTGGAAGGGGGCGGACGGCGACGGCTTTTGTTATTAGCCGGTCAAACTGGCGTTCCTGCCACGCAAGGTGGCAGGGGCGAGACGAAAAAAGTGGGTAAAGACGCCACCCTACAAAGACTCTTGCAGCCTTCGTGCCGATTCAGCGTCTGACGCGGTCGGCATCCATCGACAGAACGAGCAGCCTGCCCGAATTCCACGATTTGGGCTTGCCCGGCGGACTCCAGCGTGGGCCGCCCAGCACGAGTTCTTCCTTACCGCCGGGATACAATTGTGCCGCCGCCGCGCCGGTGCACCAGTGGCTGGCCGCGCCCGGTGGGCGCCTGAAGAAGACCGGATCGCTGTCCGGTCGCGCGCCGTCCCAGAGATACGTTCCCACGGGCAGGCTCATGAAGGCGACGTCCGGCGTCTGGTCACCGATCAGATCCACCAGCCGAGCGCGATAGCCGAGGATGCCGTTTTCGACCGGCCTGGGCGAGTAGTTGCGGACCGTTTCGTCTGGACGGAAGACGAACCCCATACCTGCGTCGATGACCGGGGGTACGTCTTTACGTGGACTGCCAACTAAGATGGTGCGGTCTTCGCCCGGTGCGCCGGCCGCGATATCCAGCTCGTCGTCGACATTCCAATCGAGTACGACTACCGAGTGCCCCATGTTCGCGCCCTTGGGCGGAGCGGGATTGGGGTGGTGGATTACGGCATAGGTCGGCGCACGTCCGTGCGGGAGCGAGTGGCTGCCGGTTCCGCAGCGACGACGATACCTGCCACGCCGGTCAACACCCAAATGGCCGCTGTGAGACGAACGGTCGTTTCACGTTTCATGTGCCTGCTTCCTTTTGTCGTTCCTCGGTTTCGCTGGTCGGCAGATCCTTGCATGTCTGTACTCACGCCGCCAGAATAGCTGGCGCCAATACACCAGGCAAGTCTGAGCGCTTCGCAATGTTTTACGCATGCGTGGGCAGTTGCGAGGTGCGGTTCTTTTGGAGTATGCGGGCCAGACTGTTTAACCCCGAGCCGGAGGCGACGGTCGTTGTGGGCGGCTGGATCTGCCACGACCGTCGCCTCCGGCTCGGGGTTAAACGCGACCCAGCCGAAACTGTACGTGGGAACACAGACAATCGCCAGTGAGTAAGCCGATGACACGCAAACCACATTTTTTCGCTTTCTGTTCGGAACGCGTCGCTGCCCGTAACGCGATGTCGCACATTGCGTACGTCCTCGCGGTAACCTTCGCCATGGAACTCGCTTGTTCGGCGCAGACAGCCACCCCGTCGGCGAGCGCTTCGGATAGTCCCCAAACTCTGAAGTCTCTTTGGTCCGTGCATACCCAGCCCACGCTCCACGATGCGCTCGAACCGGGCATCGGCTTTTCATTTGTGTTCGATGGCAGAACAATTGGTCCTTCGTCGCCGCCGGGTATCGACGTAACGATCAAGGAAGAAGATGACGCTCGCGAAACCGCGTTTCGTCACGACTCCGGCCTCGTCGTAATCCGCCGGTCGCGATCATTTCCTCGCTTCGATGCCGTCGAATACACTCTGCGATTCAAGAACAAGAGCGACAGCTCCGTGGAACTGCCCATTCTTGAAAGCGTCAAGGCGCTTGACCTTTCTTTCCGCGGCCTTCCCGGCGAGGACGTTTCCGTGGTGTCTTGCGGTGGAGGCGGCGCCGATTCCAAGTTTCCTCCGAAAGACTACGCGCTTTCGCGAACTTCGCTTGGGTCCACTGGGCGGCTCACGCTATCCAGCGACGAAGGATACCCGTCCAGCAACAAGATGCCTTTCTTCTTTGTCGAGAATCAGGCCCTCGGAGCCGGCATCTATGTTGCCATTGGTTGGACAGGGAACTGGCACGCCACCATCCAGGCAGACCCCGCCGACGCAACCCTCAGCATACAAGGCGGCATGCCCGACCTGCACATCAGATTGCGGCCGGGTGAAGAGATCAGCGGACCGACAGTTCTTGTTGGCTGCTACGAAGGGCCACTGGAAAACGGCGTCAATGCCGTGCGCCGACTGATTCGCGAGCGCTACACGCCGTCGGTGGCCGGACGATCGCTCATCGCGCCCATCATGTACACCACATGGTTCCACGTCGGAGCGGAACTCGACGAGAAGATGGCCCATGCGCTGGTCGACGCGGCCGCCGACATCGGTCAGGAGATCTTCGAAGTGGATGCCGGGTGGTACAAGGGCACGCCCTATTCTCCCTATTGGGACATGAGGAACACTTGGCCGGCCATCAGCAATCCACTAGGCAATTGGGAATTGGGCGAAGAACGCTCACGCTTTCCGTCGGGCCTCGAACACCTGGCCGAATACGTCCGCTCGAAAGGCATGCAGTTCGGCCTCTGGTTCGAACTGGAACGGGTGGGGCCCAAATCGCTACTGGCCAACGAGCATCCCGACTGGGTCATCAAATACAAGAAAGGATGGGGGATGGCCGACTTCGGTGATCCCGTAGTTCAGGATTACTTCTGCAAGATCCTCGACCGCTACATCAGGACTCTGAAACTCGCCTACATTCGATGGGACTGCAATCTTCACGCGATCGACCGCTACTGGGCGACACAAGACACGCCGGACCGACGCGGGATCAGCGAGATCCGGCACGTCGAGGGAATCCGCCGCGTCGAGCAGTTCATCCGCGATCGGCACCCAAATGTCATTCTCGAAAGTTGCGCCAGCGGTGGCCGGCGGATCGACCTCGCTACCCTGCAGCACCGCCACACCACGTGGATCAGCGACGCCACCGCCGGTGCAAGCATCATCCGCTTTCATCTCGAGGGACTCAACCACTTCATCCCCGGCTCGCGGCAGTTGGTCGCCTTTGCGCCGCACCAGAAGACGTTTACGAAGCCCGACTTCGTATTCCCCGACATCGACTGTCAATGTTGCTTCGCCGGAGCCTTTGGAACCGCCGGAAAGCTGCATCTCTGGCCTGAAGAGATGAAGCGACGAGCGCGAGAACACGTCGCAGTGTACAAGAAGCTCCGTCGCTTCCTTGACGACGACGTTTATCTGCTCGTCCCGCAATCTCAGACTCTCGATACCTGGGCCGCCTGGCAATTCCACGATCCCCAGACCGGCGAAGGCTTCGTCCAGGCATTCAGAATCGAATCCGGCGATCAAACCAACAAGATCGTCCTGAAAGGGCTCGACGCAAACAGCGAATACCAGTGCACCGACCCCTACACCGACGATACGTTCACCGCTTCGGGTGCCGAGCTAAGCACCGTAGGCATCGAGTTCAATCTCCCGATGAATTCCTCGCGCGTCGTCATGTACCGTAGAACCTGACTTGGGGTCGGCGAACCGGTGACGTCGCGTGTTGATTGTGGGGCATGTTTCCAACGTGCCACAGGGGGCGGAGACTACTCCGAGAAACCGCATTTGACCCTTGTTTTTGTCGGTTTTCTGCGACCTGTAACCTTTTGGGGGAGCTACCCCGAAATGGCTTCGGTGTCATGCCTTTGCCTTCTCCGGTACTTGCGAGTGCATGTCGACCAGAATGCTCTTCAAGTACGTGATGCAGCGGGTCATCCGATCCTGCTCGAACTTCATATGCTCTTCGTGCGGCAGCTTGTCGACCTCCTCGACCAGCTTGAATTCGTCGATGTTGATCGCCTTGCCGCGGATGTGACGCAGCGTGGCAGCTACCTGCCGCGCGGTCTTGTTGCGGTAGGCGGTCCAGAAGCGGTCTTCCAGCCAGTTGACCTCGAAGTGCTGGCCGTTCATCATCTCGATGGACATGCCCATCTCGGGATTGACATGCTTCAACAACCGCTCGGTGATTTCTCGAAGCCGCAGGCTGCCGCAACCCAGCGGCACCATACAGAAGCGGAAACCGCGGGCGACCTCTTCAATGGCGAAGTCCTTGTAATGGGTCGCCACGGTGTACGGACCGAGAATGTCCGCTGCTTCGATCGGATCATCCAGCGTCCCGATCGTGTTGCCCACGTCGAAGATTACGCCTACGTTGGGCGAGTTGACTCGTTTGATCAGGTCACGTAGCTCCTCGACGCTGAAGTCGAGGTGGTTCTCCACGCCGATCTTCACGCCCAGTGACTTGGCCAGCGGAGCCAGCTCACGCAACCGGGCCTCGCATTGGTTTGTATGTTCGTCCCACGCGTCGAGTGTGCCGATCTTGTCCGGCCGCATCAGCATGCCAAAGGAACACCCGACGACCTTCGAGCCCAGTGCGGCCGCTCGATGCATCGTATCTTCGAACTTGGACCACTTGCCCAGCGCGCCTCCGCCATGCACTTCCAACTGAACGTCTAACTCCTCGGCGCGGCGGCGTAATCGTTTCAGGCCGTCTTCGTCCAGGTCGCGGATCATGGTGAAGAACAACTGAGCGACCTCGCCGCCCGCCTTGTGATTCGCCTCGACGAACCTCACCGCATCGAACTTCTCACCCGGCCGGTCCTTGTACGAAAACAGCCCGATCGAGTACTGATAGCCGTAGGCCACGGCTCCCACGCGATTTCGAGTTCGAGGGGCGCTTTCTGTTGACACCGCGGGGATCGTATCCGCGGCAGATGCCACATCAGAAGCATTGGGACTTGTTGCTAAACCAGCACCAGCCAGGGCACCGGCCGAAGTGGCGAGGAAATTACGTCGCGTCGTGTTCATGAGATTCTCCTTTGTTGCACCAACAGACCCCAGTCCTGGTCGTCGGGTGCCTGGGCCGTCATACTCACGGGCCGCGTGCGAGGGATGCCTCGCGGTGTGCCAAGTCTTACCCTGCGGCAGCGGATTGAGCCCTACAGCGACCAGCCTTCACGATAGGGCGGTTGGATGAACCGATCGGCCTCGGGGCAGTTGCGGGCTTTCAAGTTCTCCGGATCCCATTCGAGCTTCTTGCCGACGCGGAAGGCGACCGTGCCCAGCAGATTGTGCTCTACCAGCGAGCCGGAATACTCGAAGTTGCACAAAGTCGGCGAGCCCGTTTTGCAGGCGTCGATCCATTCCTGGTGATGGCCGGGCGATGATGGAATCCAGGGCTTTGGCGGCTCGAAATCCTTGAACTCGGCCTCCGGCAGTAAGATCCATTTGCCGTAGTCCGCCA
>JACKQG010003883.1_pt1 | contig 17836 bp, 11 predicted proteins | sample 8237621 | NCBI WGS metagenome assembly JACKQG01 (sample SAMN15677084, study PRJNA649215) | marine metagenome | biome: marine; feature: Black Sea; material: saline water; isolation source: suspended particulate matter (SPM) from the Black Sea western gyre | collected 2013-06-09/2013-06-10 | depth...
TACACCCTGACCATCACGCCTACTGATGTGCCTATCACGTGCTGTAATACCAGCACCCTCCAGTTCACGGTGACCGATGAGTACAGCAACGTAGTGGGTGCGGTGGTGTCCAGGCCGCTGACGGTGAGTTTCACCAGCACGCCTTATGGCATTTTCACGCCCACTAACATCGTTGTGATCACCGATGGCGTTGGCAGCGTGGAGTTCCATGGCTACGAGTCAGGAAGTGGGGCCATCACAGGCACAGTCAATGGTGTTATCGGGACAGCGACCCTGACTGTTGCGCCGGCCTCTTGCAACACCCTGGACATCACTGCCGGTCGGCCATGGATCTACGTCACCGACACCAACACCTCTCTCCTGACCGACTTCCCCTACACCACGACCATAACCGCCGAGTTGAGCGACAGTTGCAATAACCCTGTCCAGAACGGCACGGCGGTGACCTTCGACACCAGCCTGGGCGATCTGAGTCCGGCTAATCCCATCACCACCGTCAATGGCCTGGCCGTGGCGGTGCTTACTTCGGAGCAGTTGTCTGGTGCGCCTACAGGCACCGCATACATCACCGTCACTGGCACCGCTTGTCCTGTAACAGATACGACCAGCGTTGGCTTCAGGCGGCATGTCTACACCCTGACGGTCACGGCCGATCCCGATCAGAGAGAAGTTGGTGGGGAGACCTCCGATCTCACCGCTGACGTGGATGACGGTTTCGGGGGTCCCACGCCCGGTGGCGTCATGGTAGGTTTCACCATCACGCCATCCATCAGGGCCTCGGTTCCGTACGAGTACGTGGAAGCAGAAGATGGTAGCGAGGTAACAGCGCCAGGATGGTCAGTAGCTGCTACTCACATTCAGACAGACACCGTAGACGCCTGGGCGGCTTGGAACTTCACAGGAACGGCGGTTTCCTTTGTGTATCATCAGCAACCCGCTGCAGGTTCAGTCAACGTCACTGTTAATAACCCTTCGTATGCCAGGCTTATAGACATGTCAGGGCCTGACGCCTGGGTGGAGAGGGTCATCACCACCGGCTTGAGCCTTGCCTCTCGTAATGTAACCGTAACCGTACAATCCGGATCAGTCGAGATTGACGCCTTCCGCTCTGGCGCGACCATCGGGGGCGGCGCGGGCAGAGCCACGGCCATCGCCACGCCTGGGACCGAGGCGGGGGTGGCGACGATTGAGGCGGCGGCCATCGGGAGCATAGTTACAGACACAGCGCCCATCACCATTACGGCTGGTGATCCATACACCCTGACCATCACGCCTACTGATGTGCCTATCACGTGCTGTAATACCAGCACCCTCCAGTTCACGGTGACCGATGAGTACAGCAACGTAGTGGGTGCGGTGGTGTCCAGGCCGCTGACGGTGAGTTTCACCAGCACGCCTTATGGCATTTTCACGCCCACTAACATCGTTGTGATCACCGATGGTGTTGGCAGTGTGGAATTCCATGGCTACGAGGCGGGAAGCGGGGCCATCACGGGCACGGTCAGTGGTATTACCGGGACGGCGACCCTGACTGTTGCGGCGGCCCCCTGCAACACCCTGAACATCAGTGCCGTTCGGTCATGGATCTACGTCACCGACACCAACACCTATCTCTTGACCGACTTCCCCTACACCACGACCATCACTGCCGAGCTGAGAGATAGTTGCAATAACCCTGTCCAGAACGGCACGGCGGTGACTTTCCACACCGGTCTGGGCAACGTGGATCCGGCCAGTACTACCACGTTCAATGGCCTGGCCACGGCGGTGCTTACTTCTGGGCAGTTGTCGCCAGGGGAGCCGACAAGGATTGTCAATGTCAGCGCTACTGGAGCGGGTTGTCCTGCACCAGATTTTACCACTGTCAAGTTCGTGCGGCATGTCTACACCCTGACGGTCACAGCCAATCCCGATGAGATGAGGGTTGGTGGAAATCTTTCTACCCTCACTGCCGATGTGAAAGATGGCTTTGGCAACCCCTCGCCCAATGGCGTCGAGGTGGGCTTCACCATCAGCCCCACGGCCATGGCCTCGGTCCCGGCTGGGCCTGTGGAAACAACAGGGGGCGCGGCCACGGCCATCGCCACGTCTGGGACCGAGGCGGGGGTGGCGACTATTGAGGCGGCGGCCATAGGGAGCACAGTCACCAATACAGCGCCCATCACCATCACGGCCGGCACTCCATTCACTCTGACCATCACCCCCACCGACATAGACACGACCTGCTGTGCCACCAACACCATGCACTTCACGGTGACCGATCAATACAGTAACGTGGTGGGTGCCACAGTCTCTCGGCCAGTGACGGTGTGCCTGGATTGCGACCCAGATAATCTGGTGGACTCCTGGTCGCCTGGCAGTTGCGTTTCGACCACCAATGGTGTTGGCAGTGTAGAATTCCACAGCTATGGTAAGGGAACAGGAACCATCGAGGGTTATGCCCAGGGGTTCTCTCCTGATGCCAAAGACACCTCAAACATCAACGTTGCGGCGGACTCTCCCGCCACATTGAACGTAACCCGCGAGCCGGACAGCATTCTGGCTGATGGGTTCGACTCCACTACGATCACGGCTACGGTGAAAGACTCCTGTGAGAACCCTGTAGTCAGCACCATAGTGACGTTTACCACAGATTTAGGCAGCTTCGAACCGCCCCCCACGACAACGCTCAGCATCACCGCGACCACAGACGCTAGTGGTGTAGCTACGGCGACGCTTAGATCGGTATGCGTATCAAACAGAGTCAATATCACGGTGACGGTAGATTCTCTGGCCGAAACCACTCACGTAAATATGGTAGGCGTTGCCTGGGATATGCAACTGGCAGCCGACCCCACTAGCATCCCAGTGGGTGGGCATACATCCAACCTCACGGCTACGGTTGAGGATCAATTTGGAAACTCTGTACTTGATGGGACGGTGGTGACTTTCACTAGCAGCTTGGGTAATCTCGGCAGCGATACGGTAGCCAAGACCACCACAAGTGGGGTGGCTACGGCCGTTCTGACCTCGTCGAACGCCACGGGTACGGCGTTCATCACGGCCACAGCCGGTATCGCGGTTGATGCGGTCACTGTGACCTTCGAACCCGGCCCGCCTTATACGGTGACGTTAGAGGCTTATCCGATGGTCATTACGGTAGGCAACACCTCCGCGCTTACGGTCACGGTGACGGATCAATATGGCAATCCTGTGGCCGATGGAACCGAGGTGATCTTCGCCACCGACCTGGGCGACGTGGGAAGCCAGTTGGCCCTCAAGCACACCACTGGCGGCGTGGCCACAGCCCAGCTAACCTCCGAAGTGGATGGCACAGCAACGGTTACAGCTACGGCAGACTCGAAGTACGACACGGTTCCTGTGACCTTCCTGCCTGATCTGCCCGACACACTGACCCTGGCGGCCGATCCGACGACCCTGACCGTAGGGGCAAGCTCGACGCTCACGGCCACAGTAACCGATCAGTATGACAACGACGTGGCCGACGGGACGATGGTGCACTTCGAGACCAATCTGGGCAGTCTGGGCAGCACCGCGATTGACAAGCCCACCGCCAACGGCATAGCCACGGCTACGCTGACATCCCTGTTGCCTGGGACAGCGGCCATCACCGCCACAGCCGATCCTGCGTCTGACACGGCAGGCGTGACCTTCGAAGCCGGCCCACCCTATACGGTGACCCTGGAAGCCTATCCGATCAGCATCCCAGTTGCTGGCGCTACCTCAGCCCTTACGGCTACGGTGGTGGATCTATACAACAACCCTGTGGCCGATGGGACGCCAGTAACCTTCACCACCAGCCTGGGCAGCGTAGGAAGCGCCGAGGTTGTAAAGACGACCTCTGGTGGAATAGCTCTAGCTACTTTGACCTCGGAGACCACGGTAGGCACGGCGTTTATCACCGCTACCGCTGATTCCAGGTTCGACACGGCCACAGTGGAGTTCACGCCTCTCCTGCCCTATACAGTTACCCTGGCGGCCTATCCGCTTGATCTCACTGTCGGGGAGACCTCCGCGCTCACGGCTACGGTGGTGGATCAATACGCGAACAACGTCGCCGACGGAACATCGGTGCTCTTCGAGACTAACTTGGGGAGTTTGGGTAGCCTCTCAGTTACTAAGACCACAACCGACGGGATAGCTCTGGCAACGTTGACCTCTCAGGTTCCGGGTACAGCGACGGTTGCCGCCACAGCCGACTCCGTGTCCGACACTGAGGACGTGACTTTCGAGCCTGGCCCACCCTACACAGTGACGCTGGAAGCGAATCCGGCCAGCATCCTGGTTGGCGGCTTCACCTCAGCCCTGACGGTCACGGTGGTGGATCAGTTCGGTAACAACGTGGCCGATGAGACAGGGGTGCACTTCGAGGCCAGTCTGGGGAGCCTGGGAGGCAACGGGACAGTTGACAAGGCCACGCTCAGCGGAGTCGCCACAGCTACCCTCACCTCGGGCGATGTAACAGGCGTGGCAATGATAACGGCCACGGCGGGCTCCGAGGTTGCTACCACAGTGGTCACTTTGACCCCCGACATACCAGACGTGATAACGTTGATTGCTGATCCAACGAGCTTGACTGTGGGAGAGACCTCAGCGCTCACGTCTACGGTGAAGGACCAGTACGACAACAATGTGGCCGATGGAACCATCGTGACCTTCACCACCAACCTGGGCGATGTGGGAAGCCAGTTGGTCCTCAAGCCCACTACTAGTGGAGTGGCCACAGCCGAGCTGACCTCCCAACTCCCAGGCGTGGCCACGGTCAACGCCATGGCGGATTCTAAGGTTGCCACAACCACGGTCGAATTCCAGCCCGGCCCGCCTTACACCGTGACCCTGGTGGCTCTGCCGACTAGTCTGCCGGTTGGGGAAACCTCGTCCCTCACGGCCACAGTGAAGGATCAGTACAACAACGACGTGGCCGACGGGACAGTGGTGAGCTTCGAGACCGATCTGGGTAGTGTGGGCAGCACCACAATTGACAAGACCACAGTCAACGGGGTTGTCACAGCCACCCTGACCTCCCAGGTATCGGGCATTGCAGTGGTAACAGCTACGTCGGGCTCGGAATATGACACAGCCAACGTGACCTTCAACCCCGGGCCGCCCGACACGATGACAGTAGAGGCCGATCCAACGAGCATTCCCATCGGTGGCTTCACCTCGGACGTTACCGCCACGGTCAGAGACCAATATAGCAATCTGGTGGCTGATGGGACGGAGGTGACCTTTGCTACAGATTTGGGTAGCATTGGTTCAAGCAGCACTGTCACAACCACCGTCAACGGTGTAGCCAACGCCACCTTGACCTCCGAGTTGGTAATTGGCACGGCGGACATAACCGTAACTTCGGGTTCAGCGGAGGGGCAAACCCAGGTGATCTTCACCGTCGGGGCGCCGCAAACCGTCGTTGTGGAATCGTGGCCGCCCACCATTGAGGTGGGTGGGAACACGGCCACCATCACAGCAACAGTGAGAGACATCGGCGGCTACCCGGTGGCCGATGGCACACCTGTGGTCTTCACCACTGACTTCGCCAGCCTGGGCAGCAGCACGGTCACCAAATACACCACTGACGGAGTAGCTGTCGCCACCCTGACTTCGGGGACGACGCCTGGTGTGGCCCACATTACGGCCGAGTCCAACTCCAAGTCCGGCACAGCGATCGTTAAAGTCGCCGCCGGGCCACCCTTCGACATACAAGTTACGGCTGACCCGGCCTACATCCCCATTGGCGAGACCACTTCGCGCATCATGGCCACGGTGAAAGATCGCTACGGCAACAATGTGATCAATGGAACCACCGTAGACTTCATCACCACCCTGGGCACTTTATGGCCTTCCTCCGACACCACAATCGAGGGCGCCGCTGTGGTCACCCTGACCTCCGGACTAGTCAAGGGCCCGGCTACAGTCACTGCCATTTCTGGCCCAGGAACTGGATCGGTTGATGTGATCTTCACTGTTGGCCCCCCATTCTTCGTCAGCGTGGAGGCAGATCCAACCACCATCGGCCTCAATGGGCAAACCTCGAATATCCAGGCCACGGTAAGGGACATCGGTGGCAATGATGTGGCCGATGGGACAGAGGTAACCTTCAGCACCAGCCTGGGGGTACTGGGCAGTGACACAGTCATCAAGACGACCACCAATGGCGTCGCTACGGCCATGCTGACTTCAGAAACCATAGCCGGCACAGCAACTATCACCGCTACGGCAGATTCACATTCCCACACAACCCAAGTCGTCATCAACCCAGGGCCACCCGATGACGTGGCGGTGACAGCAAACCCGATGCTGATTCCCGCTGATGGGGTATCCACGGCCGCGATTCGAGCTCTAGTGACCGATCAGTACGGCAATCCGGTGGCTGATGGTACCAACTGTAGCTTTGAGACCACCCTGGGAAGTATATGGCCTCTCTTCGACGCCACGCTCAATGGTGTGGCCGAGACCACCCTGACCGCCGGTGAGGATACGGGCCTGGCCGTTGTGAAAGCTAACTGTGCGGGCTTAGAGGACACGATCCTAGTAAGTTTCTACGTGCCCAGGTTCAAGCTCTATCTACCCCTGGTCTTCAAGCGCTACTGATCCTCCAGATTTAATCACCCACAACGACAAAAAGCCATCGGGAAGATTCGCCGGTGGCTTTTTGTTGGACTGAGTGAGATTGTGGTATAACAAAGACGGCTTCTGCCAATCACACGGAAAGGACAAGGCAAGGTATGAAGACCGCTGTCATCATCCCTACCTACAACGAAAGCGACAACATTGAGTCTCTGGCAAAAGAGATCTTGGCCCTTCGGCTGGGCCCCTCGACAACCCTTCGACCCTCCCTTCGACCTTCCCTTCGACCCTGCTCAGGGCAGGCCTCAGGGCAGGCCTCAGGGCAGGGCTCAGGGCGGGCCTCAGGAGGGACCTCAGGACAGGCTTTGGATGACATCACCGAGATCATCATTGTTGATGATAACTCGCCTGATGGCACGGGGGAAATTGCCGATGAACTGGCAACGGTGTATGGAGGTATCAAAGTCATACACCGCCCTGCCAAGCTGGGCTTGGGCACTGCCCACATCGCGGGCTTCCAGGAAGCGCTGGCCTCGGGGGCCGAACGCATTGTGACCATGGACGCTGATTTCTCCCACCACCCTCGCTACATTCCCGACTTACTGGCCGGGAGCCAGGATGCTCAATTGGTCATCGGTTCTCGCTACGTTGATGGGGGTGGTACAGTTAATTGGGGCTTGCAGCGGCAGATCCTGAGCAAAGGAGCTAATACCTTTGCTCGCCTGGTGCTGGGGCTCAAAGCTCACGACTGCACCGCTGGCTTCCGCTGCTATCGCCGGGAGGTGCTGGAGTCCATTGAGCTGGATGAGATCTTCTCCGACGGCTACTCTTTTTTGATTGAAATGCTCTACAGGTGCCAGCGAAGAGGGTGGAGGATCGGCGAAGTGCCCATCATCTTCGAGGACAGGCGCCACGGAGCCTCCAAGATCTCGCGGCGTGAGATCTTCAAGGCCCTTTACACCGTGTTGTGTTTAGGCTGGAAAAGTATCTTCAGCGACGTTTCTTTTTCTTGTCCTCGTTCTCATCCCCGATGACCATGGTCAGAACGAAACTGACTACGCTTATCACCAGCGCGCCCAATAAGGCCGACCAGAAATTCCTGACATAGAAGCCTAGCCCAAACTGTCTGCCCAGCCAGGCAGCCAGTTGGAGCATCAGGGCGTTGATCACCAGGGTGAAGAGGCCCAGGGTGAGCATAATCAACGGGCAGGTCAGGAACTTGAGGATGGGGCGGATCAGGGCGTTCACCAGGCCGAAGATGAGGGCCATGAACAACAATACCTGCCAGCCTCCATCCGCTTGGATGCCTGGCACAAATTCGGCGGCCGCATACAGAGCCACGGCGTTGATCAGCCAACGCAATAGTAAGTTTTGTCGCATGACACACCTCCTTGTTTGTTTTTGTTCGTTTAATCTGTTCGTCCGTTGTGTTTTCGTTAGCGAAGGCTCGTGAGCACTTTCAATTTCCTCTTAATGCCAACCGCATTTGGGCCGGCGTCCTCTTCTCGGTGAAACCATATTGCTTAAGGACTTCGATGGCCTCGTGATGCTCAGCAGGGTGACTAATGGCAACACCCCGCGCCGGATAGCCCCCCAATATGCTGAGGGCTTTCGTGACCAGCATTTCCTCCAACTGGCCGCGATGATCAGGGTGAACTATCATCTCCAGGCAGTGCTCGCCTCGCCAGCGGGAGGCTTGCACGGTGAGGGTGGCGATGAAGCGGCCACCTTCCTCTACCGCCAACCGATGTTCCCTGCGCCCCGTGAATAGATTGCTTAGCCATTTAGAGAACCGCTGGTCTAGTCCGACCATAAAATCATGGGCGCGCACTGGATTGAGCCACTGGGCCTCCTTCGAGGCGGCGGCCGAAGCCAGCTTGTACTCCTTCCGCCATTCGCCGTAGCCCCTTCTACGCAGCACGCAGTCTTTGGCAGGGGCCAAGGCCGCTGGCCTCACCCTTTCCAAACGCAGCTCTGTCACAGCGGTGATCTGTTCGAAGCCCAGGTACTGGTAGAGCCTGCTGGCAGGGACGTTGTCGGTGTGTACCTGGAGGATGGCCCACTTACCGCCGCGCTCCCTGGCCAGGTCAATGGCCGCCTGCACCAGATGATGGGCGATGCCCCGGCCCTGGTAATCGGACCGAACGGCGACGTTGCTGATAAGCCAGCGGGGGGAGTAGGGGCCGATCCTGCCCACGTTGACGTTGCCGACGATGCGGCCTTCTTCTACCCAGACGAAGCCGCGGAAGGTCTCGTGGAATCCAGGGCTGGTGCGATCTAACAGCCAGAGGAAGGGGCCAAAGCGACTCATGATTTTCAGCTCGCGCAGAGCTTCTCTGCTATGTTGGCTCAGACTGTCGGCAAACGCTTCCTCCATAAGCGCTGCCACCTGCCTCATATCGCGGCTGGGGTCTACGGGCCGCAGGCCACTGAACACTTTGCTTTGACGAATGGCTTTAGCTACCATTCACTCCCACCCGATGATCCACGCGCAGAGGCCGGCCAGTAGGACGGTGCTGACCACCAAAGTCGCCAACTGCCCTGGCAAAAGCCCCACATCTTTGGCCGCCCACAGAAGCATGGGCGCCATAAACACCGCCAGAACAAACCAAGCCACTAATCGCGGATGTTCACTCATAAACTCTCGTACAGACATCATAAACTCCTTATTGCCTTGTTGCCTCATTGCCTCACCACTCATCCCCTCGTCACTCGAAACTATCTTGTCCCACTCATTCGTCACCTGTCGCCAGGTCTCATCCAGGCTGCCACTATTGTCAATGACCACATCGGCCAGGGCAAGCTTGGCCTCTTGGGGCGGCTGGGACTTGATACGCTGGTGAGCCTCATCCTCAGTCAGACCCCGCTGCTCCACCAGGCGGGCTAGTTGCTGCTCCTTGCTGCAAGTGACCACCCAGAGGGCGTCGCAGTTTTTGTCCATGCCGGTCTCGATGAGCTTGATGGCTTCGACCACAATCACAGGTTCCTGGCTACTCTGGATCAATTCCTGGGTGCGAGCGATGACAGCCGGATGCACGAGGGCCTCCAGGCGGTGCAGAGCGGCTTCATCGGCGAAGACGATGCTTCCCAGCTTCTTGCGGTTGATGCTCCCGTCGCTGCACAGGATGCCTTCGCCGTGTCCTGAGCCCCGCCGCTTGCACTGAGCCCAGTCGAAGTGAAGGGTTGCCGAAGGGCCAAATTCCCGCACCACAGCCTGCCAGACGGGCGCGCCTTTTTCCATCAGTTCGTGAACCAGAGCATCAGCGTCAATGGCCTCGGCCCCCAGGCGTTCCAGCATCTCTGATACCGCGCTCTTGCCGGTGGCGATGTTGCCAGTCAATCCGATGATGTACTTCACGCCGCACCTGCCTCCACCCACTGGGCCAGGAGCCGTTGCAGCTCTTCGTCCACCCGCTGGTATTCCGACCCCAGCTCTCGCAAGCTCTCGACATTCTTGGCTGTACTGGCGGCGACCAACTCCTCACCCAGGGCTGCCAACTGTGCCTCCAGGGTAGCGATGTCTTCCTCCAGCTCCGCTGTCCGATCAACGACAACTTCCTTTTTCTGCCTCTTTCTCCTGTCCCTTCTTTTCTCCTCTGTCTCTCCTGTCTCCTCTGTCCTCCTCCTCTGCTTCTCGTAATCAGAATAGTTGCCGTCGTAGACTCGCAGCGCTCCACCCTTGATAGCCCAGACCTGGGTAGCCAGGGCGTTGATCAGGTAGCGGTCGTGGGAAACGAGGAGGATGGTGCCGTTGAAGTCAGTCAGTACTTCCTCCAGTATCTCCTGGGAAGCGATGTCCAGGTGAGTGGTGGGCTCGTCCAGGAGCAGGAAGTTGGCTCCCTCCAGAGTCAGCTTGGCCAGGGCCACCCGGCTTCGCTCGCCGCCCGAGAGGTCTCCTATCGGCTTGAAGACATCGTCGCCGGAGAAAAGGAACCGCCCCAGGAAGCCGCGGGCCTTCTCCAGTGGCAAATCGTGGGACTCGAGGATCTCATCCAGGATGGTCTTCTCCTTGTCCAGGTAATCGTGGGCTTGGGCAAGATAACCGAACTTCACGTTTTGGCCCATCCGAACCAGTCCGTCCAAAGGAGATACTTGATTGATAATGGTCTTGAGGAAAGTGGTCTTGCCTGAGCCGTTGGGACCCAGGAGGGCTGCCCGTTCGCCACGGCGCAGACACAGATCTGGGCTGGTGAAAAGGGGCATGCCAGGCTGATAGCCAATGGCCAGGTCTTCTGAGACCAGGACGAGGTCGCCGCCGCGCAGGTCGGTCTTCATAGAGAGGCTTATCTTCTTGGCCTCGTGGGGGCGCTCCAGGCGTGGCAGGCGATCCAGCCTCTTCTGGCGCCCCTGCGCTTCCCTGGTCCGTTGGCCGGCCATGTAGCGGCGGATGAAGTCCTCGGTCTTCTCGATGTGCTTCTGTTGGGCCTCGTACTCGGCCAGGCGTCGCTCCATGCGCTCGACCCGCAAAGCCGTGTACTGGCTGTAGTTTCCGGCGTAGTCCTCCAGCCGGCCAAAGGCCAGCTCCCAGACCCTTCCCACTACCTTATCCAGGAAGTAACGATCGTGGGCTACCACCACCAGGCTGCCCTTCCAGTTGGCCAGGTACTCTTCCAGCCATTGGGTGGCCGCCAGGTCCAGGTGATTGGTAGGCTCGTCCAGGAGGAGCAAATCTGGCTGGGAGAGGAGCAGCTTAGCCAGGAGTGCTCTCGTCTTCTGGCCGCCGCTGAGGATGCTGAGGGGTTGGTGCTGTTCCTCCTCCGGGAAGCCCAAACCGGCCAGGACCATCTTGATCTCGCTCTCGTACCGATAGCCACCGGCCAACTCAAAGGCCTGCAGCGCTTCCCCGTAGCGCTGCATGGCCCCTTCGCGCTGGGCGGGATCGGCCATTTGCTGTTCCAGACGGCGCAGCTCGGCCTGTTGGGCCTGCAGGTCGCTGAAGACGGTCAGCATCTCCTGGTAGAGAGTGCGCTGGCCTGGCAGCTCAGCCGCCTGGGGCAGGTAGCCAATCCGCAGCTTTCGCGCCCTGTGCACCCGGCCTGCTGTTGGGGTATCCAGGCCGGCGATGATGCGCAGCAGCGTCGTCTTGCCCGTGCCGTTGCGCCCGACCAGAGCGATCTTGTCGCCCCTGGCGATCTGGAGGGAAACGTCCCAGAAGACGTCCTGAGGGCCGTAGGATTTGGCTAGTTTGTTGGCTATTACAATAGACATCTCTCGATCAACCTCTTGGCTCCAGTGGAAACAACCAGAATTATACCACATTATCCCCGCACGACCAAACTTTTGTTGGAACAGATGCGAGAGGCGACGTTCATAGAAGATTGGATTCAAGAAGGCATTGAGCAAGGGCATCAGCAAGGACTTCAGGAGAACATCCTACAGGTCTTGCGGGCTCGCTTTGGGCTATCTCGGCAATGCGCAGTTACTTACTTGCAAATGCACTGCTTTCATGCTATACTCCATTAGTACCCCGAAGCGGGGGGACGGGGAGAGCATTAAGGGTGTAAGGCGAGCAGTTAGGCATCGGTTTTGGGGAGAGGAGGTCAAGGTGAAAGATGAAAAACTGAGGGGATTCTACGATGAGGAAACGCGGAAAGTCGTGGAAATTCTCAAAAAAGCCGATCCTGAGAAGATAATTCGCTTTGGGTCATCTGTGTGGGGCACGCTAGGTGAGGACAGCGACATTGACTTTTGTGTCTTGAAACATCTCGAAGATAGCTCCGTCCGAGAGAAACAGCGATTGCGGCGCTTGCTCTCACGATACGAATACGCTTACCCAGTGGATATTGAGTTACATGTCTACTCGCCAGAAGAGTATGAGGAGCGGTTGAGGAAAGGGAGCATCTTCCTCAGGGAAATCGAGAAGGGTGAGGTGGTATATGCTCGCCGGTGAGTTCGAGGAGCTGGCCGCAATCTGGCTCGAGAAAGCGAAGGATGACCTGCAGTGTGCCCGACATGATTTCGATGGTCAGTTCTACACCCAGACCTGTTTCGGCTGTCAGCAGGCTGTGGAGAAGGCTCTCAAGGCTTACCTGTTCTCGCGCCATGTCTAGCTGATCCGTTCAAGAGACCGAAATCGTTCTCGCTCGCTGTTCCGCTACGCAATACGCACCACACAATACGCCCCACAAAGGACTCATTCAATGTTCGAACTAATCTTCCTTGGCACCTCTGCCTCAGCTCCCTCGATCAGGCGGAATCTGGCAGCCAACGTGGTACTGCACAAGGAGTACCGCTTTCTGATAGATTGTGGCGAGGGGACGCAGCGACAGTTGCTCAGGAGCGGCCTGGGCTTCAAGCGGCTGGACAAGATCCTCCTCACTCACGGCCACCTGGATCACATCCTGGGCCTGGGAGGTCTGGTGTCTACTTTCAGCCGCTGGGAGGCTATCACCAAGTTTGAGATCTATGGGGGAAGCTGGGCTTTGGAACGGGTCAGCGCCCTTATCTTCGGGGTGGTGTTTCGCGGAGTAAAGCCGCCTCTACAGATTGACCTGATACCAATAGAGCCGGGGGTCTTGATGGAAGACGACACTTTTGAGCTCTCGGCCTTCGCCGTCACCCACCGCGGGCCCGGCTGTCTCGGTTATACGTTTCGGGAAAAAGAGAAGCGGCCCTTCCTGGTTGAAAAGGCCGAGGCCCTGGGAGTGCCGGCTGGGCCAGAGCGAGGGCGCTTGGTTCGGGGGGAAACCGTCACTCTGGCTGACGGCACGGTGGTGCATCCCGACCAGGTGCTGGGCCCTTCTGTCCCTGGGGCTAAGCTGGTCTTCGTGGGCGACGCAGCTCGCACTAACAACTTGCTAGAAGTGGCTAGCAATGCTGATGCCCTGGTCATCGAGTCCACCTATCTATCACAAGAAGAGGAGTTGGCCAGAGAATACGGCCACCTTACCGCTGCCCAAGCTGCGACCTTGGCCCGTCAGGCGGGAGTCAGGCAATTGTATCTGACCCACATCTCCCGGCGCTACTCTGCGGAGGCAATCCTGGCCGAGGCCAGAACCATCTTTCCCCAGACCGTGGTGGCCAGAGACCTCGACCACTTCCGAATCATCAAAGAGTAAGGAGTAGTTACTCATTCCTCATTACTCATTACTCACCCCTCATTACTCAACTCAGTCCCCTTATCTCGCAAAAAAGCGACGATTTCTTCCAGATGCCTCTTATCCACTTCGTCGAAGGCATCGTATTCGGCGCTGTCCACATCTAAAACGGCTATCAGCTCATCCTGGTGGTTGAAGACGGGCACCACGATCTCCGACTTGGAGTTGGAGTCGCAGGCGATGTGGCCTGGGAACTGGTGGACGTCGGGCACAACGATGGTCTCCTCCCTGCGGGCAGCAGCGCCGCATACCCCTCGCTCGAAGCTGATATGCAGACAGCCCAGCGTCCCCTGGTAAGGCCCGATGAGCAATTCCCCCGGCGCTATCACTCGATAGAACCCCGTCCAGAAGAAGTAGTCGAAGCTGTGGTGCAAGAGACAGGCGATGGTGGCCATCGAGGCGATCAAGTCCGTCTCTCCCTCTAAGGTTGCTCTTATCGCGCTCGTCACCTGCTGATAGATTTCTTCTTTCTGCTCTGTTTCCATCTTGACTTACCCCCCTAGCTCCGATTTGTGCCCACCCTGCTGCGGGGCGAGACGCCCCTTGAGAGCAATTGTATCTACTCACCCTATGCTCGCAGCGGACCCTAGTCCGCTGCTTCAATGGCAACGACCAACGCTGGAAACTGCAAAACATGCGTCTGGCCAGGACCACAACGACCGCTGAGGCCGCTGGACTAGGGTCCAGCGGGAGCAGGTGAGTTACTCACCTCATGCTCGCAGCGGACCCTAGTCCGCTGCGCCAACGACGACGGTCAACGCCGAAACTGTGAAACACACCCTTGGTCAGAGTCACAACGGACTACCAATATCGCTGGACTAGGGTCCAGCGGGAGCAGGTGAGTTACTCACCTCATGCTCGCAGCGGACCCTACTCACCCTATGCTCGCAGCGGACCCTAGTCCGCTGCTCAAATCGCGATGATTGGCGCTGAAAACTGTGAAACACACCCTTGGTCAGAGTCACAATGGACTGCCAAGATTGCTGGACTAGGGTCCAGCGGGAGCAGGTGAGCATTCGCGAGCAATTCTGTTTAATGGAGGCCCAACCGGAGCTTAAGCAAAAACGGTAGAACCCCCAAGGCCAGCCCCGGCAGCGCACCCCAACAAACACTTCCTGTCGGCTCCGTCGTCTTTGGAGCCTCTGGCGTAACCCTCTCCTCCACCTCCCCCCGTGGCGGCGCGCCAATGCTCTCGCGCCACTGAGCGTCCAGCTCGTCCTGATCGAAGCCGTAGACCTCCATTAAAGCATCGTCAGCCAGGGCGCCCTCTTTGAAGACTTTCAACAATTCGCTTATCTTCTCCTTGCCGTAGGTTTCGAGCAGGAAGTCTACCACACTATACACCTCTCCGTAGAAAAGGTTGACCTCATCGGGGTTGCCGGTTAGGGCCGTGAGGGAGCGGACGGAGAGGAGCCTGTTCTCGCGGATGCCCTTCTCCAGGGCCTGGGCGTTGCCGCTCCGCAGTTCTCCTTCGTTGTACATGGCCAGCCCTTCGTTGAGCCAGGCGGGTATATCGGCATAGGGGTTCTCAGTGGCCAGGCCAACGACCACATGGGTCAGTTCGTGGGCAATGGTAACGTCCACGTCCTGATGGGTACCGTGCAGGAGCACGATGTCCGGAGCCACTACCACGCCCAGGGTGATTATCTGTTCCTCGTAGACCGCGCCCTGCGAGGTGAGGGCCTCTTGCATGTCGGCCTTGCTCTGGTAGACGATGATCTTGACGGGCTTCTCCAACTCCACACCCACGTTCTCCTCCAGGCGGGCCAGGGATTCCACCGCGCTGCTCAGAAGCTCTCGACCGAAGGTCTGGTCAGCATCGTACCAGTACAAGATGATCTTACCCTCGGCCAGGCTCTCCCAGGTGAAGCGGTCGTCCATGTAGGTGAAAGTGGCGAGCTCGGTCTCCAGGGTGTTGCCAGCCGCGTCCTTTATCCGCCACGAGTACTCGATGTCGGAGCCAGGGGGGATTTCCCCCCGCTGCAATCGCCAGACGTGTTCGGCCTCCACCTGTTTGGCGGGGCTGAATTCGGGATAGGCCGAGTTGGTGACGAGCGCGCTGCCGGTTCTGTAGATCAGGGTGATATCGTTGATCTCGCTGCCACTCTCGGCCGTCAGACGAAACACGATTTGCTCGGAGAAGCTGTACTCGTGAGCATCAGCAATGACGGTGATCCCCTCTTGAGCCAAGACGAGAGGGGACGCCCTTGTCAGCAAAACCAGTGTCAATACAAGCAGGGCGAATCTTCTTCTCATTCCCATTCCTCCATAGAGCGTATTGCGTAGTGCGTATTGCGTGGATCTCAACGGAATACGCACCACGCATCACGTCTTCACGCATCACGTTTCACGTCTTGTTGCGCCCAATTATATCACTCTCCTTCAGGTTTGCCAATTCGGGCTAAAGCAGTTATAATCACAGCGTGTTGCTTTGATTACAGGAAGGAGATTCGTGGCATGACTATTCCAAAGTCCGATGTCCAGGGGTTAGCCATCAGGGCCCACGAAATGGGAGCCAGCGTACTGCGCGGCTCTCTCCAGCGTCTCGATGAAGAAAGAGGGTGGACTGTAGGAGGCGTGCATCTGCGTGACTGGCTAGCCAGGCACGAGGGCCAGGATCTGGTTTTGATCGCTGCCGTAGTCGAGGAGGCGCAAGAGCCGCCTGCCAAGACTTGCAGAACGTGCGGGCGAGAGTACAGTGGCAGCCAGTGTCCCTACTGCCGGGAGGCCAGAGAAAGGCTAAGAAGCAAGCGCGGCTAACGGATTATTCTGTCTGGACAGACAAACTAAAAAGCGGCGGGTTTCTAGTGAAACCCACCGCTTTTTTCTTCACTAATCTATCTTCTGAGCTAACAGGCATCCCCCCAATTCGCTGATACCAGCATGATGTCCACGATGTCAACGTCACCGTCTTTGTCGAGATCATAGTAGTCATCATAGCAATCGTCCCCGCTCCGGCAACGCCAATGGCTGGCAACGAGCATGATGTCCTCGATATCTACGTCACAGTCGCAATTCACGTCGCCAAAGAGGGCGTGTTCTTCATAGGCGCCGATGTCACAACTTCCTTCTGTGGGGCAGGGCCGCTCATAGCCACGCTGGTCAGCGGTGTAGGTAACGCCGCAGCCGTTGGTGGTGTAGGGAATGTGGTCAATGGCCGGGCTGTCAGCCAGCAGGGCGTGGGTCCAGGTGGGGCCGCCATTGTCGGCAAGGGGGCCTAAGTTGGGATTAATACTCCATTGGTCCCCAGACTTACCTTGTGTATTGAAGCTACAATCCACGCCGCTTTCCAGATTGTAGCCCTGGGATGTCACCGGGCCTGCGCAATTGCCCCCGGTATTATTGGCGACAATGGTGTTTTTGATATCAGTCGTGCCGATATTGTTGTAGATACCGCCGCCTTGACTGGCTGTGTTACTAGAGAGGGTACTACTACCGATGTTCAACGTGCCGTCGTCGAGGATGCCGCCTCCGTAGGTGGCTGTATTACCAGAGAGGGTGCTGCTATTGATGTTCAGCGTGCTGTTGTTGTAGATGCCGCCGCCGTAGAAGGCTGCGCTACCGGAGAGGGTGCTGTTGCTGATGTCCAGCGCGCCGTTGTTGTAGATGCCACCACCGCCGCTGCCGGCGTCGCCATTGGAAATAGTGACATTGGTCAGCGTCAGGACACCCGTGCTGGCCACATGGAAGATGCGGAATGTGGAACCACCGCTGCGCTCGATGGTAGCGCCGTTGCCGTTTATGGTGATCTCGCTGGTGATGGAGGGCAGACCATTGGGGCCGTCGGTGTCGTTATTCATGGCAGTCAGGGTGTAAGCACAGCCAGCCGCCAGGTTAAGGGTGTCGGGCTGCCCGTTGCTGTTGGCGATGTTGATGGCCGTGATGAGCTCGGTGACGTCGCAGGGGATGGTGTTGATGGGCGTCTCGGTGGGTGTCGGTGTGTTGGTGGGTGTGGGGGTGCTGGTGGGTGTGTCAGTGGGTGTTGATGTGCTGGTGGGCGTGTTGGTAGGTGTGGTGGTGGGTGTGGGTGTGGGGGTGGGGGGGGGGGTGGGGGTGGGGGGGGTGGTGGGGGTGGGGGGGGGGGCGGGGGGGGGGGGGGGAGGGGCGGGGGGGGGGGGGGTGGGGGGGGGGGGGGCGGGGGGGGCGGGGGGGGCGGGGGGGGTGGGGGGGGG
>JACKQG010003884.1_pt1 | contig 17836 bp, 18 predicted proteins | sample 8237621 | NCBI WGS metagenome assembly JACKQG01 (sample SAMN15677084, study PRJNA649215) | marine metagenome | biome: marine; feature: Black Sea; material: saline water; isolation source: suspended particulate matter (SPM) from the Black Sea western gyre | collected 2013-06-09/2013-06-10 | depth...
TGTCTAATCCCTTCATACAACACGATCGCGACACTGTTGCTCAAATTTATTGAGCGAATCTCTTTTGTCATTGGAATTGTGTAAGCGTTCTCCCAATGTTCATGCAAGATAGATTCCGGCAAACCCCGTGTTTCCGGACCAAAAATTAGGAAATCTCCATCACAAAATGATATTTCAGTATAGAGTTTTTGTGCTTTGGTAGAAAAATAATATTTGTTAACTTTCTCATATTTCTTAAGAAAAGCTGCCCATGAGTCATGAATTTCAAGATCAAGCTTGTCCCAATAATCAAGTCCGGCTCGTTTGAGATATTTATCATTTAATAGGAATTTCATTGGCTTAATAAGATGCAGGATTGAGTTCGTGCCCACGCATAATCTGCCGATATTGCCTGTATTTGAAGGTATTTCGGGCTCGTAAAGAACAATATGAAAGGGCATTATCCAAAGATAACTGCAGCAACGATGAAATCAGTTACCAATATTAGAATTGATGAGATCACAACTGCACGGGTGGTTACTCTTCCCACTCCTTCCGCTCCACCACAAGCAAAAAATCCCTGAAAACAGCCCACGGATGTAATGATCATGCCAAAAGCAAATGCTTTTACAATGCCGCTCCAAAAATCAATCGGAGTAATAAATGATCTTATGCCAAAGAGGAATTCCGCAGTTGTCACACGATATAATGAAACAGAGACAAGATATCCGGAAAGAATACCGAATAAATTTGCGAAAATCGTAAGCACAGGCAGCATGATTATTCCTGCAATGATACGTGGAACTACCAGATAGTCATAGGGATTTATTGCGAGGACTTCCAATGCATCGATCTGATCGGTTACCCGCATTGTGCCAAGTTCAGCAGCAAGTGAAGCGCCGATCTTCCCAGCCATAACAAGCGCAGTGAGCACTGGAGCAAGTTCGATCATTGTGGATTTCGTGATCATCGCGCCAAGATAACGATATGGAAGAAGCCCACTTGTTTGATATGTTGCCTGTACAGCAGTAACCATGCCGGTAAATGCAGACGTTATCGCGATCAAAGGAATGGATTCCACACCGAACTTTTGCATCTGTAAAAAAGTTAGATGAATCCTCTTCCCTACTTTGCCGAGACTTTTTATAGTCAGTCCTAAAAAGATGAAATATCTGCCAATATCCCGTACTGTTCTGATTACGATACTTCCAATTGAGGATATTGGATATGTGATGATACGCATCATGCAAAGGATTGATTATCTATATTTTCAAAACGGGTATAATGTCCAATAAACTTAAGATTCAGCCGGCCCTGAGGACCATTTCTATTCTTTGCCACATCGATAATTGCGATACCGGGATTCTCTGCTTCTTCTTTTTTATAATAATCTTCCCTGTAAATGAGCAGGACAATGTCTGCATCCTGTTCGATAGCGCCAGATTCCCGAAGGTCTGCCAATTGTGGCTTTTTATCCAGCCGAGCTTCAGGTCCCCGGCTTAGCTGTGAAACTGCAATTATGGGAACTTCCAATTCTTTTGCGAGAATTTTTATTGCTCGTGAAATCTCGGAGATCTCCTGCTGACGTGACTGCCGAGATGCAACCGGTAATAAAAGCTGCATATAGTCAATGATAAGAAGATCAAGTCCTTCTTCGAATTTCAGCCGGCGTGCTTTTGAGCGGATATCATTCATGGTATTGCTTCCGCGGTCATCAATAAAAATTGGTGCTTCTGCGATCTTATCAGCGTGACGAGTCAGATTCATGATCTTGTCCTTGTCCATTCCATAGCCATGAAGCATAGAATGCAAAGAAACATCAGAACCGGAGCTGAGCATTCGCATGATCAACGTTTCCTTATCCATTTCCAGACTGAATATCCCAACTATTTTATCCTGGAAAACAGCAGCATGATGAGCTATGTTAAGTGCGAGAGCAGTTTTTCCCATACTTGGACGCCCGGCAACAACAACAAATTGCCCGGATTGAAATCCACCTGTAATTCTGTCCAGTTCATTAAAACCGGTTGCCACACCCACTATCTTGGTTTTACGCTTTGCGATCTCATCGATTTTTTTTATAGTCGGAGACACAATATCAAAAGCTCTCTCGAATCCTTCTTTCATCAAACTTTGAGTGACATTGAAGATCTTTTTCTCAGCGTGTTCGACAATTTCCTTGCTATCCTGTCCTGTACCATAGCATTCTTCTATGATCGATGAGGCAGTATGTATCAACCTTCGCAAGGTTACTTTTTCAATAACCAGTTGCGCATGGGTTTCCATATTTGCACTGGATGAGACAATATCCTGAATTTCTGTTAGATACGCTGCACCACCGATCTTTTCAAACAGGTCTTTCTTCTTGAGTTCATCTATTATAGTAATAAGATCGATCTCAATATTTTTGTTGAAAAGTTCCTGTATGGCTCTAAAAATATACTTGTGTGCACTTTTGTAAAAATAGTCTTCTCGAAGGAGTTCCAGCCCTCGTGCAGTAGCCCATTCTTCCAGAAGCATGGCACTGAGGACTGCACCTTCTGCATTCAGATCGTGTGGTGGAACTCGAACCGAATCCTGATTTATTGTTGTTCTGTTATTTGTTTTTTCTGCCATAATTTATCTCAATTCAGCGTATTCTCGTTTAAGCATTTTCAGATCTTCCCATGCGGGACGTTTCCAATCCGGATTATGCAAAAGCGCTGAAGGATGGTAGGTCACCATCAATTTTGAAGAAGAAAAAGGAAAGAATTTCTGTCTCATTTTTGTTAAGGTGTCATCGTTCTGAAGGAGCGTATTGCCTGCTACTTTGCCGAGGGCGCATATTATTTTTGGTTGAATGATCGACAATTGGAATTCCAGATATGGCATGCATGCTTGAATTTCATCTTCTTGAGGATTTCTGTTTCCGGGAGGTCTGCATTTCACGATATTTGTGATGTACACATCTTCTCTGGAGAGATCAATAGCGGTAAGCATTTTAGTAAGAAGCTGGCCCGCTTTACCTACAAAAGGGATGCCTTGCAGATCTTCCTGTTCGCCAGGTCCTTCTCCTACAAAAACAATATCGGCATCAATATTCCCTTCACCCCAAACTATCTTATTACGTGTTTTGGCTAATTTACAGTTTGCACAATCCTTATACTCAGCTTCAAATTGTTGCAGGTACTTCTCCTTTGATATTGGTTCTGTTTCCTGCATGAAAATTTCATTTATTCCTGAAAGTTTAAGTAATTCTATCTTCCTTAGCTGAGCTTCCGAAATTGTGTTCAATGCATAGATCCTATTCGTCTATAATATCCTGCATCTTGCCTTCGGGTTTTTCTTCTTCCGGAATAAAGTAATCAGGAATATCATCTGCTGCGACATGATCCAAAGCAACGGTTGTAAGCTTATTGCCTAAATTCTTTTTTATCTCAAAAGGGATCTTGGTGATTCGCTTCAATTCTTCATTTGCAAGAATTAAATAAAGAAAGGTGCAGTTATTTTCTTCTATGAACTTTTGTACTAATTTGCTATCCATATATATCTTTTCCTTCGCTTTTTTTATATATTATCTCGATTATTTTATCCGAGACTTTTTCGATATCATCATTAATAAAAAATCTATCATAATGCCAGGAATCGGCAATCTCATGTCTGGCATTTTTCAGGCGGGTTTCAATGACTTCAGGAGCATCAGTTTTGCGAGAACAGAGTCTTCTTTCAAGCTCTTTCATGCTGGGTGGAAACAGGAAAATCGAGAGTACTTCCTGCATCTTTTTTATAAATTTGATCGCACCCTTTGTTTCGATGTCAAGAATTACAAATTTATTTCTTGAGAGTTTTTCCTGAATGATTTTTCTACTTGTGCCATAATAATAACCAAGATATTCTGCCCACTCAAGAAACTCGTCCTGCTCGATCATATTCTTGAATTCATCTTCACTCACAAAATGATAATCCTCACCATCCACTTCCGAACCTCGTATTGGTCTTGTAGTATAGGATACGGAATATTCCACATCCTTGCACTTCCTGAGAATGGCGTCGCATACGCTGCTTTTGCCGGCTCCGGAAGGAGAAGAAACGATTATCGGGAAATATTTCTTTTGCGTCATGATTTTTTATATCAAATTTTGAGTGCGAATTTGTTGTCAATTTTTCTAATTTAGATTTCTGAATAAATGGTTATTAAATCTCTTCACCAAGCCCCAGGTTAGTGAAGCTAAAGCTACCTCATTAACAACATCTTTTTTTCTAAATAATATTCACATAACCCTAAATTATAAAAAAACACCAACATTCTGACCATTCGCTCCATCGATGATGAACAAAAGATGGGTTTAAGTAACCAGAGTCGGAATTTTTGCCTCGTATCCGCCAAAAATATTTTGTATTTTCTCTAAAAAAAATAACTGGGAGATAATGATAATTTTGATTCTGGAAAACATCGTCATATATGATAGCAATAAATAACGAATCATCTGAGATTTGTAACTGTATTTCTTGTTCAAAGTCGGGTAAATTGAATTCTATAACTGCTAAAGTATCAAGATCAAATATACTACTATCCGCCGGGCTAACTGTAAATTTTGAAGGTGTAGGGGAATTTACCATACAAGACGTAATGCAAAATATCACTACACATACAAATAGTCTTAAAATGTATTTCATGATTATCCTTTATTAGTTAAAAGGTATACTAAATAGCATCGAAATCGAATGATTTCTTATCTGATTACTCCCTATTTGGTTTATTGGTAATATACTGACAGAGTATCTTAAATCGGAACTAAATGAATTACCAAATAGCTTGAATGGGATAATAATTCCTGCTAAAAGCTCTATGTCTATTGGTTTTATCGTATGATAAATATCATATCTTATATTATGTTCTGAATATTGGTCGGTAATATTTCCGAATTCATCTCGTGCGATAAATTCAAAATTATACTTTGCTTCTGCTTTATATAAAGAAGCAAAAGATGCTCCAAAGTAAAGATATGACTCAAAAGGTAACTTGAAGGCATCTTTCACCTTTAAAAATACTGGCAATTCAATATATGTTATTACTTGATTTCCTTTCCACGTATTGTTCATTTTATAATATTCTCCACTTCCATAAGAAACACTATGAAAAGATACGTAAGCTCCTTTTTGGATATATAACAATTCGATCTGAAGAGAATACTTATCTTTCAAATAGTGAATTGCATATACACCCAAAATTATGCCAGGTTTTATTCCATTATCATCGGAACCAACTGCCCAATAACTTGTATGGCTGCCCTTGCCAATATATGAAGATATGTTTAATCCGCCTTTGAATCCGACCTCAAACTTTTTCTGAGCACAGATGTTGTTACATATAAATATTATGAATATTGAAATAATTAATGCTACCAATCTATTTTTCATTTTCATTATTTTTTTCTTTTCAATTTACAATGAATTCTTAAGACAAATTCCCTCAGCTTCAATTCCTCATTTAATATCCTCATTAGATTTTTCAATTCCATTAACCAAATAGAAGAACTCTCTATTCGAGAATAAATATAGAGAGGGAATTATATAATAATCTCATTTTTGCATATAAAGAATGTGATCTTATAATATCTTTTTTTCTGCCCTTTTTTCATTTGAGTTCCTTTTGTTTTTTCTACTTTAATTATTTTTTTATGTCAAATTTTTCTGAAAGGAATCCATTATAAATCTTATAAAAATCCCAATTCAATCGTATGTGATAAAATCAAGATAGGTTAACCAGCGTCCCCAAGTGCAACTTGGGAACGAGATCAATTATGTAATAACGTAGTATTCGCTTCAGGAAATGTATCTTTCCCACATATTAGAACTGAAGTGATTGGCGCTACCTGCTTTACTTTTTCTATTATATTTTGAGCAAGCTCCCGGATATCCCACTGGGCATGAGCATCTTGTCGTAATCGTGAGAAATGACAGAGCTCCCTCATGTTGCATTTGAATAAAACAACTTTGTGATGGGCATTTGTCAGAATATAATTCTTTACTTCAGGATATTTTTCCCAAAGAATTTCATACATTTTCTCCGACTTTTCCATTACATTTCGATAAGCATCTTTCTGCCCGATCTTATCAATACTTTTTGGAATTGTGAATCCAAATTTCGGGTCATAATCGGTTGAGATTATCGTTGCAATTCTATGCCTTTTGAGCTGTGCAAAGCATGAAGAACTAATATTCACCTGAAAAACAAAATCAACCAATTCAAACTCGCGTGGAAGGGAATCATGGCAGGTGATATCGGCCAAATATCTTTGCAATATTTCTTCTTTATCCTGTGTGCTCATTCTTTTCACATTTTCAAATGCGGTTTGATAATCAATACCTGTCGAACGGAATATGAGTCCTGCAATAATTCTCTCATCTGCATGTGCAGGATAGGATAAAAGCGTGCATTTTTCAACTTGTTCTCTGGATTCTGCAAAGACATCTGTTTTATATTTTTGGGTGTCATATTTGGATGGTTCGATATAACGGATGAGCGAAGGAGCAATATTGCTGACCTGTTCATACAAACTGTCTGCAAGATTTTTCGCTTCATTAAGAGGGATTGCATAAAGACGTTTGAGAAGATGTTCCAAACTCCGTGCGTTAATGGTCATTCCCATCTGGGTTTGAGTTGCCATAGAAAGCACATACCGTGCATCTTCTTTTGCCAAACCCTCAATATCTTTTTTGGAAAGCGAAGTAGTACGCTGAAAAAAGCTCTTCAATTTTTCAAAAAGAAAGAGATAGGTTTGATTTTGCAGTTGAATCGTTTCTTGATACTGTTTTAATATTTCAGCATCATTTTGAATCTCTTCGGGAATGATATAGTCTCCATCGAGCATGACGTATCGTTGAGATTTTTCTGTAAAAGAAGCCAATCTGGTACGTTGTACAAATTCAGTAAGATAGCGGGAAATGCCGATGAGATCAAAGTTAAATACAGCATGCTCGGCAACAGAGCTGTGCCCCATTTCAAACACGATCATTTTGTTTGATCTTCTGGCTTTTTCTACATCTAGGACTGCATCTTTCCGAAGCTCATCGACCGATTTTTTTGATCGGCTTATGCGTGCATAAGCAGCAGAAATAGTTTCCGGTGTGCATTGTACTTCTTTGGAAAGAAGCTGGGAAACATCAACGTTATAACCCGCCAGAATGACTCTCAATTACGCTCCGATAATTGACAAACTACTGCTTGTACCGATACGATTTGCTCCAGCTGAGATCATTGCGAGCGCTGTCTCTGTATCACGAATTCCACCTGATGCTTTCACACCCATATAATCACCAACAACAGACCTCATCAGCGTTATATCGCTTTCTGTTGCTCCTGATTTTGAGAATCCTGTCGAGGTTTTTACAAAGTCCGCCCCAGCTTTTTTTGCAATCAGGCAAGCGATGATCTTATCCCTTTCATTAAGCAGACAGGTCTCAAGAATGACTTTCAGTATTGCACCATTCTCGTGGCAGATTTCTGCTATCTTCTCGATCTCTGTGAGCACATAATTGTAGCCATGTTCTTTCAACTCAGCGATGTTCAAAACCATATCACATTCAGTTGCACCCTGTTTGAGTGCGAGTTTTGCTTCTTCCAATTTCGTATGAGTAAGATTCGCCCCGAGTGGAAATCCTATAACGGAACAAACATTTCGCCTGTCCATTTCTCTTTTTGCAAGTTTGACATTGCAGGGATTTATGCACACAGATGCAAAATCATAGGTTCGTGCTTCCTGGCAGAGTCTAATAATTTCTACATTTGTTGCATCGGGCTTTAGATTTGTATGATCGATATACTGTGCAAGTTCTTGCTGTGTGGGCATGTCGTCAATGATGGAGTATTTATTATTTTTGTATCCGCAAACTGCGCATCGAAGACAAACCTCATGGGCTCCGTTGCATCTGCAGGATAAAGTTTCATCTAAAGGCCAAAGCTCTAATGCGATTGATCTAATGTTGTTCATCATTCCTTTTTATAATTTTTTTTGCAGGGAATTTTGCCTGAAATTTGGATCTTTTCTTTTTAATTTTTTGATCCAGATAATCATCAAAACTAATGATTGTCAGCACACCATTCTCATCTCTTAGTTCGATCCTGTAGGTTAAATAGTTATTTTTTGCAACATACATTTTCTTTTTATTATATAATATCTCTTCCCCGATCTTCGGATACTTTTCAGCTTCCTCCTGATAGAATTCTTCCTCATAAGCAAGGCAACACAGTAGTTTACCGCACAGCCCACACATCTTGGAAGAGGTTACGCTCACATTCTGATCCTTAGCCATTTGTATGGTTACTCGGTCAAAATTTAGATTAAGATTTTTACAACAAAGTTCTCTTCCGCATGGTCCAATCCCTCCGAGTCTTTTAATTTCCTGGCGTTCGTTGATCTGACGAAGCTCTATACGTGTTCGAAAGATTCGGGCGAGAACTTTCAGGAAATCCCGAAAATCCACTCTTGTTTCTGCCATGAAATAAAAAGTAAGCTTGTTGCCGTCAAACTGATATTCCACATCCACCAGATCCATTTCAAAGTACTGATCCTTGAGCGCATTCATGAATTTCTCCCGTGCATCATCTTCTTTTTCATGAATTCGATTCATCTTTTCGATGTCATCCTCGCTTGCAACACGGATAAGTTTTCTTATTGCATAGCTATCATTGAGGTTGAGCTTCTCTCTTTCAATTGGAAAATTACCTACACATCCCATGTCGGCGCCTTTCTCAGCTTCAACAATTACATATAGCCCTTTTCTTAATTCAATATCATGAGTATTTTCATAATACCTTTTTTCGTCTTGTTTGAATTTAACTTCTACTAAACCATTCATTATTTTCTATACCTTTAAAATACATTTCTTAGTAATGCTGACCTTTTTAAACAGTCTCCCAGAATTATTTTGTGATTTCTTCATCAGGGAAAGTGATATTGTCGAGTGATCAGATTTATTGTCAAATACATCATTAATTAGACTCTAAATAATTAGTCTCTCAACTTCTCGATCGGATACAAAATTTTTTTTGAATGGATTCGTGGGATCAATAGAGATAACTCCAACTTTTTTATTGATATCCATCTAAATTTAGAATGGAAAACTAACCTTCGTTTTCCTTTAATGATTGTAGAATTTGATCAACATCATTTTTGAAATCAAGAGTATAGACAACTTTGAGCAATGTTTCTTCTTTATCCACAGTTGTATAATGGCACATCCCTTCGACCGTCTCCAGAACATAACCGAGGAGCTGCAGATTATTTTTCTCTGTTTTCAAGATGAGCTCCTCAGAATTTCCTTCAATCTTTGTTCTTGAGACTATTTCAAAATCCATCTATACATCTTCCTCTGCATCCTTATGCAACGCATGAGCAAGTACTTCATCCATTGTTTCAACAGGTATAATATTTAGTCCCTTTTTGATCTGTTTCGGAATTTCAGTTAATTCTCTGAAATTCTTTTTTGGAATAATGATATTTTTTATCTTAGCACGCTGTGCAGCAACGAGTTTTTCTTCCAATCCACCAATAGGCAGCACATCTCCCATGAGAGTTATCTCGCCGGTCATTGCATAATCTGCCCGTACCTTTCTTTTGGAAAGAGCAGATATGATCGCAGTTGCAATCGTTATTCCAGCTGATGGTCCATCTTTAGGAATCGCACCTTCAGGAACATGAATGTGAATGTCCTTAGTTTTGTAAAAATTCTTTTCGAGACCGAAATCTGAGGAATTGGCTCTTGCATAACTCAGTGCTGCGTTTGCGGATTCCTTCATGACATCACCAAGCTTGCCTGTAAGAGAAAGATGACCCTTTCCTTCCAGAACGGCAACTTCGACCTGCAAGAGAACGCCACCGACAGAGGTCCATGCTAAGCCGTTTGCCACTCCAACGCTATCTTCCTTTTTTACATCAGAATAAAGATATCTTTCCACCCCAAGATATTTTCTGATGCTTGAGCCAGTCACTTTATAGGAATTCTTACTCTTATCTTTAAGATACTCACGCACAATTTTACGCAGAACTGATGAGATATTTCTTTCGAGATTACGTACTCCAGCTTCACGTGTGTAATTTCTTATGATATTGAGAAAGGCATTTTCGGAGAAATCGACCTTGATCTTATGGTTGAACCCATGTTTCTCAAGCTGTTTTGGAAGGAGAAATCCTTCGGCTATCCTAAACTTTTCATACTCAGTATAGCCCGGCAGCGTTATCACTTCCATTCTATCCTGAAGAGCAGGAGGGATCGAAAAAAGATTGTTTGCGGTCGTTATAAAAAGCACCTGGGATAAGTCATATCCTACTTCAATATAATGATCATGAAATTCATAGTTCTGTTCCGGGTCGAGCACTTCCAACAATGCTGATGATGGATCTCCACGAAAATCCATGCTCATCTTGTCCACCTCATCGAGCATGATAATAGGATTCTTTGTATGGACACGTTTCATCGCCTGAATGATTATTCCCGGCATTGCACCAATATAGGTCTTTCTGTGCCCCCGAATTTCTGCTTCATCACGTACTCCGCCAAGGGAAAGACGCACGAATTTACGATTTAGTGCTTTCGCAATTGACTGTCCGAGCGATGTTTTTCCTACACCTGGAGGACCGACAAAACACAATATCTGCCCTTTCACTTTTTTCACCATTTTCAGCACAGCGAGATATTCGACAATGCGTTCTTTGATCTTCTTCAAACCATAATGGTCATCATCGAGAATTTTTTCTGTTTGGGCAAGATCAAATCGTCCCTTTTTTGGATTATTCCATGGCAGGTCGGTGAGCCAGTTAAGATAGTTCAAAGAAACTGAGTATTCCGGTGAAATCGGATTTGTTCTGCGAAGCTTGTTCAGCTCATATTCAGCTTTTTCTTTCGCTTCCTCTGAAAGGTTGAGTTTACTTACCTTTTTTTCAAGCTCCTTCACTTCAACGTTCTGATCTTCTGAAAAACCAAGTTCTTTTTGGATCGCCTTAAGCTCCTGATTAAGAAAATATTCCTTTTGAGTTTTGGTTAGCTTACTTCTTACTTCACCGGCAATTTTTTTACGAATTTTCAGAATCTCAAGTTCTTTAGAAATATATTCGATCAAATCAAAAATTCTTTCCATAAGATTGACTTCAAGGAGTTTCTGCTTTACTTCCAGATCAAGATCGATGTTCGAAGCCATAAAATCTACTTTATCATCCATAGACTTGAGATTTTCATATGTGATAAGCACATCATCAGAGAAGTTTCTGCTCAGTTTTCCATACTCTTTAAAATCATGTTCCAGCGTTTGAAGAAGCGCAATATTTTCCGAGGTTTCCTTGAGTGTTTCTTTCGGAATGAGATCCAGTTTGGCACTCATATAATCATCAGAAAAATATAACTCCTCGATCTTTGCGCGTTGTAAGCCCTCAACAAGAATTCGAATTGTTGCATCGGGCATTTTTAAAATCTGCAATATCTGGCACACAACCCCCATCTCGTACATGTCTTCCTGCTGGGGTTTTTGAGTATCAGGTGATTTTTGGGCAACACAAAAGATAATTTTATTTTTTCCGTACGCTTCTTCCGTTGCTTTAATGGAATGTGTTCTTCCAATAACCAGAGGAACGATCATCTGAGGAAAGATAACGATATTTCTGGTAGGAATTATTGGTAATGTATTTTCCTGTTTTTCTAAAATTTTTTCTGTCATATATACATAAAACCTAATTTATTTACAATAAATTCTATCCTGAAGGTAATATTTGTCAATGAAAAGCTTAAACACTTTATTCTAAACCTTGTGCGAATAGTATAGCACCGCTTTTTCTTGACAGATGATTCTTCAACAAAGGTTTTGATTCCCAGTCGGGATGTAGCGCAGCTCGGTAGCGCGCTTCGTTCGGGACGAAGAAGTCGCCGGTTCAAATCCGGCCATCCCGACCATTGTATTGAGAGTGAATGTAGTTTTAAGAAATATTTTACTATTCTTTTTTCTTAGACTCTATATAAGATGCAGCAAGGAATAAAATCCCAAACAAAATAAAGGGATTTGCAGCAATGAAATAATTTTCATGCTGTAAAAGAATATTACTGTGAGGAAAGAAAATCTTGTCTATTATACCAAGAAGTATTAATATAGCTGCAACAATAGCACTGAGTTTCGCAAGTATTTTGTACATATACCGTGCTCCATTTTTAGATATGTGTGCTATTCAGTTCAGTATAGCACAATTATTTCTTTTTATGACGGTTCTTTTTTAGTCTCTTTTTACGTTTATGCTTATTGATTTTTGCTTTTTTTCGTTTTTTCCCGCAGGGCATTTCTACTCCAAAATGATTAGTTGTTTCTCATTACTTCATCAATAAAGAATTTCGAAAACTTAAAGGTCGGGACAACTCGTTTTGGCAGGTTAACAAGCTCCTTTGTATTTGGATTACGTGCGATGCGTGCTTTACGTACCTTGTTTTTGAAGGTACCAAATCCTCTAAGTTCAATGTGCTCTCCATCGATCATACTGACTTTTATATTATCCAAGAGTGCATCAACGATAATCTTCGTATCTTTTAAAATAATTCCAGTTTCCTGGGAAATTGCCTGAATTAAATCAGCTTTGGTCATGCGTCCTCCGTGGATGACATTTTTTTCTTTAATTGTCGACTAATTTGTGTATTACAAATCATGTGTCAAATATTATATGAAAAAAAAATTAAACATTACAAGAAAATTGACAAATAAATATTACTTTTTTTCTTAAATTTATAATTAAGTAGGGCAAATGAAAAAATATATCGCTGAGAATTTTTTATATCATATCTGGGATGAACAGCATCTCAAAGATGCTATTAGAACTGTTTCCGGTAACAAGATAGAGATCCTATTTCAGGGCAAGTGGAACACGGACGCTGGTCCAGATTTTGTGAACAGTATTATCCTTCTTGATGGGAAGAAATTTCAGGGAGATGTCGAAATCCACAGACACGAGTATGACTGGAAAGCTCACAATCATCATGAGGATAAAAATTATAATAATGTTATCCTTCATGTAGTGTTCACAAATAGTCGGAATGCTGAATTTACAATCTCTGAAAGCGGTAACAAAGTACCTATACTGGAACTCCAGCTCAATCTTGATGAGCAAATAGACAAATTATGGAAACGATACGGACAAAAACCATTTGATACCTCACAGCAAAAAACCATAGAATGCATTCTATTAAAGGATTTGCACGATTCAAATGCATTGAAACGTATTCTCCTCTCTCTCGGTAAAGAACGTTTTCTAAAAAAGTGCAAACGCTTCTCCGCAGAACTATACAACTCGGATTTTAATCAGATTCTGTACGAAGGAATAATTGAAGCACTCGGATACGGTAAGAATAAAATGCCATTTTTCAAGCTGGCGAAGCTGCTTCCTTTTCAGGAATTGAAAACCTTTATTGATGACTGTGTAGATTATCAGGATATCTTCTGCATCTTTATGTATAAATGCGGATTTGATCTTCATGATTACAGTTTCAGTTTCATAGACGAAGAACTTCTGGAGCGCTTTGATACCGTATGCTCACAATTTGCAACAAGAATGAAGGAGACGCTGCAGAAAGATGACTGGAATTTCTTCCGTTGCCGTCCCCAGAATCATCCTGTGAACCGACTCTGGCAGATAGCACCTTTTATCTACTCCGCTCTTAATCAGGGAAATCTGATCAACTCGATCATTGCACTCTTTAGTTATGGTGATGCTCAAACAATTAATGCGAGAAAAATTGAAGCAGATTTTTCAAACCTATTAAGCCAAGAGGATCATCCCTCGATCGGCTCATCCCGATGTAGAGATATTTTCTCAAATATAATCCTACCGATATGTTATGTATATGCTCAAACACTGCATTATGACACCCTGCAGAAAGTAATACTAAAGGTTTACAGTGAAATGCCGAGATTATCTGAAAATTATATCACCAACTATATGCATACACTTCTGAAAGATGGCATACTTTTCCGCATAAACTTACAAATGCAGCAGGGAATGATCCAGCTCTACTACCAGTTCTGCGCTCACCATGAGTGTGATAATTGCGTTGCTAATCTGAAATCCTGAAATTATATTCTTTGCTGTGTCGCGCAATCTACAAAATATTTGACAACCTTTTCTACGAAAATCCCACTGTGATTTAATAAATTATGGCTATACCGATCGTTGCAATAGTAGGGCGCCCAAATGTAGGCAAATCAACCATTTTTAACAGGATGGTGAAGAGAAGACTTGCGATCGTTGATAAAGAATCCGGAGTCACGAGGGACAGAAAATATTATCAAACCGAGTGGAATGGCTATCCCTTCATAGTTGTGGATACAGGCGGGATCGTACCAAGTACAAAAGATACAATGACGCTTTCCATCAGAGATCAAGCTGAGCTTGCAATTGAAGAAGCAGATTTGATCATATTTGTAGCAGATTGCAAGATCGGTATTACAGATTATGACCAGCAAATAGCAAAAATGCTCTTCCCAGTTCAGGATAAAGTGATCTTTACAGTAAATAAGGTTGATAATGACAAAGAAGAGCTGGAAGTTTATGAGTTCATAAATCTTGGGTTTGGCGATCCTATTGGTATTTCTGCTGTCAGCGGAAGAAATTTTTCAGAACTTCGGGACCAGATCGTAAATAAATTACCATCACGTGCTGAAATGGAAGAGCAGTTCAAAGAAAATACTATCAAGATCGCTGTGGTCGGCAAACCGAATGTGGGAAAATCCTCATTAGTGAATAAGATCATCGGACAGAATGCTGTTATTGTTAATGATATTCCGGGCACAACTCGTGATTCTGTACATCTGAATTTCGAATATAACGGCTGCAATTTGACCATCATAGATACAGCCGGACTGCGCAGAAAGAGCAGGGTAAAGTTCGGGATTGAATATTTTAGCAACTTGAGAAGTCTCCGCAGTATTAACGATGCAGACATGGTGCTTGTCCTTCTCGATGCTCAGGAAGAAATTTCTGTTCAGGATAAGCGTATCATTGAATATGCTCAATCCCAGTTCAAAGCGCTCATTCTCGTTGTCAATAAATGGGATGTGATCGAAAAGGATCATAAAACAGCAAAAAAATACGAAGATGAGATTCGCTACAGTTTGAATTATGCGAGCTATGCACCGCTCATTTTTATCTCTGCGAAAAGCGGTCAACGTGTAAGAAAACTTCTCGATCTTGTACTCTTTGTGAACAAACAACGAGAGAAAAGAATTCCTACTCACGATATGAATGCCTTTCTGCAAAAGATCGTTGCACAAAATCCTCCAACTCATACTTCACACAAACGAGTTAAATTCTATTACGCATCCCAGGTCGATACCAACCCCCCGCTTTTCCTATTTGTCATGAATAATGCCACGCTTATTACAGAAAATTATAAAAGATACATACATAATCAAATTCGAAACGAATTCGGTTTTGACGGTGTCACAATTAAGTTAAAATTTAAGGATAAATCGTGATCCTTCTTATTGCATTGCTCATCTCCTATTTTCTTGGTGCGATTCCCAGTGGATTTATTTTGGGCAAGATCCTCAAAAAAATTGATATTCGGGAACATGGAAGTAAGAATATCGGAGCAACAAATGTTTTGAGAACACTCGGAGTTGTGCCGGGTATCATTTCACTTATTTTTGATTTCTTCAAAGGATTTTTCGCAGTTGAGATCGGACGGCTTCTACTTGCGCAACCCTGCGAACATACTATTTTCGGATTCAACCCATGTTTTGATTATACAAATCCTCAAACCTATCAAATCGCGATCGTAGCAATAGGATTAGTTGCAATTATCGGGCATATTTATCCTGTTTTCCTGAAGTTCAAAGGTGGAAAAGGCATGGCAACAGGTGCAGGTGTGTTGATGAACCTGCTCCCTATCCCATTGCTCATTGCTGTTGGAGTATTCCTCGTAATTGCAGCACTTTCGCGCTATATTTCTCTTGCTTCCCTTTGTGCAGTTCTCTCTTTCTGGATCGTGGAGCTCATCCGAAATATCCCTCATTTTAATGAAATTCCTTTTCTTGTTTTGACAACCTGTATCACAGTTCTAATAATATATCGGCATAAAGAAAATATCATCCGCTTGCGTAAGGGTGAGGAGTCAAAAATATCATTTAGACATGTTTCACATTAAAAAGTGTAGAATATTATGAACCACGAAAAACACGAAAAAAGAAAGAAAATAGAGAAAAAAATTTTATGCACTTCAGGGAGTATAGAAATTTACACTTGTTGTGGTGTAATTCTACATAGAAAGAAATATCACTCGCTCGAAAGAGAGAATCCGGTATTTTTTATTAAATCAAGGAATAAAATATTAATTTGACATTTATGTTTTGACATTGTATTTGTTATTAGAAATTAGGATTTAGAAATTAAATGACTTCTAACTTATCTGTTTTAAAGAATTTATAAAGGTAAAATATGTGTGGAATCATTGGAATATTTCAGAGAGATAAAAAGAGTGAATCTGCTTCCCGGCTTGCAGTTCTTGGTCTTTTTGCAGAGCAGCACCGTGGACAGGAAAGCTGTGGCATCGCTTATTATGACGGACAAAAAATACAGCTCATAAAAAAGATGGGGCTGGTTAAAGAAGTCTTCAGTGACAAAATACTTGAAGATATGCACTCGCATGTTGCGATCGGTCATGTTCGTTATCCCACTAAAGGAACTTCAAATATCGGAAATGCACAACCACATATATTTAGCAATCTTTCCGGACCGATGTTTGCACTCGCAAGTAACGGCGATATAGTAAATTATAAAGAGTTGCGTGAAGATCTCGAATCAAAAGATGTCTTTTTTGAATCCGGGAATGACGGCGAGCTTATTCTGAAATATATCGCTTATTATCATGAAAAACTAGAACTTTCGATCATCGATTCGATCAAAAATGTCATGCAGCATTTTCAGGGCTCTTACTCGGCAGTTCTGCTTATCAAAGACGAACTGTATGCCTTTCGTGATCCCTATGGCAACCGTCCTTTCATATTTGGCGAGCTCGAAGACGGCACTTATGTGTTCGCATCAGAATCATGCTCCATTGATATCATCAGTGCTGACTTCAAAAAAGAAGTATCGCCATCCGAGATCATTCATGTAAGTGAAAAGGGAATGCAATCCATCCAACTGAATCCATCCGCCAGCTGGCGGAGAGACAGACAACATACTGCTCATTGCGTGTTTGAGCTCATATATTTTTCACGACCGGACAGTGTTGTTTACGACCATGCAGTCTATGCATTTCGAGAAACTCTCGGGAAAAAACTCGCAGAAAAGGAAGACATTATTGCAGATGTTGTCATACCGGTTCCTGACTCGAGCAATTTTATCGCGCTGGGATATGCGAAAGAGCTTGGTATCGATTTCAATTTTGGTCTCATCAGAAATCACTATGTGGGGCGTACATTTATTGCACCTGAACAGACAATTCGGGATGAAAATGTCAGCCAGAAATTCAATCCCCTACCCGGTTATCTAAAAGGAAAAAAAATAACATTGATCGATGATTCCATTGTGCGTGGTACAACTTTGAAAAAAATAATTAAAATGGTGCGAAAACATGGAGCTAAGGAAGTTCACGTGCGCATCGGCTCCCCTATGGTGAAATATTCCTGCTATTACGGAATAGACACACCCACCATGGAAGAACTCATTGCAAATCAAAAAACCGTTGAAGATATCGCTGCCTTTCTGCAAGCTGATTCTCTACGCTATCTTACTGTGCCTGAGCTGAAAAGTCTCATAAAAAATGAGGAAGATTTTTGCTTTGCATGCTTTGATGGGAAATACCCCATCCATTTAAAATAATACTATGAACCACGAAAAACACGAAA
>JACKQG010003885.1_pt1 | contig 17828 bp, 23 predicted proteins | sample 8237621 | NCBI WGS metagenome assembly JACKQG01 (sample SAMN15677084, study PRJNA649215) | marine metagenome | biome: marine; feature: Black Sea; material: saline water; isolation source: suspended particulate matter (SPM) from the Black Sea western gyre | collected 2013-06-09/2013-06-10 | depth...
TCTCTCGTAAATGGTTCTCATCCCCACAGAATGTAGAGAGAATTATAACAAATAATACAGACAAGTAACCTTACTGAAAAGTAAGTAATTTGGCATAGTCCCACCGCTTTATTCTTCCTCTTAACTTAAAGAGGGAATACCCCCTGTTTGAACTATTATCTGAATTAAACACAAAAAGAGAGACTTTAGAACTCGCCATATCAGAGATGAAGAAGCGTGGTAAGGCTAAAGCACAAGCAGAGAGGGATTATCGTGTAGCATTGGCAATACAAATGCTAAAGGAAAGAGATAAGAATACTCCCGTTACAATCATTAACGATATTTGCAGAGGAAATAAGACTATCGCAAACTTTAAAATGGAAAGAGATATTGCTGACATCCTGTATGATACCTGCCTACAAAAGATTTACCAATCCAAATTAGAAATAAACATTATTGAGAACCAGATGAGTGCTGAGAGGAAAGGCTTGTGATTAAATTGATTATACTTACATCCCTATTAAACACGGGGGAGATACAAGCAACCATCCCAGATGACACAAAGATTGAAGCGAGGAGACGGAGGGGCAAAGGGAATAAGGGTCGTAGGCGAGGCGGTTTACGATAATGGCAAGACCAAAGAAATATGACATTGACAAAGAGGAGGTGATTAAACTTGCAGGATATGGTTGTTCACAAAGAGACATTGCAGATTTTTACGGTTGTGATGAATCATTAATATCCAAGAATTATTCAAGCATTTTCACAAAAGCACGGGCTGAAATGAAAAATGGTTTACGGAGTAAGCAGATTAAGGTTGCTATGGGTGGAAATGTTACTATGTTGATCTGGCTTGGAAAACAGATATTGGGACAAAGCGAGAGGGTCGAGGCATCTTTTAAAGATTCCCCGAATGGGTTTGAACTCGAAGAGATTTAAGGTTTACAAACATCAAAATAAGTTTATAAGGAGTAAAGCCAAATATCCATCACTTGTGGCAGGGTATGGAAGCGGTAAGACCACCGCCTTTGTTTTGATGGCAATGAGACAAGCAGGGTTAAATCCAAGTAAGACAATCTTACTGGCAGAGCCTACATATCCAATGATTAAAGATGTATTGCAACCCACATTGGAGAAATTATTACAGGAAGCGGGATGGGACTATTCTTATTCAGCATCCGAACTTAAATACAGGGTTGAATGGGATGGTGGTAAGGGGTATGCGAATTTAATACTCCGTTCTGCTGAGAACTACCGCAGATGGGCAGGGTTAAACCTTGCCTCTGGTGGTATTGATGAGGCGGATCTGTTAAAGGATGATTCTGCTTGGATGATGTTACTGTCAAGACTGCGAGATGGAAATAGTTTACAGGCATTTATCACCACTACGCCAGAAGGCTTTGGATGGGTGTATCAGAATTGGAAGGATAACCCCAAAGAGGGTTACGAATTAACACAGGGCAGGACAGTTGATAACAGGTCACTACCTAAAGAGTTCATTGAAAGTTTAAAGGATAACTATGACGAACAATTACAGAAGGCATATTTAGATGGTGAGTTCTGTCACATATTTGGTTCACAGCAAACATATTACTGCTTTAATAGGATAAACAATGTCAAAGAAAACAAATACAACCCCTCTCTACCAATACGGATCGGCAATGACCAGAACGTCAACCCGATGTGTTCAGTTCTGTGGCAGAAGTATGACACCCACCCCAAAGTACGAGTATTCGACGAGGTGGTTATACGTCACAGCGGAGGCAACGAATTAATGACTGAGAGGATGTGTAATGAAATCAAGGCACGGTATCCGAATCAAGAGTATATGATGTACCCAGACTCGGCAAGTACGCAACGCAGAACATCCGCAAGGCGTACTGATGCCACGATAATGAAGGACTGTGGTATGGATTTAATAATGGACAGACGGAATCCATTAGTGGTTGACAGGGTTAATTGTGTGAACAAGGCAATGGAGAGTTTAATCATTGACCCATCCTGCAAAGTAATGGTTCGGGATTTAGAGCAGGTGATTAATAAGGAGGGAACACGAGATATAGACAAGTCAAACAAGGAACTCACACACATTAGCGATGCTCTGGGGTATTCGCTTTGCAAGGTGTTCCCATTACACAATGTTAATATAAGGGCGATTCAACGATGAGTTATGGCAAACAGATGGTGCTTAAATCAAGGTTCGATGCACAACAACAAGATAAAGATGAATGGCTACGTGGCAGACTTGATGCTCTAAACTTCTACAAGGGAAGAACACGGGAATATATCACTCCCTTTTACTCTGGTGATACCCTGAGGAAAATAGAGCCATCTAATATAAACATCACCAATCGAATCATTGACCGTGTCTCACTTTGTTATATGGTTGCCCCTATCCGTGAGGTGGGTAATGATGTGTATTATGATTTAACAAGGGGCAAGGACTTCCGTATGCAAAAGGCAGAGGTATATACTAATCTTTTAGAACTTATACTCATCAAGCCTTGCTTTAGAAATGGGAAAATAGAGTACGATATTATCACGGACTTTGAGCCTACCTTTGGCGATGATCCTATGACACCCATATCAATCGAATACCCTTTGGCAACCCGTTCATCTGTTAAGGATAGCACACCAGAGCTGTGGTCATATTGGTCTGCTGATGAGCATTTTATCTATGACAAGAACGCCAACAGTAAAAAGATATACAACCCGGAGAACCCAGACAATTTAAACCCTTATGGCATTATGCCTTTTGTGGATGTATTTAGAGATGGAAAACCAGAAACATTTTATATGGACACCGATGCCTGTCCAGACCTGATCAGCCAGAACCTCAATATTAATATGATGGCAACAGACCGACAGGCTAACATCCGATTTCAGTCCTTTGGGTACATATATGTTACTGGTGAGGTAGATAATAAGTATTTGGAAGTTGCCCCTGATAAGATTACCAAGATGCAATTAGATTCAACAATGGGAGTAGTAACCCCACCAGATACCACAAGGTCAATAGATGAGTGTATTAGAACCTCATACAAGATGTTGGCACAGAATTATCATCTGTCCACATCCTTTGTGGATGGCTCTGAACAAGCATCCTCTGGCATATCCCTACAAATTAGAAATCAAGAATTAAACGATAAACGGAAGGCGTCATTAGAGAGGTGGAGAAATGTAGAATATAAACTCTTTGAATTGGAGAGGGCAATAATCCTATCACATACAGGTACAGATATTGGCTCATTAGAACTGGTGGACTTTTCAGAATCTATAGAGGTGCTATCAGATGCAGAGCAGAGGGAGAGTGACGATTGGAATTTATCTCACGAACTTATTGATGAGGTTGATATTTTGGTGCGTCGTAATCCTGATTGGGATAGGAAGGATGCTGAGGATTATCTGGCAGAGCGTAAGAAATCGGTATCTAACATAAAACAACAATCCGACACAGAAAGCAGTATTTTTAAACTCGGTGCATAATTTAATCCATAAATATTTAGATGGTATTGATTCACTCAAGGATGGTGTTGATAAGAATAGTGAACTCATACTTGGCAGGATTAATTTGGATAATTTACTTGAAGAACCACGCAGTTATTTAAAAGCCATAGCCAAAGCCTTTTATGAGGCTCACAGCCAAGAACTGTTAAAGGCTATTGATATTGGCTCAGAACACGGAAAGGAGATAATAGGCAAAAGTGGTAAAGGTTAAACAGACTAAAAAAGAATTTGATTTTAATAATATCCCAAAGGTTCACGATATGGTCAACCGTGTTGCAGAGATAATTGTTACTGATATAAAAGAAGGAATCTCAAGACTTTCTCAAGATATTCACGGGAAACCTTTTAAGCCTATATCAAAGAAACGGGCAGATCAAAAGGGTCACGATGCACCGCTTATTGATAGGATGAAGATGAATCAGGTGTATGTAGAACCAAGGGCAACAAGGGGCAACCACAGGGCTGAGATTAAGATGAATGAAAGAGACACCAAAACCAAGAAGGATGGTAATTATGGCAATATCCATAATAAGGGGTTGGGCAATCAGGAAAAACGTGAATGGTTTGGTGTGGGTAAAAGGATAATTCCACCACTTGATAAGGCAGTAAAAGAATGGTTCAAAACATTGTATAAATATAGAAAATAATGCCACAGACTTATTCAGATGAGGCACTTATAATTGAAGCGGAACTCTCCGCAATGGCTGAAAAGGTTGCTATTGATATTGAGGCTCTAATTATCAGAATGACCCTATCGGGTGCGGAGGAATCGGTTGTTACTGCTACCCTGTTTAGTGACCTGCAATCTGGTGGAGTATTATTCGGGTCATTCAAGAACGGGGTCAAGAACATTACAAAGGATGCCATCCATAATGTAGCAAATATATCAGCGGAAAAAGAGTTTATAAAGGCAGGGATTGATATGTTTATGTGGGTAACGGTATCTGGAAAGCCTTGCCCAGATTGTGATGATAGAGAGGGTGAGGTTGGTACAAAGGATTACTTTGATGCTGTTGGCAACCCCAAAAGTGGTTTTTCTGTATGTGGTCGGCATTGTCAATGTGAACTTGTCCCTGCATCTTACAAGGGTGACACAAGGATACAGAGGTGAGTTATGTTCTTTCTTGTATCCTGCTCATTTATATTGTTGGCTATTTTGCTTGTATTTTTTCTTGGTTCTTTGGACAGGAGAGCAGAGAGTATATCAGACAGGGCAGAGTAAGTGAGGTGGATATTATTATTGGATCATTAAACTGGGTCACCATTCTATACACTTCGGTAAGGGACACATACAAGTAACCTTACTAATAAGTAAGTAATTTAGCATAATAACAGACCCTTATTATAGAGGGTTAATCACTCAACAAAAGAGGTAAAAAATGTCAGACAATCAATCATCTGTTCAAGATGTAAAACAGGACACCACCCCAGCAGAAGGTGTAAAACAGACTGCCGACACTAAAGTTGATACAAATGATAATATTCCAAGAGCAAGGCTGAATGATGAAATTGTTAAACGCAAGGAATTTGAGGCACAGGTATTGGAGTTTCAGAAAGCAAAGGATGTTGAGGCACAGAATAAATTAGAGGCAGAGGGTGAGTATAAAACCATCCTTGCTGATAAGGATGCCAAGATTGAATCTTTACAGGCTGATTCCGATGAACTTGCAGACTGGAAAAAGGCAGAACGGGAGGCAATACTTTCCACTATGTCTAACGAGGACAAAGAAGCCTTTGGAGATTTGCCAATTATGAAATTAAAGGCAGTATCTAAAAGGATTGGTTCTCAAGATACAAAAGTTTCTGTAAACGAATCACGACCATCTGCACGGAGTATAACCAACCAGACTGTTAATGATTTCCCCGAAGATACGAAGGGTCTTACTGTAAGACAGCGACAATCTAAATGGACAGACTTTTTAAAAACACAACAATAAATTAGCAGAAAAGCAAACCCCCTGCGGTAACAGGGGGCGGTATTGACCGAAGTCATACACTTATGCAAGGTATAATTTAGTCAATTTACGCTTATCTGCACAATATAAAGGATAAGCCAAATGGCAGATACATATCAAAGACAAGGAGCGACAAGTTTCTTGCAAGACCTATGGACACCTGCAGTATTAAAGTACGCAGAAGTCAATTACAAACTCCGTAACAGCATTCTCGATTTCTCTTCAATGACAGCAGGTGCAGTTGGTGAGAATATCAATGTCCCAACATTAGCAACTGAAACCGCATCTGATTATCAGCAAGGCGGTGGAACTGATGCCTCTGTTACATTCACCAATGATACTGATGGACAGGTTACTATTAATTGCAATCAGCAACCAGCGGTTGCCAAAAGAATTGCAGATATAGTTGCTGTACAATCTTCATTCGATGTATTCGATGGCTTTGCCCGTTCAATGGGACAGGCTATTGCTCGAAGTGTAGAGAATGGTATTAAAACCAAAATGGTTGCAGATACTTCTAATGATGTTCAACTTGGTGCAGACACAACCGTTACCAACGCAGAATATGAAACAGGCGTACAAAGTGCAATCGAATCCTTACTTGGAAATGATTGTCCATTAGATGATGGTGAACTTTATCTTTACTGTTCACCTGCAATGTATTCAGCATTATTACAATCTGATTCATTCTCACACGCTTTAAACCGTGGCGATGCCTCCAACCCTGTTGTGACAGGTGTTTTAGGTATGATCTATGGTGCAAAGGTAGTTCCAAGTTCCTTATGGGACAATGGCACTTTAGCTGCTGATGAAGTTGAAGGAACTCTTTTCCATAAAAACTCCACAGGTATTGCATTCTCCATTGAGCCTAACGCAAAGGCACAGGAGAATATTGCCTATCTATCAACTGACCTTGTAGCATCTTGTTGTTATGGTAGTTCAGTTATAAATGGCAACTTGATTAGTAATATCAAAGTGTAACTAAACCTTGAGAGGGGGTGGTTGATTCTGCCCCCTCACTTAATTGGAGATATATAAAAATGAAAATCAAAAGCAGTTCAAGTAAAATAGCATTATCAAGTGGTCGTGGTGGAAGTTCGTTTATCAGCAGTAAAAGTGGGGGCGGTTCAAGAGGATTTGGCTCTGGCACACTCTTTGGCTTTGGCGGATCACGAGAGGGTCTTAACCGTAAAAAGGATACCCCAAAAAAGGATACCCCAGCACCAGCACGAAGAAGGTAAATGCCTCACTTTGGCACAAAATCTAAACGGGTTTTGGAAGGTTTAAACGAGGATTTGCAGGAACTTCTAAATGAGGTTATTAAGTATGTGGACATATCTCTCATTGAGGGGTATAGGTCAGCAGAACGACAGGCAAACCTAAAGAAACTTGGCAAAACTAAAACCCTAAAGTCTAAACATCTGATGGGCGAGGCTATTGATCTTGCACCGTATATAAATGGAATTGATTGGGACAACCGAGAGAATTTCATATACACCGCTGGGATAGTCAAGGGCTTTGCTTATCAGATGGGTATTCCCCTGAGATGGGGCGGTGATTGGAATAATAATCACGACCTGTCAGATAATTCCTTTGATGATTTAGTACACTTTGAATTGGACTATTAAATGCCAAAAGAAACTTATACAACACAGAAGCACAGGGAATGGGTCACGATAACCCTCACAAAAATTAAAAGTGACTTAGAATACACAAAGGAGAAGATGGATGCACAGGAGAAACACTTATCCAAACTCAATAATAGGGTCGGTAAATCGGAGAATAAAATCTCTGCCATACAGGGTATTGGCTCTGTCTTGGCTCTTATCTTCTCATCTGTATTTGCTATACTATTTAATAAAAATTAAGGCTTTTTGAAAAAGAAACATAAACGGGCTATTGTTATACCCGATCAGCATTTCCCCATCCATAGCCAGAAGGCTTTAAATGTGGTGAAAAAGGCAATCAGGATAATAAAGCCTGACATCTTTGTGAATCTTGGTGATGTTGGTGAATGGGGTAGTGTATCACAATGGAATTGGAAACGGAAAAAGAAACCACCATTGGAATATCAATTACCTGCAATCAAGCAAGAAATCAAGGCAGTCAACTCTTACCTTGACCAGATAGACAGGTCACTTGATTGGGCAGATTGTAATGAGAGGTATATTTTAGCAGGGAATCACGATGAATGGTTGGATAGTTTTGTTGAATCATATCCCTATATCGATGGGTACACATTCAGAGAGGCTTGTAGGTGGGATAAACGGGGGTATGAGTATTACCCTTACAACAAGCCACTCAAGATAGGAAAATTGGCGATGGTTCACGGTTCTTTTTGCTCTATACACCACGCTAAAAAGCATCTGCAAACTTATGGCTGTTCGATTCTTTATGGACATACTCACGACATCCAGAGGTACACGATGACAAGATATGAAGATGGTACGATTGGGGCGTGGTCTTTGGGATGTTTAAAGGATATGTCACCAGAGGCAAATCAATGGCTCAGAGGTCGGCTGAATAATTGGGGTCACGCTTTTGCGGTAGTGGATTTTTTTACAGATGGAAACTTTAAAATAGAGGTGGTTGAGATTATAAACGGAAAGACAGCATTATGGGGTGAAATACTTGAAGGGTGATAGAAACCTTTGTAATGATTACAATAGCAGTTTCCATTCACTATATAGGGGAATGGATAAAAGAATACCCCGACTATTCCTGCCCCGAATACTGTGAGGCAGATCACGAGCATATAAAGGATGATAAGATAATTGGAAGCGATACTAAATAACTGGGAATATATTTTAATTGGCGTATTGGCTATTGATAAGGCGGTGGCATTGTCACCCTCAGAGTGGGATGACCTGCTCTGGACTTCTATTAAAAAGATAATATTTAAGGCGGTGGGGAAATAGGTGTTAAAACTGGCAATAAGGAAACTGGCAAAGAAAATAAAACTAAAAGACATTCTCATCAAGGTTGGCGATTATTATGTGCAAAGCACACGGTCTGAAACCGATGATAAGGTCTGGGCGAAAGCCAAAGAGTTTATTGAAAAATTGTAATGTATGAGATAATAATATTCATCCTGCTTTTTATAGCAGGGTACACATTAGGAAAGACAAATGGCAAAGACTGATTTTAAATATAGCGATCAAGACTTCTTTAGAAGCGTTGCACCTGACTATGGCAAGTATCTTTCAAGGTTACACCTTAAAAACTTCGTTCAAAGTTCAGGCGATAAGTGGAAAATGAGTTCGGTAGGTACAAAGCCATCGATGGTATATTTTGATGGAGTTGAAGGGAAAAACGAATCAACCACCCTTGCTGTGAATACTGCTCTGGACTTTTATTATGATACCGACAAAGATGAACTCTGGATTTATGTAGCAACTGCCTCTGATGATCCAAATGATGATGAGGTGATTGAAATTGGCGAGGACAAAGACACTTTTATTGACCAGCAACTTGTCAATGCCTCAATGATGCTAAACAGCCTAATTACATCCGTTGTAACCCCTATACCTAAAACCTTCATCTATAATGACGTAGAAGGCACAGAAACACCCGAATATGATTACTTTATTAAGAGAGCCGAGTGTTTACTTGCCCTTTCTAATATGGCTAACGCAGAGGGCGATTATGAGGTTGCTGATAGGATGTATGAAATGGTGACCAATATAGATAATACAGGCATTGTGGACAAGATTAATGATGGTTCTATTAAACTTGTTTTTGAAAGGGAATCGGTAGATGTAAAGGGTAGGATAATTAGAGGCTCTGTGGCAGGGACAATGGAACTTACTGAACTATCTGGAAATTGGACTGGCTCACGATATGAGAGGCTTAAAATAGAATGCACCGTTACAGGTGGGTATGGAGTTGGCAAGTTTAAGGTCTGGTCATCAAACTCTGATAAGTTATATGGCACAGAGGGTGGTGAGCAGTTTATTACAGGCAATATGCAGTCAATGGGTGGTATGTATGGAAGGTTTGAGGGTAATTCTGCAACTGATGGGGATATTTGGTATATAGAGGTTAAAAACGATGAGCCAACCAATGCCAGTTCTGGGAGTATTGAATTATGGCGGTAACATATACAAAGGTCGCCTATCCTAAAATTGAGGAAAAGATTTACAAAGTGTTAAACAATGAATTTCCCAGTATATACATATCATCCGAATATGTAGAACAGGCAGGGGATGAGAGTATTCGTATTCATCTGGCAAGTTCTGATGATGTGCTTACCACCAATGTATTTGAAAGGCGATCTTACTCTGTGGAACTGTTCCATTATTACGAGGATAAGGATTCAATCCAAAGGACTGAATATGTTAGAAATAGAGTGGATAGATTGAAAGCCTTGTTAAACGATAACCAGTCTATTGATGGGTATTGGTACGATCTGAAAATTCCATCTATTGAGTATGATGTGGAAACAGATAGGGAAAACTTTAGTGTGACACAGATTATGGTCACAATGGAAAATCACGATATCGTTTAGGAGATAATTATGAGAGGTTTTTTTAAAGCAAAAGATACATACAAGGACATCCCAGAGGATGAATCTTATAAAAAGGTGGCATTTAGAAAGCATAATGCCCTGTTGAATGGCGAGGCGGTTTATTTAGAAACCTGTCCCAGACTATTAAACAAGGACTTTGGTGAGTATTTAGAGGCTTGTGATGAGCCTGTAAACGAGCCTGTTGCAGATGACGAAACACCTGAGAAAAGTTTAGACCCATCTGATGAATGGACAAAGGATGAAATCAAGGAGTGGATGGATGCCAATGACAAAGAATATAACTCAGGAGATACCAAAAGTGACCTCCTTGATAAATGTGAAGGAGATGAATAATGGCAATAGGAACTAATTTCAAAGCAACACAGGATTTAAAGGTTATAATCGGCACAGAGGCAACGGTTGGAAGTGGTACACTTCACGCATCTGGTACTTGGGATCAACTGCCAATGATTGCACCACCTACCATTAATGAGAATCAGGTGGCTTTAGATACTGGCTCACAGCAGACGGGCATATACACCCCAAACCATAACCAGATGAAACAGCGATTGGATAACCCTATTTGGGAGATTCAACTGCAATACTTAGCCTCACCAACTGCTTGGGCTCGAGGTGGTGTTTATGGTTTATTTAAAGACGGTACGGTGCCATCGACTTTGGATTCTGATTTTACTCCACCCGATTGGACTGATGGGGCAACTAATACCTACGCAGACCACCCTACCGCCACCATCTACATAGGTGGTGGAAATTATGCGAACGATAATGGGGATTTTAAATATAAGGGCTGTGTCTGTAAATCCATAGAATTATCTCACTCCATAGATTCTAATGGTGGGTATCCTGTTATAACTGCCACATTCGTGACGGGATACAAGGGGGATGGTGCAAACAACTCAGTAACAGATGGAACACTTGGCGGTGGTACTAATGGTTCGGGGTGGACTGACCTCTCTGGTGATGCACCTGTGCATTGGACTTCCCTGACCTCATTGGTTGGTAAGCATCAAGGTGAAACAGCAGGGTCATCAAGTTATGATGTGAGAGCCTTTGGTTATAATTTATCAGCATCCAGAGAAATTGCACGGGTTGGCTATCAAGACACCACCGATTACAAGCCATATTCTTATGAGCAGGTGGGTGGTTTTTCGGTGTCTGGTGATGTGACCTATAAGAAGGATTCTAATCACGGTAGTATTGATGATTACCTCCGTAATGACACAATGAGTGGTTTCGAGTTCTCTAATGGTTCTGGTTACACGGTATATTTAAACGGACTGGTAAGTGATGTAGCAAATGATACTGGCTCACCAGAACTGCGGAATACCGTATCATTTCAAGGGGCAGGAAATCCCAAGACAAGTGGCAATACCACAGCCTTTGCAGATGGATCGGGAGGAACGGTAACAGTTACTTCTGTTGGTCACGGACTTTCCAATGGTCAGAGGGTTACAATAGCAGGGACAACCAGCTACAATGGCAGTTTTTATATATCATCTGTCACCGCTGATACTTACAAAATTACAGACACTTGGGTGGCAAATGATGCAACAGGAACTTGGACATTACACGCAGATTCAAAAGCAATCGTATCAATAGACTTATAAGGAGAACAAAATGGCAATAGGAACACAGGTGGTAAGCACACAGGCATTAAAATTAATAATAGGTCACGAGGCTACGATGGGCGATGGCGGTCTAAATACGGGGGCAACCCGTTACCAATTACCCATATTATCACCCCCCTCAATCGTGGATTTGACAGCACCACTTGAATCAGCACCCCAGATACTTGGGAAATATGCTCAAGATAGTGACCACTCGGCACATAACAGAACGGGGCAGATGTTTGAAATATCATTCTCTGTTTTATGCTCTCCCACAGTATTAGATTTCCTCTGCCAGTTTGCTTTTGAAGATGGCGATGGCACAAATCAAATATCTGGCAATTATTCCCCTCCTGCTTGGCAAAATGGTGCGGACACGGATTACTCTGCGAGTATTTATATTGGAGGCGGTGGGTATGGAAATAACTCGGCAGACCAAGATGATGTTTATTATAATGGCTGTATTTGTAAATCCTTAGAAATCACCCACGCAATAGATTCAGAAGGTGGAAAGCCAGTTGCCAATGTGACCTTTGTCACAGGATATGCCCCTCAATATACCGACGATGTGACCGATGGTGTGACCACATACACATCCCTCACAGGTGATTCAGCAACCGACTTTACAGATTGGCATACAGATAATACCTATATTGAAAATTCAGGTGCAGGGTATGAAATCCACCCCTATTCTTATTCGGTTTCACTTGCGAGAGATATACAGAGAGTTGGCTGTGTGGATTATACCAATTATGAGCCAAATGGATATGTAATGGCAGGGGGCTGGGATACTTCAATGAATGTGGTTTATAAAAGAGATGAAAACTTTGCAAACTTTTTAAGCAGGATGCACGATGGTACAGGCACAATATTAAGGATTGCAGATTCAAGTGTGAGCCCTTTTGATATATATGTGTACGGTAAAATATCAGAGCATAGTGTTGATTCAGGCAATCCAGAACTACGCAACTCCATCACAATTAAGGGGATGAGGAATATTGAAGGCTCTGATGTGATTGTAAATTTAGAAATGTAATAAACAAGGGAGAGAGATGGTAATAGAATTAAAAGAGGGGAAGAAGGTAATATCAAGCAGAGAGGTTGAACTGAAAGAGTTAAACCTAACTGACAGGGGTAAGTTTATGGACTTGATGATGGACTTTCAAATTAACCCTGCTAAAGATTATTTTTCCAGAGTGATAAATGTGTGTCGGGTATGTACCGACTACACAGATGATGAACTGAATAAGTTTGAAGATGCCGAACTCCTGCAACTGTTCACCGCCATTATTGAGGAAAAGAATAAAAAAAAATTGACGAAATCAAACTCAGACTAAACTGTTGGTTCTCTGCCAAAGGTGTGCAGGAGGGTAAGTTTAAATTCCCATACAGAGCAAGAACCCCAGAAGGATTTAAAAGGTTTGACAGCATAGGCGATGTATATAATCAACTCCTCAATACTGCCTATGAATCAGAGAAAGAGGGTTACAAGGTTGGAGAGGCGGTTTATTATGAGCATCTATTCTGGGCAAACAGCGAGGACTTAATTGATACAAGAAGCCAGACCCTTATCAAAGCATATATGTACTGCACAGAATCAGGCACATCCCCCTATCCATCCCTACAAGACACCCCTGCAAAATTTATAGATAATTGGATGATAATTAGAGATGAGATTAATCATATTAGAAATTTAGAGGTAAAAAATGCCAACAAATAAATACACCATAAAAGCAGAGACCAAAGGCTTTAAGAAGGCAGGGCAAGATACGAAGAAGCTTGGCGGTGGAATGAAATCACTTGCCAAGTCAGTTGGCGGTGTTGCTCTGGCTTACTTTTCTGCACAAGGACTTTTATCTGGTTTGAAGGCGGTCATTAAATTGACAGGAGAACAGGAACTTGCTGAAAAGAAATTGGCAACTGCATTCAGAGGCAATACAGATGGACTAAAAAGATACGCAAGACAATTACAGCAAACGACAAGATTTGGCGATGAGGTGGTGATGGGTGTAATGACCTCCATCTCTGCTTTTAATAAGGATGAGGAGGCAATTAAAAGCCTAACCAAAGCAACCCTTGACCTTGCAGAGGGTACGGGAATGGATTTGAAAAGTGCAGGGGACTTAGTTTCTAAATCCATAGGTTCATCCACCAATGCCCTGTCAAGATATGGTATTGAGGTTGTTGGTGCGGTTGGATCAACCGAGAGGCTTGAATCTATGCTTGGAAATATATCCGATAAATTTGAAGGTCAAGCATCCGCCTCCGCTGATACGATGACGGGTTCAGTTGCACAGATGCACAACGCTATTGGGGATTTAGGGGAAACAATAGGAACGCACCTTGCACCTGTTATTGTTGATTTAGCCAAATGGTTTAAGGGTGTTTCAGAAAGTGTGGGAGAGTTTTTTACAAGCATTACCGAATCATCACTTGAAACATCTATCAGACAATTACAGGAAATGGGGGTGGCAACCCTTGACCTTGAACGGGTATTGAAAAGAAAGGCGGTATTAGAGGGGGAAAAATCGACAGCAGGATTAAGGTCTGAGGTTGAATTGAGAACCGCATCAATATTTAACGCACAAGAATTGGTTGACTTACAAGTGCAACTTGCAAATCAACAGGCAGAGTTTTATAGGCAAGGAACAAGCGAGGAAGCCTTGAGGAATAAAAGCTTGGCAGGTGCGGTTAGTAGCATTCGGGATAGTGATTATGAAACCCATAAACTATTAGTAACTGAGGGTAAAAAGGCAGAGGCTCAGTTAGAAAGTCTGGATAATATTAGAAAAGAAATCGCTGAACTGGAAGGTCAAAACGATACTATTGCAGACCAAATGGTGCTGTGGGAGGGTTTAAATTTAAGCAAAGAACACTTACTTGCTATTGAAAAGGCAATCACAGAACAGAAAACTATACAAAAAGAGGAAGGTGGTGGCGGTGATCCCCCAGAACTGACAGGCATACAAGAATTACAAATTGCCTATGATGAATTGATTGCTAAAAGGGAGGTGGATAACACCGCAAAGATAGAGCAGTTGGCTCTTGATTTAGCATTAAAGGATGGGGTTGATCAGATTACTCAATCCTATTTAGATCAGGCAAAGGCTATGATAGAGGGTGGTGATGTTGCAAAAGCTACCACAGAGCAGAAACTTGCCTCAATGTCACAACTTGCTGGAGGTCTTTCTAAACTTGCAGGAGAATTTACACACGGTGCAAAGGTACAGGCGAGATTAGCACAGACACAGGCAGTCATTGACACTTGGGCAGGTGCAAATAAAGCCTTAGCATCTGCACCTCCACCGTGGAATTTTATAGCGATGGCAGGTGTAATTGCAACAGGTATGGCAAACGTGGCTAATATTAGTAGTTCCATAGGCGATTTCCATACTGGGGGTCTTATTGGTGGTGGTGATGATGTGCCAATAAATGCACAAGGTGGTGAGTTTGTAATGCGGAGGGATGCAGTCAATCGGATTGGGGTTGATGCTCTTTCTAATATGAATGAAGGTGGTGGTGGTGGTATTACCTTAAATATATCTGCCCCATTAATAGATGATACGATAATTGATACCATAGTCCCTGCAATAGATAGGGCAAGACGAGAGGGTCTTGCTTAATGGCTTTAGTCCTTGACGATAGAATAAAGACAGGAAATGTCACCTCTATATGGGCAATAAGACTTTACTATGGTGCAGAGGGAAGTAGTGATTGGACAGGTATTTCAACAGGGGAATATTTAGACGGTTCAAGCAATTATTATTATCCTATTATTAAAAACAAGCCATCAATTAGGACATCCATTGACCTTGCTAAATCAACTGCCAAGACAAGCGACATTACTTTTACCTGTCTGCAAGATTACCTTCCATCTAAAAAACTCTCCCAACTGTTATTATATGGTACTAATAATTACATCAACCGCAAGGTGGTAATTTATCAAAAGTTCACCGATACAACAACACCGTCAGATGTTATTATCTACACAGGGAGGCTCATAGATATATCTCATAACCACGAAACCTGCACCTTGAAAATACAATCTGCAAGACCGTGGGATTTTTTAGAGTTGGCAGTTGATCAAAGCAGTAGAAATCAATACTTCCCCGTTGCTTATGGTGACTTTGTTGCAACAAATTCAAGTTCAACGCAATACTGCGACAATAAGAAACTTTTTCCAATCCCTGTTGATGTGGTTTACGGTGAGGAAATGACCACATTGTCATTGTTTGAGCAATCCACAACCTCATCTGGTACATCAAGTCCAAACCCTCATTACTATGAAAAGAACCTTGACCTATTTGTGCCACTTTATGAGACAAGTAGCGATGTTGATGATACTAATACATATACATATAATTCTGGGAATGCTCTGACCTCATATTATAAACTGAAAAGACGGTTTAAATTTAAACCTGTTTCTGCATCTGGTGACAGTTGGGGTTCGGGTTCTTATGCGATTGATGAGCCTTATACAGATTCGTCAAGTATTACAAAGGCTAATGTCTCCCACTCCGCATCTGATTCCGATACCTTAACCTGTGTCTTGCCACAACTATCGGGCAAATTAACCTCAATAAGAGTGGATGTCAGATACCAAGTTGGTAGGTCAACGGGTGCAGGTTCTGGGAGTTTTACATTAAGTTTAAAAAATACGACAGGCGGATTTGATGAAACAATCACATATTCGGCAGGAAGTTCAACCTTTGACTCTGGGATTCAAACTGACACAGGCGGTGAAATGATAGATGTTTATAATGCCTCTGGTGGATTTGATGCAATAACAATCAAAGCCGAATCGGTCAAGACAGGCACGATTGCTGACCCTTTGAATTACTATTATATTTATGATATAAGGGTACACACTACAACAGAGGTGGATTTGACAGAGGATGCAGATAACTCTAATCTTCAATCTGGACTTGATATTATTCACAAGGTAAAAGAATTATATAGTGGAGGCAATGGATATAAAAGCACGTCTGGATCAACCGCTATTACAATAATCCCCGATGCTCATAGGGATGTATTAATGAGATATTGCGGTATGACAACCTCCACTCCAACAGGATATTCTGATCTGTCATCTGCGAGAACAGGGTGGTATTTAAGATATTGGGTAAAAAAACCAACTGATGTAAAAAAGGTGCTTGACAGGTTGCAGTATGAGGGTTGTTTTGTCTTTTTATTTGATGCGAATGGTGATCCCAAATATATATATAACAAATCATCTGGATGGGTGTCGAGTGAAAGCCTTGGAAATGATGACATTTCTGGATTGAATATTTCTCACATCCCATTTTCAAGTATTATTACAAAAATGAATGTAAATTATGAAAAGCATCCTGCAAAATCATCCTATATAAGCGAGGATGAATATAGTGCAAGTGGTTCGGTAAGGGCTGATTATAACATCAAAACAAAGGAGAATATACAACAGGTTAAGTTAGATGCTCTTGTGGAAACTCCCTCTGGTGGTGTGCAGGACTTTGCAGATTATTACTTTCAATTATATGGAAATGATGTAAAAATATTTATGTCTGGTGAGATAGTAAATCCTGCTAAATGGGGGGTTGAGGTTGGGGATATAGTCACCTTCACAGGTTTAACATTAAAGGCATACAACACAGATTTAGGGGCAAGTAATTACTTTATGATAACAGACCTCACACGGTCATTAGATAGTTTAAAATTTAAAGCGAGAGAGGTAGGATAATGGCAGTACCAGAATTAGGACAAATAAGAATAGTACCAGACTATTTTAATTGGCAGATTGCAAAGGGAATTTCATTGTCAGCAGGTAGTCAGACAGTTACAACGGGAACGATTTACGATATGTTTGACCACCGCCCTTTGAATAGGGCTATTTGGGATACAAGCGGTGAAACTCAAGCATTTACAATAAGCGGAGGGGAAAGCCTTACGGGGAAATGGATGTGTATTATTGAGGGACATAACCTTGTCACCGCAGACACTAAAATCGGTATTGCAAGTGGTGGCACATCTATTGCGACAATGGGATGCAGTTTAAATGCAAATGTGAATTATGTAAATGCTGATGCAGATGAAGACAAATTCGCTATCGAGAATTCCTAGTCAAGTGTATAATCCACATCAATTGTGGTTGATGATGACACAACCTTAGATGCTGATATAGAGATTGGTATTTTCCATTTTGGTGTTATTTATGAAAAAACACACAATGCATCTGCATCACTATCATAAAAAACCAAGCATTTCAATAAGGAC
>JACKQG010003886.1_pt1 | contig 17823 bp, 9 predicted proteins | sample 8237621 | NCBI WGS metagenome assembly JACKQG01 (sample SAMN15677084, study PRJNA649215) | marine metagenome | biome: marine; feature: Black Sea; material: saline water; isolation source: suspended particulate matter (SPM) from the Black Sea western gyre | collected 2013-06-09/2013-06-10 | depth...
ACAGTGGTCAGAATGGCCCCGGCTGCACATAGCATGGCGGCCGCCATTGCCTGCCAGCTTGCTTTTGGCACATATTCCTCCTGCTTATCGCGACGGCGCATCGCTGTACAACACTTGGTTGCACGTCGCGCCCGACCCGGATCAGGCTTTGGAGCTGTGGCAGCAAATGAAACAGATCGCTGGTGAGGTGATCATGCAGCATGGTGCGACGATTAGCCATCACCATGCCGTCGGTAGTGATCATAAGCCGTGGATGATGCAGGAAAGAGGCGCCGGACAGGTGCAAATGCTGCAGGCGGCGAAGCAAATCTTTGATCCGCACGGCATCATGAACCCTGGCAAGTTGATCCCTGATAGCTAAACTTAAATTGATTCCTGATAGCTAAACTTGGATTAGATAAAATCGGAATGGCCAATCTTTGATGTCGGAACCCCTTAATCCCTCCGCTCAGCGCCAGCTAGCCATCGCCCGCGCCCAGCAGGCAATGCCGGAATGGTCGCGGCAGGGTAGGCAGCTCGATTGGGATCTATTGGGCAACCGAACCTGGGACGTATTGGTTGTGGGCGGCGGCATTACTGGCTGCGGAGTGGCGTTGGATGCTGCGGCGCGCGGATTGAGCGTGGCCTTGGTCGAAAAGCACGACTTTGCGTCCGGCACCAGCAGTCGTTCCTCCAAATTGGTGCATGGCGGGCTGCGCTATTTGCGCGAAGGACAATTTGCAGTGACTTGGGAGTCGTCGCGAGAAAAGCGCTGCATTAAAAAATTGGCACCGCATTTGGTCGACGATCTGGCGTTTATGTTGGCCGCGCCTAAAGGTCGACTGGGGCGATGGAAGCTAAATTTAGGCTTGTGGATCTACGACTTTGCTGCCGGTTTCCCGAAGGGCTTGATGCATCGTTCGCTGTCGCCAACGCAAGCCGAACAACGCTTACCGGGTTTGAGCACCGATCTTTATGACGGCGGTTTTCTTTATTACGACGGCCGCGCCGATGATTGTCGTTTAACCATGCACGTCGCGAAGGCGGCTGTATTGCAAAGCGCAATGCTGTTGAATTACGCCAAGGTGGTAGATCTGGAACAGAAAAAAGGACGCGTTTGCGGTGCGGTGGTGCGTGATGTAATTCGCGATCAAGTTTGCAAAGTGCACGCCAAGGTGGTGGTCAATGCCACCGGAGTTTGGTGTGATGAACTGCTGCAAGCCGAAGAAAAATTGGTGCGGCCATCCATGGGCGTGCATTTGGTATTTGATGCCGTCGATTTACCGTGCCAAGATGCCATTGTGGTTCCCACGCCTGGTTCCGATGGCGCGGTATTTCTGATTCGCGACGGTGATCATGTACTGGTTGGAACCACGGATTCTTTTTTTGACGGTCCGTTGGACCAGCCGCGCGCCTTGCCGGACCATGTCGACCTGATTTTGATGCGATTGAACGCCGCCCTGCCCCATGCAAAAATTGGCCGTGAGCATGTACGCAGTAGTTTTGCCGGATTACGACCGCTTTTGCAGGCTGAAGGCACCGATTCTAAAAAGTTATCCCGCGACGAAGTCATCCTTGGAGAAGCGCCTGGCATGATTAGTGTGAGCGGCGGAAAGTTGACCACCTATCGCAAAATGGCCGCCGATGTGGTCGACCGAATCGCCGCTGGATTAAAGCTTGCCACGAAAAAATCCTTCAGTGAAGATTTGCTTTTATTCACCAATTCAAGGCCTTCCGTGGCAGTGGAACATCATCCTAACGCGAAAAATTTCCATCTCAATCGAGCATATGGCAGCGAAATCACGGCGATTCAAAAGCTGGCTCAAGGCGACGCCGAAATGCAGCAAAACTTGATTCCCGAGCAAGCTCCAACCGTCGCTGAAGGCAAGTATTTACTCCACCACGAACGCGCCGTCCGCCTTTCCGACATCCTCTGCCGACGCACCCGATTAGCCAATTATGCTTGGGCCCAATGCCAGGAACATGCGTTGAAAATTGCCGTCACTTTGCGCCAGTTCACGGACTGGGATGCGCAGCAGGAAGTGCAAAACTTCTGGCAAGAATCGGCCCAATTCCAGGAGGCCGAAAAAGCCTAATCATGGGGTCGATTCGTTGCGTAGCTCACGGCCGCATGATTGGCCGAGCCAAATTAGCGGCCATAGCTGACCGCGAAGGCTTCCCTGTTCAATGGACTACCGCCGCCAAGCAAATGCAAGCCATGGCCGCGGCGGCGATTCAACAGGGTTGCGATCGATTGCTAGTTGCCGGTGGCGACGGCAGCTTGATGGAAGCTGCACAATCCTTACATGCCAGCACCACGGCCTTGGCAGTCATTCCGGGTGGCACCGGCAATGACTTTGCACGCAGTCTAAAGGTGCCGAAGCATATGGAAGAGGCTGTTGAAATTGCGCTGCACGGCCAGGTTCGTAATATTGACGTCGGCGTGGCACGCACCCTGGTGAACGAGCAAATAGAGGAACGCATTTTTTTGAATATCGCTGAAGTCGGATTTGGAGCAGGTGTGGTAGGCCGCATGAACCATTTTGCCCGCTACGCAGGCAAGGGGTTGGCTTACCCAATTGGTATTCTTTCCGGATTGCTGACGCTAAAAAAATACGCAGTGGATATGGAAGTTGACGGCAAGGCGATGCACGTGCCGGCACTGGTGAACCTTGTAATAGCCAATGGTCGTTTTTTTGGCCGCGGCCTGATGCCCGCACCGTACGCCGAACTGGATGATGGCCTGTTTGACATTCTGGTCATTAAAAATCTCGGCCGCATAGCCATCGCTCGACGTTTTCCGGAACTCAAAACAGGCCCGCCGACCAATGACCCGGATATGAGCACTTTCCGTTGCCGCCGCCTCAAAATCACTACACCATTTTTAGGCACTGAGGCCGATGGCGAAGTTTTAGGATCCACTGCCGCAGAATTCAAAGTCGTGCCAAAAGGAATGCAAGTGGTTATTCCACAATGATATAAATCGGTAACTATATGTATCTTTGGGCGCTAGGTACGGCATGTCTCAAGTTGAGACGGGCATAGGACGATAATTGTTTAGCGGCAAGCAATCTTCGTGGTTTGTTTCGCTCGCCTTGTATGCCAAACCCCAAAAATGCTGGCAACAGCCCAACCATGTCGTACGACTCGTTCACCAGTCCACACATGGGTAGAGGCCGGTTGACATTTCGAATTGTTTTAGTCTGCAGCCTTTTATGCGTTGGCGTGGCTTATATCTTCTTTCTGTCCGCCACTCGGAGCGAACAGGTCAGCGTGATGGATGCAGAGCGGCGATCGGCAAAACAGCTGCAAAGCCTTTTTTCCGATGAGCTAGACGTTGCCTTGGCTGACTTGCAAATTTTGGCCGAAGTATTGCAAAGCTCAGGCCTGCTTGACGAAAATCCCGAAATTCAAAATGCAGCGCGTAAACGAGTGCAGCATAATTTTTTGGAACTCGCCAAAGGGCGTCGGGTCTACGACCAAATTCGCTTTTTGGATGAGGTCGGCATGGAGCAAATTCGGGTCAACAAGGCTGGGCTAGAAGCCGTTGCAGTTGGCGCCGATCAACTCCAAGATAAGAGTAAGCGCTACTATTTTAAGGAGTGCATTGACCAGCCACCGGGCGGTGTTTTTGTTTCGCCATTTGACCTAAATAAAGAATTTGGTCGAATTGAGCGGCCGTTGAAGCCAATGCTGCGGATTGGCAGAGCAATCATTGACCACAACGGAAACAAACGCGGAGTGATCCTGATTAATTATTTGGGAGCCGATTTGCTTGCCAAGATATCGAACTATTCAAATATGGACGGCTTGCTGCCGCTACTCACCAACCAAGAGGGATATTTTCTCAAAGGGCTTACCCGTGAAGACGAATGGGGTTTCATGTTTGAGGATGGCGCTGACCTGACTTTGGCCCAAAAATTCCCACAAGCATGGCAACATTTACAAGAGGCCGAAGAGGGCCAATTTTTTACCGAGCGCGGATTGTTCACCACCTGTAATCTGAAAATTCTTCATCAAGACGGCACAACGGCTCGGTCTTGGCATTTGATCCTATTGATGCCAACCCAGCAGCTGGCAATAGTTCCGGCGTCCTTGGCTCGGGTGATGTTGGCTATACTTGGATTGTTACTGGTAGTTATTGTCGTTGGCGCATGGCAGTAGGCCGGGGTCCAAAGCGCACGCCTAAAAACAGAGCAGGACCTGTTGTTGGCTAAGGGGCGAGCCGAGGAAGCCTCGATTTTAAAAAGCAGTTTTTTGGCAAATATGAGTCACGAGATTCGCACCCCAATGAATGGCATTATCGGAATGACCGAACTGCTGCTAGGCACGAAATTGTCAGTTGAACAAGTTCGCTTTGCAGAAACCATTCGCGGCTCAGGCGATGCGCTTTTGATGTTAATCAATGATATTTTGGACTTTTCTAAAATTGAGGCTGGCAAATTCGATCTAGAAGAAATCGATTTTGACCTACGCACTTTGGTTGAGGAGGTAGTGCAATTACTTGCTCCCAAAGCTGACGAATCCGGGATCAAATTTTGTGGTTTCCTTGATCTAGACGTTTGCGATCACCTCATTGGCGACCCCGGCCGGATTCGTCAAATCTTGCTAAATCTGGTCGGAAACGCACTGAAATTCACGCCTGTTGGGGGCGAAGTGTCGGTGCGGGTTTCGCTGCAGCAAGATCTGGGCAACGAAATCGTGATTCGCAGTGAAATTAGCGACACTGGTATCGGCATTTCGTCGCAAGCCCAGTCAAAGTTGTTTGAATCCTTCACCCAAGAAGATGCATCCATGACTCGAAAGTTTGGTGGCACCGGTTTAGGTCTGGCAATCAGCAAGCACCTCAGCGAGATGATGGGTGGCAGCATCGGAGTAAAAAGCGTGAAAGGGCAAGGTTCCACATTCTGGTTCACCCTGTGTCTTCAAAAGCAGGCTGCCGCCAGTGTCTACAAAATAAGGGAACGCGCCGACCTTGGCGGCCAGCGCGTTTTGGTAGTCGATGATTTTGCCGCCAGTCGTGACATCCTCAAGTTGCATTTGGAATCGTGGGGTTGCGAAGTGACCACAGTTGCAAATGGCATCGACGGAATGGAATACCTGCGGCAAGCCACCGCCGCCGAAAAACCATTTGATATGGCCATAGTCGACCTGCAAATGCCGGGCATGACCGGCCAAGAGTTTGCGAGCAAAATTCTCGCTGACGCCAAAATCAAAGCGCCGATTTTGATCATGCTGACCTCAGCTGGATTGGCTGAGGAAGCCAAAAAAGCACTTAGAAACGGTTTCCAGTCATTTTTGACCAAGCCGGTGCGTCAAAGGCAATTGCGTTTTTGTTTGGAATCATTGCTTAGCGAAGAGAAAAGCTGGGCGGCGGACTTGGAGCTACCGATGATCAAAGCAGCAGCCCAAATTCCCGCAATAACGCCCACCTCCGAGGGATCCACGCCAGCAATACGTGTGTTGTTAGCAGAGGATAATTACATCAATCAAGTGGTTGCCCTCGGCATGTTGAAGAAGTTGGGCATTCCGTCCGCATGCGTTAATAATGGCCTTGAGGCCGTTCAAGCGCTGAAGGATGGTGATTTTGATCTAGTGTTGATGGATTGCCAAATGCCAGAATTGGACGGTTTTCAAGCAACTCAACGAATCCGTGAGCTGGCTGGGCGGAAAGGTCGAACGGCGATCGTTGCGATGACCGCCAATGCCTTGCGCGGAGATCGCGAACGCTGTTTGGAAGCTGGAATGGATGATTATTTAAGCAAGCCGGTGAAGATGGAAACGCTGCGCCAGGTCGTCGAAAAATGGCTGCTAAATCAAAACAGGTCGGACTGTGCTTGACAGTCCGACCCGTTGAGCAGTGAAATTGCTGAAGCTTACATCACAGCTTCTAGACCCAGGTCGCCGAAGCCCTTGGCTTCAAAGTTGGCGCGGAACATGTCGCGCAGCTTATTGGCGGCAACGTCGTAGGCTTCTTTGTCTTGCCAAGTGTTGCGTGGATCCAAAATTTCGGCAGGCACGCCAGGGCAGGTCGTTGGCATCTTCAAGTTGAAGACCGGGTGCATGGTGTACTCAACCTTGCCTTCGTCCAGATCGCCAGCCAATGCTGCATCCAACAGGGCGCGAGTATGCCCGATGGAAATACGCTTGCCGACGCCATAAGCACCGCCACCCCAACCAGTATTGAGCAAAATGCAGCGCGTCTTGTTCTGCTCCATCTTTTCAGCCAAGCGTGCGGCGTAAACCGAAGGCTTGTGGGCCATAAACGGTGCGCCGAAGCAAGCGGAGAAGGCAGCCTTTGGCTCGGTAATTCCGACCTCGGTACCAGCCAGCTTTGCAGTGAAGCCTTGCACGAAGTGGTACATCACGTCCTTCGGCTCGAGCACGGCCACCGGCGGCAAGACGCCGAAAGCGTCGGCGGTGAGCAGCACGATGGTTTCCGGATGACCGCCTTTGGCACCAGGCATGACGTCCGGATTGCAAGTCAGCGGGTATGAAAAGCGAGTGTTTTCAGTGATCGATCTGTCGCTTAGATCCAATTCTTGCGGATCCAACTCTTCCATCTTCTTGCCAGGAAGCGGCGGCACGTTTTCGATGATGGTGCCCTTCATTGACAGTGCGGCGGCGATGACCGGCTCATCTTCCTTATCCAGGTCGATCAACTTGGCGTAGCAGCCGTCTTCCAGGTTGGAGACGCCAGCATTGGTCCAAGCGTGCTCGTCGTCACCAATCAGCTTGCGGTTCGGGTCGGCTGACAGAGTGGTTTTTCCGGTACCAGATAGGCCGAACAAAATCGCACCGTCACCATCCTTGCCGACGTTGGCGGAGCAGTGCATGCTCATTTCGCCTTGCTCTGGCAGCAAGTAGTTCATGACGGTGAACATCGACTTCTTGTTGACCCCGCAATAGTCGGCGCGGCCACATACCAGCGCCAATTGACGTTCAAAGTCAATCGCGGCAATGCGGTTGTTGGGAGTGCCGTCGCGCTCTGGGTCGCAGTGATAGGAAGGCACATTCAGAATGGTCCAACGTTTGCCATTTTCGTCTTCAACGCCCTCAATGTTCTTCGGGAACATGTTGTCGCAGAAGTACTGGTGGGCGGCATACTCGCTGATGATGCGGTAGGGGCGCGCGTACGACGGATCGGAACCGCAATAGAGGTCCTTGACGTAAAGGTGAACCCCGCGCTCATTGAGGTGAGCAACTACACGGTCGACCAAGGCGTCGAACTTTTCTGGGTCGAACTGTTGGAAATCAGGTTTCCACCAGACCTTGTCGATAATGGATTGGCGGGCGACCCCAAAGGTGTCTTTGACTGGGCGGCCGGTGCAGCTTGGGTCAGTGTAAAACACCAACGGGCCATCTTTACCGAGCTTGGTGGAATAACATTTTTGCTCGTCATCAGGGCCGCCTTCACGGATACGACCGCGGTCATTGGCGATCGCTTCGTCAAATAGCTCGTCCTTGGAGAGGTTGATGCGAAGCTCCAAGCCCTTAAGGCCGAGCAGTTCTTCGAGTTGGGCAGCGTGTTCGCTGGTGGCAAGTGAATCAGGCATTAATCTTTGTGTTTCGGGAGGGTTGGCTCTTCGAATACCCAGTATGGTAGCGACGCGAGCTCTCTGCCAAGCAGAGATCGACTCTGTCTGTTAATTTATACTCCGCCCTTTTGCAAGTAAAACAAATGATCAACCTCCTCCTCTCTCTCGCCATTTTCGCTCCGCTGTCGGCTCAGGGCCAGGTGCCGCTACAGCTCTACACCGACGCCCAATGGCCAAATGGCGTCGACACCGGCCCCAACAATGGCGTTTCTTTTGCTGATTTCAACGGCGACGGATGGGCGGACCTCTTTGTTTGCCAAAGCGGCGTGGTCTGGGCCAACCAAGGCGGCCTAGGATGGGCGGTGGCAGCCGACCTGAAATCCGCGTTGGGGGCCTCTTCTTTCCGCTACGGATCGAGTTTGGGCGATTTCAATCGCGACGGCTTGCCGGACATCGCGTCCGAGCCTCGCAAAGGCGGACCTGACGACTGTTTGCACCTGTTCCGCAACCTCGGCGGCTGGAATTTCCTCGATATCAGCGGCGACCGCAATTTGGTGGACGCCAGCTTGTGTGGCGCACTGGCCGAAACCGTTGCCTGGGCGGATTGGGATGGAGACCGCGATCTGGATATGTTTTTCCCCTCTTACCCAACGGCGGTTGGCAGTCTGGACAACCGCTTTTTGCAAAACCTCGGGCCTACCGGACCGGCTGGGGCTTATCGTTTCACCGAAATCGGCCAGGACATCGGCTTGGCCATTCCGACTGGCGCCGCGAGGCCTGAGGGCGTCGTTATTTTTGATTTGGACGCGGATGGCGACATCGATCTTTACAGCAACGGCCATTGGTACCGCAACATTTCCACCTACGGCCAATCGGAGTTCGTTGCGTTGCAACCGTCCGCCTCTGGGGTGGGCAAAAGTACGGTGGTCGATGAGGGCACGATTTTGATCGATTACGATCAAGACGGCGATTTAGATTTGTTGGTGTGCTACACCACCAACCGTGGCATTCGGGTGTGGCAAAACCGCGGCGACGGGACATTTGCGGCTACCTCAACTGATTTGGTCGAGGATTACCTAAATGGCGCAACTTTTGGGGCATCGGCGATCGATTGGGATAACGATGGGGACATTGACATCACGACGCTGGATACATTTCGTCGCAATACGCTGGCTGAAACCGGGGTTGTTGGCTTCGAGTTGATTGCGCATAACAATGTGCCGGAAGCCAGCACGCCTGGTTGGGCGGATTGGGATTTGGATGGTGATATGGATATGGCCGTGGGCAGCGCCAGCAACAATTTTCTGTATCAAAACACTACCTACGACAGCAGCACCGCGCCAGCCGCGAAGCGCCATGTGCGAATTCGTGTAGTCGACGATGCCCCTAGCCTGGCGCGCGGTTTGGAAACCGAATTTGGCGCCGTCGCGCGCATTGATGTGCTGAATGCCGGTGCCGGACGGCCGCTGGTTCAGGTAGTGTCCAGTGCCGCCGGATACATCAATCAAAACGAATACGCGTTGCACTTCGCTTTGCCCGCCGACCCAACCCCGTCCGACCCCAACAGTGATGTGCGCTTTGATCTCAGAGTGGACTTCCCTTGTTTACCGCAGGTCGGCTATTGGCGGGTGGGCGCGCGCGTAAATCCAGTTCTGAGTAATTTGGACTTGGCTTTGCTGGAGGATCGAGAAATCACTATTTTCCGCTCAGGCAAGGTACGGGTAAATGGTCAGGTTTACGATCCAGTGAACGCTGTCGACCCTCGTTTGGTGACCACCACGGGCGGTTTGTGGGCCCCGCAAAGCCAGCAAAGAATGCCAGCGTTGGAAGACGCGCCGCACACTGATTTTTACGTTGGGGTCGAGTTGGATACGGTTAGCGCCAGCGCACCGCTACGGGTGGAAGAATTGCTGTTGGATGGTGAATTGGGCCAGGCCGAATTCTGTGGACCGGGTTTGTTTGGCAACATCATGCTGTGGGATATCAGCACCTCCGGTTCGCCACTATTGGTCGACGCGATGACCGCCACATTGCCGGCAGAAAACCGCCGTGGCCATTACGCCGCCGACATGACGCTGCAACCTGGCAAGATCTATCGCTTGGTGGCTCGCATGAACTCTTTTCGACGCTCGCCGTTCGTGCGCGCTTTACAAGATGGAGAACTTCGAATTGCTGGCGGTTTGCGCGTCAGCAGCACCCAGCCTTGCGACGGCCATGACTTTGAACAGGCTGGGTTGGATCCATCTGGCGTATTCCTTGCCGTACGCGTGCGTCCTAACGCCGACGCACGTTGGTTCGACCTAGGTCACGCTCAAAGCCTACCAGGCAATGCCCCGCATATTTCTGCTTCTGGCCACCCAAGCGCTGGTCAAACCGTGCAGCTGCAAATCACCGGCGCCACACCGAATACTGGCATGCGCTTAATCGCTGGCGCCCGTTTAAACGCCGACGATAGCTCTGGAATCTTCATCCACGCCGACGCTCAATATGTCTTGCAGGGCACGACCGACGCGCAAGGCAACCTGACTTTGAGCAGTAATTGGCCAGATCGCCATCAGCCAGGGTTGCCGATATTTTTCCAAGCTGTGGTAGGGGATCCGGCGACTGGCGCTGCAGCAACTAGCCAGTTGTTGGCTGTAGTGGGCGAATAAACTCAGCTGCAGCCGTCCGGCCGCTCTCACTGCACGTCGTCAAACTTCCATTGCTGCAGATGCTGCAACGCGTCGGCGTCGGCCCATTGGAAGGGCAGCGGCGTGATCGAAATTTGGTTGCTGAAAACCAAGTGCGTATCCGAACCCGGCGGCGCTTGCGAATCAAATTTTGTGATCGCGCGGTAAGTTTTGCTGTTGCCGTCGTCGGCGACTTTGGCGAAGGCTTTGACCTGCAAGTAACGGCCGCCCATCGGGCCGCTTCGAACTGGCAACGGCAGTTTGACCTGATCAGGAATGTTGATCGAATAAACCATTCCCTTGCGCGCGCCTTCGGCGATTAACTTTTGCACGAACACCACCGCAAATTCGGCCGCGCGCTGAAAACCTTGGCGACTCATTTGCGAAATTGCGATCCCTGGAACTCCAAAAGCCGGGCCTTCCATCGCCGCGCCGACGGTGCCGGAATAATGCGCGACTTCGCCTACGTTCAGACCTGCATTGATTCCCGAAATGATCAGGTCAAAGGGGTGATCCTGACCCAGATGCAGTAAGCCAAATTCAGCTGCATCCACCGGCGTTCCGCTCACCGCGTAAACCGTGCCGATGCCCTGCATTTGCTGTTCCGTCACCACCAGCGGTTCCGAAAACACCGTCGACGAACCACTGGAGCCTGATCGATTGTCATCTGGTGCGACCACGGTGACGTCGGCGATGACGGAAAGAGCGCGGGCTAGCTGTACGATGCCGTCGCTTTGAATACCATCGTCGTTGGTAATCAGAATGCGCGGTTTGGCAGGCAGTTGTACCCAGTCAGCCGGTTGCGCAGCAGGGGGTGCTAGGGGTGGGCTGGATGCGGATGGCCAAAACGGCAGCAGGATCCACGGTGCGAGCAGACAAAAGGTGGCGAGGGGTTTGAACATGAGAAAAGCGGGCGAGACTAATCATAGTCTCGCCCGCTTAGAGGCATGGCTAACGCAGTTTACTGAATCGTAAGTGTCAGCATGTTGCTGTCGGTCAGCGCGTTTTCAGAATCGATGCCGACGCTTTCAATGTAAAGGGTAAGTCCTGCAGCAGAAGGCGGAATGACCGCGCTAGCGGAAGCATTGCCAGAGCCATCGAAGGTGCCGTTCAAAGCCAATGAGTAACCCGGGCCGATGTCAAAATCATGGCCGTTTTGAGTCATGCCAGCATTGTTCGGGCTGTACGCCAAGTACCAAGCTCCTTCGCTAGGACCGTTACTCATTTGGTAATTCACAGTCGCGCCCACACTTGAAGCGGTGTCGCCGCTAAGCGCGATGGTATCGGTGGAACCGGAAGGCTGCAGCGTGTAAAGCATCACATCGTCGACGTTCCAGCCGCCAAACTCCAAGCCGCCGTCGGACCTCAATTCCCAGCGCATCAGGACGGCTGGGTTGTTGTCAGCACTCGCGGAGACGTCGTAATCAACAATGGTCCAATCGGAATCGATGTGATTACTGTTTGCGGCATTTTCCCAAGTGTTGGTTCCGGCAACACGCAAGATTGCAGTGTCGTAAATACCCTCTTCCACGGCTAGCGAACGCGCAAAACGTAGCCGCACGTCGCTGTGGCCAGTGCAATCAATGGTTGGCGAAATTAAGCGAATGTTGACGTTGGCCTGGTACAAACCATTCCAACCAGGAGCGCCGACGTCGTTGCCCCAAACCTTCGCCCCCGAATAAGCAGCAGCAGGGTCGCCGCCGTTGCCATTCAAGCTGTCATGCTGCCAATCATCGTGGCTGTTGGAAGTACCGCCACCGTAAACGTGGGTCCAACCCGCATCGTCGTTGGTTTCGAAGTCCGTGAAGTAAATGATGCGGCGCAAGCCGACCAAAAACTCGATGTCCGACTTCTTCGGGAAGCGGTCGTCGTTAGCAAGATCGTCCTCAGCGGTAAGCCAGTAAGTCACCATGCTTGGCGATTGCTGACCAGGAATGGTGGCAGTCCAACCGGTGGCGCTTACCTGAGTCATCGCGATGGTTTGCTCAGCACCGCCGTCCACTAGGTAATGCACCGTGGCTTGCACAACGGCATTGCCCTGCTCAGGCGTCATGTCAGCTTCGATCAAGTAGCTGGTTTCATTTTGAGTATCGCCCAAAGCTGCGTGCGTGATGTTGATGTAATCCAACTCAACACCCGGGAAACCCTGCGCAACGAAGCCATCGTTAATTTCGACGTAGTTCGGAGTGCCGTTGCCGATGTTGCCATCATCGTCGTCCAAGGCCAGCCAGTGGTCTTCAATGACCGAACGAATTTGGCTGTCGTTGTAACCGTTGAACCATGCCAGGAGCAGCGTATCCGATAGCAAATCGCCAGCGGTATTGCCTAGGCTGGCATTGAGATTTTCGCGTACCTTCCACAGTGCGCCCATGATGACTTCGCCGTCAGCATGCACTTCACCGTAACAACCACCGTTGTTGTCGCCACAGAATTGGCGATTATTATCACCGCGGCGCACGCTGCAACCAGGGCCACAGAAGCCTGAGCCGACCTCAACCGTGTCGTACAAGTACATCGCCCAAACGTCTGCAGCGCCTTCGCCGAAGCCGTCGCTGCCGTTGCCGCTGCCGTACAAATCGTTGGTCCAGTGGCCCTCTTCGTGAGCGACTACGGTGGAGAATGAAGTATTCACGCAACCGCCGCCAGCGCTGTAGAAGTTAATCGAGCTACCGTTGTAGTAAGCGTTACAGGTCGAGCCAATGTTGACGTTGGACGTCATTTGGAAATCGACGTGGGTGTCCGAAGGATCGATGGATACTACCCATTCGCGGAAATCATTCACCGAGTGATAAGAGTTCGCGTGCGCAGTCGTGCTTTCGGTTTTGCCGGCGTTCATGATCGCGTCGGCGGCTACCCCTGGGGTGTAGGTTTGGGTGTAGCTATAAGTTGAACCGGCTTGGTTGTATACGCGGCAGTAACTACCGCGGTATTCAAAGGTCAGGTCGACGTCGGTGGTGCCGCCATTGGGCAAAACAAAGTCGCCGAAAACGTCGGTATGGGTATTGCCAACGGATGATGCTACGCGCATGTAGCGCATCGGCATCAGCACTTCTGGGTTAGTGCCGGTGTCCGGGAAGGTGCCTGGCGTCGCCCAACTTTCAACGTGACCGCTGATGTCTACCGGGGCATGGCCCGACGAATCTTCGCGGCTGCCAAAGCCACATTCGTGCACCAACTGATCAAAACCCAAGATTTCCAAACCTGTGTTGTCGGCGGCAACGTAAATCCGGCGGCCTGCTGGCGTCTCTTCAGCCAATTCAGTGTGTAGGTCAAATGCCCACGCCAAACGCGGCTGCAACAGCTTGCCGCCGTCATAGGGGTAGATCACTAGCTCACCCTTGGTTTGGGTCGAAGCATTGCGGCTTTCGGCTTCGGCGAAATAATCGTTGGCGGCGCGCGAGGCGCGATCAACGCTAACACTAGGCGCAGTGCTCATGGCCTCGACGCCCGGTAAGGCCACCGAGTCGATGGCTAGCAGGTCGCCTTGCGGGTTGAACAAAAACGACATGCCGCCGCGAACCACAGGGACGCCGTTTTGTACCTGACTGTAGCTGAGAGCGACTTTATCGTGTCCGCCGCCTCGACTCAGTTCGAGGAACTTAGTTTCTGCCAGGACCAAAGTGTCTTCAGCAATGCGGAAGAGGTCGGATGTGGCGGCTAGGCCGTCCATGGCCAACTGGTCGAAGTCGGCGTTGGAGGTGGGCTGGAAAGCCGGAGCCAATTTGGCGCCGTACAGGAAACGAGCGGTCAGAGTTTCGGAGCGCTCGCGCAGGATCCAATTGCCCGGGTGGGTAGCTTGCCAGGTTGGAAAAACCTGGGATGGCAGGAAGCGCGGGACCTGAAATTCAGGACCAGGATTGGCGGGCTCTTGAGCGGGCAGAGAAATGCCCAGTGCCGCAGCCATTCCGAGGAGGAATGCGAAATTTTTCATCCTTAGGGGGGTGAAGTCGGTCAGGGGGAATTGGGTCTAGAGAGTCATATAATCCAGGTTACTTCAGAAAATGAGGGATAAGGTCGAAACCCAATATGGGGCGGCTGGGGCTATCCTATGGGCGGATGCTGTGGAGACCCCGCGGTACCCAAAGTCACAACCCAATACATTCGTGAAAGTTCTGTCCAAGATTCCACTTTCCGCGGCCAGCGTACTCGCTTTGGGCCTGCTTTACTTCGCTGTTTGCTGCACCAAGGCCGAGTCCACCGAAACGGATAGCACCGGTTCGGGCACCGACATTAGCTCCAGTAGTGGCGGCGGTGCTAGCTCCGGTGGCATTTCGTCGACGGGTGCTGGCCCGAATAACAGTGGTCGTCAGGGTTTGATCCTGGCGAAGTCGGTTTTTGGCACAGTGCCTCTGCCTGCCACTATGGTGCTGATGCGGCCTGAAAATGCTGATGGAAGCAGCTGGTCAGAGGAAACCATCATCACTAGTCCTGGCCTGATTCATGTGCAGCTAGGCGACACCAACGACGGCACGGTTATCGTCCGTCAGGTCCACGCCGAAAGTAAAAAACCGTTTGGCAAAGCCAGCACTTTTAAAGTCAAAGACGGTGTTTGGGGTTTGGAACCCACCTCTGAAGGGGACATCACCTGGCGCGAAAACGATAAGGGCGAGCCGATTACCAAAACCTACGAAATGGGCGGCGGCAACGTCTTTCACAAGTGCATGTGGTGGGAGCCAAAATTCGGCGACCCGGGCATTTTGACCATTTCCGCCAACATGCCCTACATGATGTTGTGGCATCGGGAAGGCGGCAAATGGGTGCCCGAATTGCTTTGGAGTGAATTCGTCGGCGGTAAGGAACAGCGTTATCGCGACGTCGAAATTGGCGACATTGACCACGACGGTCAAGATGAGCTAGTTTTGGTCACTCACGACCAGGGCGCGATTTACGTGCTGGAGCAAACCGAAAATGGTTTGGTCGGCACTGAAATCCACCGCACAGAAGAGCGTATCTTCGTGCACGAAGCTGAAATCGGCGACGTCGACGGCGACGGCAAGTTGGAGTTTTTCACCACTCCTTCTGAGCCAAACCGATTGGACGGTCACGAGCAAGCTGGTTGGGTCGACATGTATCGCTACAATGAAAAGTCTGGCCAGTACGACCGCACTGTGGTCGCCGAGCTGACCGACCGTCACGCCAAGGAAATCCTCATCGCCGATTACGAGGGCGACGGCAAAGCCGAGCTGTACATCGCGTTGGAGGCTGAGGGCACCGATAAGGTCGTTGGCATTGCGCGGTACACCTGGCAAGGCGACAAGATGGTCGAGGAATTTGTGCATGACCTCAAAGGCAAAATGTGCCGCTTCTTGAACCTGGCCGATACCGATGGCGACGGCGTCAATGAAATCATTGCTTCCACTCGCAACGCCGGCATTTTCAAAATGTGGTTACAGGATGGCGAATGGACCAGCAAAAAAATCGTGCCGTTCTACGTCTCTTCCAGCTTTGAGCACGCCACCGTGTGTTTCGACTGGGACGGCGACGGCATGGATGACATCTTTGTCGCAGCTGACGACCAAATGAAAATGCTGCGTTTTACTTACAACAAAGAAAAAGCTAAGTACACCAATGCCAAGATTGGCGATTGGAGCAAAAGCGACAAGTACTACATTTGGGGGGTCTTACCCTTGCCAGCTGGCAAATAGGTCCAAACCGTGGGGTGCTGAAATGGTTGATCGCTGGCAGAAGCTCAGATCCAAATTATTGGAGGATTATGGCTTCATCAAAGTCCGGCGAGTCACCTACCAGCACCCCGATATGGAGGGGGAGCGCAAGTTCTTAGTCATTGATGCGCGCGATTGGGTCAACATAGTTGCCGTCACACCAGGGAACGAGATTATTTTGATTCGCCAGTTTCGTTATGGCGTTGGCGATATTCGATGGGAGATCCCTGCCGGAGTGATTGAGCCAGGAGAAAAACCGGTAAAAGCGGCGATCCGCGAACTGCGCGAAGAAACCGGCTATCAAGGCGACGAGCCTGAATTGCTGTGCACCTTTGAGCCCAATCCGGCAATTCAGTCCAATGTTTGTACCGCCTTTTTAATTCGGAATGCGGTCAAAGTGCACGATACCGAGTGGGACGATAACGAAGTCATCGAGGTCATTCCCACAAAGATCGACGAGGTCGAGCGCAAAATTTTGGATGGCGAATTTTGCCACGCCTTATTGCAGCTGCCGTTGATGCGATACCTTTATTCGCTGCGCTAGTAGCCCCTGATCATTCAGCAACGAGTTGCAATTTTTCCGTCGTCACCGGCCAGGTCAAAACCCCCGCCTGATAACCCTCACGCGGAATGATGCTGATTTCAACGACGTCATTGCTTGTGACTTGGGTCAATAAGCCTTGTTTGTTGGTTCGAGCTCTGCAAAGCGGTCCATCTTTTGACCTAACCATGAAGTAAGTTTTTGCCGGGAATGGATTACCGTCACTTTGCAGCGGAGTCACCGACCACACCCGTAACTTACCGCGCAAATCAATCGGATTCATCAGCGCCGGAGCGACGTCGCCGGAACCGCCTACGATGAATTCTGGACTGCGATATAGTTCGACATCATTGTGTTCCAAGGTGATGATGTAATCATTTCCGGGGCGCAGATAGTCAAAAGTAAAACTCCCGAAGACCTCCTTGCTGCGGTGGTAATTCGGAATGCGCACTTCCATGTCCAGCCACGGCAGCGGCGCGTCACTGAGGAATTGCCCTTTCAGGTTGATGCCTTTCGTCAATGTGAATAATAAATTCTGCGTGCCCGCGGCGACAATTTGCTCAACACCGAGCCAGCCAAAGCCACCAGTGGTAATACGAACCTGGCCGTCGGCGGGGGCGGTGCCCAGAATTTCAAACTTGCCATCTTGGCCACTGCGAATTTGGGCAAGCCGATTGCCAAAACGGCCGTCTTCATCACTGCCATAGGCGTGCACCTGGATTGAAATCGGCTCACCGCTATCACTCAGAACTTGGCCGGCAGCTAATAATGGCAGGCGCTCAACGTTTAGCTGTAACGGCCCTGGATTGAAAATTTCAGCGGCCATGAGTCGACTAGGCAATTCAAACTTCACCTGGCTGGCGCCGTCGGAATCGAGGGCCAGATTGCTTTGCCTTGGGTCTGGATTTTGCAGCACGAAAGCCCAACTGCGATGGTACTGGTCGTCACTGATCCCGGATTCAATCGGCATATCCAGCCAGCCTTGCGCATCCGTCGTGATGTTTTTAAGCCAACGCGGACGGTCAGGGTCGGGAATTTTCCCTAATTCGATTTCCTCCGCCGTTGGTAAGCGTTGTTGCAAGCGGTAATGAGCCAATCGCACTACTTTGGCCGGTGTGCCATCCGCGAGCAGGAATTGGCATTGAAAGCGCGGGTAGTCTTCACCCAGGGTGATGAGGAACGGAGGCGGAGCGGGCTGGCCGCTTGCGGGTCCAAGTGCAAGCAAATAACCCGGCTTGCAACGGCCGTCCTTTGCGGAGGCCCGCATATTTAGTCGCAAATCCGGTCCGCAGGCGAAACGAATGACACCATTGATGCAATCCCCGTAAATGGATTTTCTATTGCTCCAGGTACCCTTGCATTCTTCGGTTTCTAATTGCCCCCACATAATTTGGTAGGTGGTGGCAAAGCTGGGGGGGCTGCCATCCGGAAGT
>JACKQG010003887.1_pt1 | contig 17822 bp, 17 predicted proteins | sample 8237621 | NCBI WGS metagenome assembly JACKQG01 (sample SAMN15677084, study PRJNA649215) | marine metagenome | biome: marine; feature: Black Sea; material: saline water; isolation source: suspended particulate matter (SPM) from the Black Sea western gyre | collected 2013-06-09/2013-06-10 | depth...
AAAACCAATCCCGCTAAGTTTAAATATTTAGCGGGATTTCATACTTTATATACAACCAGAAATACACAAATTTCTGAGACTTTCCCAAAAATTTTCAATTTTTGAAAAAAGTATGATGATTTTTACTAAAAAAACGCAAGGTTTATAAAGGGATTATTTCTTCCAAGCACTAGCACCCACGAAAAACGAGCTCGAAACACATCAAAATGGTTTTTCTTCACTAAAACAGTTATTTTATGAAGATAGACCTAGCTATATAACATTGATGCTTCAGTTGTTGCCCTGGTAGTGTAGTTCGGCACGTTGATAATCACTTGATTTCACGCGATAACTATCATGAAGCCCTGTCGAGGCTTCGACCCGGGTTCAAATCCCGGCCAGGGCGTTTAACGTCGGGCCGGTAGCTCAGCCTGGTAGAGCACTTGACTTTTAACCAAGACTGGAGGTTTTGGAGCTTTCAGTTGGTGAAAGTAATCAAGTGGTCGCGAGTTCGAATCTCGTCCGGCCCAGTTATGATAACAAGACGCGGAGCGTCCCGACCAAAGGGAGGGTTATCCCGGTCAATCCTGATAAGGGTTGTTCTGGATCTCGTCCGGCCCACCACTTTTCAAAAAAAATGGCGACAAAGAAAAAAGAAGCACTCAAGCACATCCTGATTCCAGAGCATATCAAACTAAGCGAGAAAGAAAAAAAGGCGTTAATGGAGAAGTTCCAAGTTGACATTTTAGAGCTTCCAAAGATACCTGCTAATGACCCTGCAATCGCACATCTGAATGTCAAGGAAAAGGACATTATAAAGATTGTCAGAAAGAGTTCTACTGCTGGAACAACTGTCTTCTACAGGGGTGTTGTTAATGAGTAAATATTCAGACGTACTTATCAAGAAGTTTTTTGAAGAGAATTCTATAGTTAAATCTTCTATTAGGTCTTTCAACAGGTTTGTTGATAAAGAGATGCAGACAATAATTGATGAGAATAGGGAAATCGAGCCAACAATAATACCCCCTAATGTTGAGGAGTTCAAGATAAAGCTTGACAGGATTTGGGTTACAAAGCCTGAAATAACTGAAGCAGACGGTTCAAAGAGAGCAATTTATCCTGTCGAAGCAAGACTTAGAAAACTTTCATACTCAGCACCTATTTTTATAGAGGTAAGCTCTCATATCAATGGAGTTCAGAGAGAGTCTTTCAAAACTCAGATTGGTAATCTTCCAATCATGCTTAAGTCAAAGTACTGCCACCTAGCAGATTTAAGTAAAAAAGAACTTGTCGAAAAAGGAGAAGACCCTGATGATGATGGTGGTTACTTCATAATCAATGGAACTGAAAAAGCTGTTGTGAATGTGGAGGATCTGGCTTCTAACAAATTCTTGGTTAATAAAGTGTCTGTTGGTGTCAGTCCATTTGTAGGTAAGATTTTCTCAGAGAAAGGCTCGTACAAGATACCACACCTAGTTGAGAAGATGAAAGACGGTGTTTTCTACTTAACATTCACAAGGGTGAAGAGGGTGCCTCTTATAATCGTGATAAAAGCTTTGGGTTTGAAAAAAGATGCGGAGATTATGAAATTCGTCGACTTAGGTGATAATTCAGAGACGATAATCAACCTATACGAGTTTGTTGATATCAAAAATGAGGAAGACTCAATCGATTATCTAGCAAAGAAGGTCGGCATCACACAATCAAGGGAGATAAGGCTTACAAGAATGACTGAGATACTTGACAAATATCTGTTACCACATCTTGGGATAGAGGAGGAGTCAAGGATGATGAAGGCTTACAACCTATGCAAAATGTTGAAGAAGTTCATACTTGTATCGAATGACGAACTCCCAACTGATGATAAGGATCATTATATGAACAAGAGAGTGAAACTGCCAGGTAACTTGCTAGCAGACCTGTTCAGAGTCAATCTCAAGGTTTTGATAGGTGACTTCCTCTACAACTTCCAGAGGATTGTTAAGAGAGGAAAATTTCCGAGTATAAAAGTCATAATCAGAGAGAAACTATTAACACAGAGGATCTACAGCTCAATGGCTACAGGAAACTGGGTCGGTGGACGAAAGGGTATCTCCCAGAGGATTGAGAGATTGAACTTCTTGCAGGCACAGTCACATCTTCAGAGAGTTGTCAGCCCCCTGTCTTCAAGCCAGGAGAACTTTGAAGCAAGAGCTCTTCATCCAACTCACATCGGCAGGCTTTGCCCAAGCGAGACACCTGAAGGAACCAATATTGGTTTAAGAAAGAACCTCGCCTTACTGACAAGTATTACACAGGAAGAGAGTGAGGAAAAAGTATTATCATCCCTTAAAACTATGGGGTTGGAAGAAGTAAAATGACTGATGTATTTTTAGATAACAAATTCGTCGGAACCGTGAAAAATCCAGAGGATTTCATCGAGAGAATAATCTCCGAAAGAAGAATGGGCAAGCTCCCAATAACCTTGAATGCTCATTATAATAATAATACAGATGAGGTAAGAATAGAGATATGTGGAGGTAGATCAGTCAGACCATTAATAGTTGTCAACGATGGAAAATCTTTGCTAACAGAGAAACACATTCAGCAATTAGAGAAAAATGAGATAACATGGTCCGACCTTGTAAAGCAAGGAGTGATTGATTATCTGGATTCCGGTGAGGAGGAGAACGCTTTTGTTGCATTCACAGAGGAAGAGTTGATAGGCGAGCACACACATCTCGAAGTAAGTCCATTAGGTATTGTGGGACTCACAACAGCTCTTGTTCCTTTTGGAAATTATAATCACGGAGTAAGGCTCAGCCAGGGTTCAAAAAACCAAAAACAGGCAATAGGATTCTACATCGCTAATTTTTTCAACAGGATGGACATGGATGTCAATCTATTACACTATCCACAGTACCCGGTTGTTGATACCTTGATGCATAGGACGCTTGACTATGATAAGCATCCGTCAGGGCAAAACATCGTTGTAGCAGTTATGTCATATCAGGGATACAACATGGAAGACTCGATAGTACTCAATAAGGGCTCAGTTGACAGAGGAATGGGTAGAAGCACTTATTACAGACCAGCGATTTCTGAGGAGTTAAGATACTCAGGAGGATTAATCGACGAAGTATCTGTTCCTGATAAAGAGGTAAAGGGTTACAGGTCAGAATACGATTACAGATTCCTAGAAGATGATGGAATTATATACCCAGAAGCAGTTGTTCAGGAAGGGGATGTCATAATCGGAAAAACAAGCCCTCCAAGATTCCTAAGTTCACTGGATGAATACAATTTGACAACCAGCTCCAGAAGAGAGTCATCAATGGCTTTGAAGCACGGAGAGAGAGGAGTTGTTGACTTCGTCACATTAACAGAGAACTCAGAAGGTAACAGGCTAGTCCAGGTAAGGTTAAGAAGCCAGAGAACACCTGAGATTGGAGACAAATTCACAAGCAGGCACGGTCAGAAAGGAGTTATCAGCATCCTAGTTCCTGAGGAAGATATACCATTCACAGCCTCAGGGATAAGGCCTGACATAATATTTAGCCCTCATGGAATACCTTCTAGGATGACAATGGCTCACATGATAGAGCTCTTGGCAGGGAAAACAGGTGCCTTGTCAGGTAGGAGAGTCAATGGGACTATATTTGATTCAGAGAACGAAGATGATTTGAGAAAAGAGTTGTTGGGGATGGGCTTTATGGAGAATGGTACAGAGACGATGTATAATGGAATAACAGGAGAGAGATACAAAGCCAAGATATACATTGGAAACATGTACTACTTGAAACTAAAACATATGGTTGCCAACAAGATTCACTCAAGAGCTCGAGGACCAATACAGCTATTGACAAGACAACCGACAGAGGGAAGAGCCAACGAAGGAGGACTGAGACTTGGAGAAATGGAGAAGGACACATTCATAGCTCACGGAACAGCACTATTGTTAAAAGAGAGATTTGACTCGGACAAAACAATTGTGCCTGTGTGTGAGGAGTGCGGTTTGATAGCTATCTACGATGATAGAAGAGAGACCTCCTTCTGCCCAATATGCGGAGAAAAAGCAGAGGTTTCAAACATAGAGATAAGCTACGCATTCAAACTAATACTTGACGAGTTGAAATCATTAACTGTCTATCCAAAAATGAAACTGGAGGGAAAATATTGACTCTTGACGAACAACCAACAATATCCAGAAAGATACAATCAATAATCTTCGGAATAATGGGTCCTAAATTCATCAAAGAGATGGCATCTGCGAAGGTAGTCACTCCAGAGCTGTATGACAAAGAAGGGTACCCTGTAGACGGAGGACTCATGGATGTCAGATTAGGAGTTATTGATCCAGGATTGAAATGCAAAACCTGCGGAAGCAAACTAAAAGAGTGTATAGGTCACTTTGGTTACATCGAGTTGGCAAGGCCGATAATACACATAAAATTTGTTAAGGAGATTCTAGATTTGCTAAGAAGCACCTGCAGAGACTGTGGAAGAATACTAATACCTCAGGACAAGATTGACAAGCATATAGGAACTTTAGAAGTGATAGGAGAAGAGTTAGGCCTTGCAGATAGAAGGAAAAAGGTGGCTGAGATAATCGCAGGCTTGAGAACCATCAATAAGTGTCCTCATTGCAAGGAGAAACAACTGAAGATAAGACTGGAGAAACCAACAACTTTCTTAGAAGATGAGAAGAGACTTTCGCCAATAGAGATAAGAACAAGACTTGAAAGAGTCCCAGATGAAGACCTTGAAGTGTTTGGTATGAACTCAAAAGCTGTGAGACCTGAGTGGATGGTACTAACAGTTATGCCAATACCCCCTGTTACTATGAGACCTTCAATCACATTGGAAAGTGGTGAGAGAAGCGAAGATGACTTGACGCACAAACTAGGTGACATTGTCAGGATAAACCAGCGATTGTTCGAGAACATAAACGCAGGAGCACCTGAGATAATAATTGAGGATCTTTGGGATTTGTCGCAGTATCACATCACAACATTCTTTGATAATGAGGTTGCCCAGCTCCCTCCAGCAAGGCATAGGAGTGGAGAGCCCTTGAAGACAATAACAGCAAGGATCAAGAGTAAGGAAGGAAGGATAAGGCACAATCTTGCAGGAAAAAGGACGAACTTCTCAGCAAGGACAGTTATCAGTCCAGACCCAAAGCTCAACATCAACGAAGTCGGAGTACCACTTGTTATAGCCATGAAATTAACTCTTCCTGAAAAAGTGACTGAGTGGAACATCAAGTTCCTGAAAAAATTCGTCGAAAAAGGTTCAGATGTCCATCCAGGCGCAAACTACATCATAAGACCTGACGGTAAGAGGAAGAAAATAACAGATGAGACAAAGGAGCAGCTGCTTGAAGAATTACAACCAGGATTCATCGTCGAGAGACATTTATGCAATGGAGACATATCACTTTTCAACAGGCAACCATCACTCCACAGAATGAGCATGATGTGTCACAGAGTCAAGGTGTTGCCAGGACTAACTCTAAGACTCAACCCAGCTGTGTGCGCACCTTACAACGCGGATTTCGACGGAGACGAGATGAACCTACACATACCACAGACAGAAGAGGCAAGATCAGAAGCAGAGATACTGATGGAGGTACAGACGCAGCTGATAAGCCCGAGATATGGTCTAAGTATCATAGGTTGCAACCAGGACGCTATATCTGGAAATTATTTGTTGACGAGGAAAATGGAGTTGCCAAGAGAAGAAGCAGTTGACTTGCTGGCGTCCATTGGCGTGACCAACTTTTCAAAACTACCGCACAAGAAAGTGGTCTCAGGTAAGGAAATATTCTCAGTGCTAATACCTGATGATTTCAATTTTGACGGAGTCTCAAGATCAGTAACTTCAAATAATCCCGATTACATCGTAAAGATAAGAAAGGGAAAGCTATTGTCAGGGGTAATGGATAAAAGCAATCTTGGAGAAGGATCGGGTTTGTTGTTAAGGAACATCCACAAGCAGTACGGAAAGGATGAGATGGTAGGTATACTTGGAAGAATTTACAGGTTAGGAAATGAGGTGTTGTTTAAGTACGGCTTCACAACCAAACTATCAGATACTGATATGTCATCAGAAGCACGTGCTCAAATTGAGATAATGATAAACGAAGCATATGCAGATGTTGATAAAATGATTGAAGAATACCATGATGGAATACTGGAGCCGCTTCCTGGAAGGTCGCTTGCTGAGACTCTGGAGCTAAGAATACTTGAAAGACTCAACAAGGTAAGGAACGATACAGGGCAAGTCGTGGCTGATACTGCAAACCAAGAGAGTGACACCATGGCAATGATAAGGTCAGGAGCAAGAGGGAATCTGATAAATCTCGCTCAGATAGCTGCATGTGTAGGACAACAGGCTCTTAGAGGTGGAAGGATTGACAAGGGCTTCAGCAGAAGAACACTATCATGTTTCAGAAAGGATGACTTAAGGCCTGAGGCACGAGGATTCATAAAGAGTGGTTTCAAGAAGGGATTAAGGCCTCATGAAATGTTCTTCATGGCGATGACTGGAAGAGATAGCTTAATGGATACTGCATTGAGAACACCTAAATCAGGATACTTATATAGAAGGCTTGCAAACGCTTTGCAGGATTTGAAAGTAGAATACGACTTCACTGTTAGGGATGCATCAGGCAAGATAGTCCAATTTAATTATGGAGAGGATGGTGTTGACGTGTCTAGAAGTGAAGGCGGGAAGATAAATGTTAAGAATATAATAAAGTCGGTGGTGTGATTATAATGGCTGATTTGTTTAGACCATACAGAGGTAAGATGCCTGAAAAGATTTTGGAAGATATAAAGGAGAATCTTCCACCAAAATGCTCGACTGCAAAGGTAAAGAAGATACTAGGAGCAGTGTATCAGGAATATAATAGGTCTTTGTCACAGCCAGGAGAGAGTGTTGGCTTAGTTGGTGCAGAATCGATTGGTGAGCCAGGAACACAGATGACCCTGAACACATTCCACTTTGCTGGCGTGTCAGAGCTGAACGTTACGACAGGACTGCCAAGACTCATAGAGATATTGGACGGTAGGAAGAACATCAACACAAAGATGATGGAAATATATCTTAAAAAGCCGTATTCTAAAGGGAAAGATTTGAAGAAGATTGCTGAGAGGATGAAGGAGACAAAATTAGAAGTCTTCTTAGACGAGATATCCATAAATATAGCAAACCTTCAGATGATAATCCTTCTGAACAAGAAGAAACTCAAGAATGCAGACCTGAAAGAGGATAAGGTTGCAAAGATTCTAGCGAAATCATTCAAGGGTTTCAAATTCAAGTTGCAAAAGGATGAATCTTTGCTCGTTACTTCGAGTTCTAAAGACCCTGCCCTGAACGAGATATACAAGCTCAAAGAGAAGATAAAGGGTACCTTCATCTCAGGAATTAAAGGCGTGACACAGGTTCTGCCAATCAAGGGAGGGGAAGAGTATATAATAGTGACTGCAGGAACAAATCTCAAGGAGATGCTGAAACAGGAATATATTGATATTACTAGGACCGTGAGTAATGATCTTTTTGAAATTCAGGCATTATTTGGTGTAGAAGCAGCTAGACAAGTGATAATCAATGAGGTTTTAAAAGTGTTGGATGCACAAGGTATTAATATTGATATAAGACACATAATGCTAGTTGCTGACGCGATGTCTATGTCAGGTAAGGTGATGGGTATTAACAGATATGGAATTGTAAAAGAGAAACCAAGTGTTTTGGCTCGAGCATCATTCGAGACGCCTATAAAACACATTATAAATGCTGCATTAACCGGAGAGGTTGACTACCTAAACAGTGTTATCGAGAACGTCATGATGAATCAGTTAGTGCCTGTGGGGACAGGACTGCCTGGGTTGGTGACAAAGGTAAAATGAGACAACAAAATTTGAAAAATTTTGTGTTCCATAAATTCATTGAGGTGAATTTATGAAAATTGGAGAAATAAAAAAAATATTGAAAAGCGAGAAGTTATTGATTGGGACTGATAGAGTTTTGAAAAACCTTAGGAACAGCAAGGTTGAGAAGGTTTTTGTCAGTTCTAATTGTGCAAAGGATGTTTTTGATGATATAAACCACTTTGCAAGCTTTTCCGAGGCAAGTGTTGAACAGTTGGATATACCAAATGACGAGCTGGGAGTTGTGTGTAAGAAATCCTTCTCAGTATCTGTTATTGGAATTCTAAGATGAATGTTAAATACGACGCAAATCTGATAGGACAGATAAACTTCTTTGAGAAGATAACAAGGACCAGGGTAAAGGAATGCTTTACTTTCAAAGAAAAATTGACATTTATGGTGAACCCAGAACAGCTTGGTAGAGCACTGGGGAATAACAAGATGAATCTTCACAAATTAGAGAAGGTTTTCAACAAGTCTCTAAGAATAATAGAATACAATGATGACATGCTGCAATTCATACAGAACCTGATAGCACCTCTCAGGGTTGTCAAGATAAGTGAAGAAAATGGTGTTGTGACGATTGTTGGTCCTGACACAAAGACAAAAGGCTTGATGATAGGTTCGAAAGCAAAGAATTTACGGGAGACAGAGAGCATCGTCCAGAAGTATTTTCCAGAATTACAAGAGATAAAGGTTGTTTGATTTAATACTATTGTTTTTTTCTTTAAAACCGTAATTCTTCCAGAAAATCTTGCACAAACTTTATAAAACAGTTATTCCTTAGATTGTTATTATGCAAATAAATAGAAAATTAGATCCTATAAGTATAGCGATAATTATTATTATAATATTATTAATTATATGGTTTCTTATGAAATTGATAGGTGGTTAAAGTCAAAAAAACAAAAAAAGAGACACTTCAAAAAATGGTGTATTGGATGTTCTTGCTATTCCTTGTATATTTAATATTTGAATTATTGCGCAAATTATTTGGTGGAAGCTTGGGATTTGAAGAACTTGTCATAGGATTACTAATTGCAAATCTAGGATACTCTTTTTATTTGAGAGAATCCATAAACAAAGTGGATTCAAAAATTTCTGGACATATAGGTTGGCATAAAGGGAAAAATTCTAATGTTTTTTAAAGATTAGATATTTTAATATATTTTTCATGATAAACTTTATAAATAAACTCTTTTTTCAAACAGCATAAAATGGGAAGCAAAGCAAGAGGCATTAATGCCGCTAAAAAATTGCAGAAGAGAAGAAAGAAATCCCGCTATTCAGATAAGTGGTTTGTCAAGAAAGCTTTCGGATTGAAGCAGAAGGCAGACCCTCTAGGAGGCGCATCTCAGGCTTCAGGCATAGTTCTAGAAAAGGTTCAGTTAGAGGCCAAACAACCAAACTCTGCTATGAGGAAATGTGTTAGGGTCCAATTGATAAAGAACGGTAAGCAAGTAACTGCTTTCTGCCCTGGTGACGGAGCCACAAAGTTGATTGACGAACACGATGAAGTCTTGATTGAATGCATAGGCGGCACAATGGGTCGTTCTAAAGGAGACATGCCAGGTGTCAGATGGCAAGTGATAAAAGTCAATGATCAGTCTTTGGAAGCCTTGTTGCACGGCAAGCTGGAGAAGGCAAGGAAGTAATTCTTGGTTTTTTTGGAAAGTTTTTAAAATAAAATCGCTTTTCTAGCTACTATTAAATGGTTAAAGAAGAATGGCTAATAGAAAACACAAGCACATAGTGGAAAGTTTAGAAGAATTAGCTCAAGAGTTTCACATTCCAAACAAAAGAATTAATTCTATTATTGAAGGAATTCCGGAATACAATCAAACAGAGAATGAGCTACGAGAAGCAGAACAGGTGTTGAAAAATATAAATAAAGGAGTTACTGAGAGTATACTTATTCTTTCTAAAGATTTTGAGATTCTGTGGGGTAACGAATCAGCACTAAAAGAAATAGGTTATGAATTGGGTGATATAATCAGAAGCCATTGCTACAAAGTCACTCATTTTCGTGACACTCCATGTGAAGATCCTCATCATCCATGTCCTGTGTCTGTCTTTCTAGAAACAGGTAAACCCAAAATATCAATTCACACTCATATTGATAAATATGATGATAAAAAGTTTGTGGAAGTAAGTGCTTTCCCAATAAAGGATGAAAAAAGAGAAATCACAAAATTTGTTTATATATCTAGAGATATCACAGAGCGTGTGCGTGCAGAGAAAGAGTTGCGAGCATCTCAAGAACGCCTTGAAAGCATATTGCAAACAGCCAGTGATGGAATTATTTCTATTGATGAAGACCAAAGAATAGTGCAATTCAATCAAGGAGCTGAAAGAATTTTTGGATATAAAGCTGATGAGATAATTGGTGAGTCACTAAATAAAATTATTCCATACAGATATAGAGACATTCATCTTGAGCACATAACCAAATTTTTTAAGTCATCTGAAACTGCACGCATGATATACGAGCGAAGAACTGAGATTTACGGCCTTACAAAAAACGGTGAGGAAGTTCCTTTGGAAGTATCAATAAATAAGATAAAATCAAATGGAGAAGAAATATTTACTGCTTTCGTAAGAGATATTTCTAAAAGAAAAGAAGCAGAAAAAGAACTAAGAAAATCAAATGAGTTGAAAGCACTATTGCTAGATATCATAACTCATGACCTGAAAAACCCTGCAGGCGCCATTTATGGATTTGCAGATGTGATGAGAAGTGAAAAAGATCCTGAAACACTTTATGAAGTGGCAGGGTATATTGAAAAAAGCAGCGGTGAACTTTTGAGAGTTCTTGAGAACGTAACGACTCTTGCTAGCATAGAATTAGGTGATGAGATAAGGAAGGAAGATTTAGATTTAGCAGAGGTTGTTGAAGATGTAGTGAGTCATTATTCTGTAAGCTTAGCAGAGAAGGGAATGTATTTAGAGAATCTCATCCAAGAACCTTTACCTGTTAGTGCAAACCCAATAATCTCTGAGGTTTTCGACAATTACCTAAGTAATGCTATTAAATATGCAAAGGAAGGAAAAAGAATAATTATCGAAGCTGAACAGGACGATAAATACTTCACTGTGTATGTTAAAGACTTTGGTGTGACAATACCTCCTGAGAATCACAGAGAAATATTCGAACGAACAGCACAATTAGAAAAAGGCAATGGAGGTAGAGGTCTTGGTTTGGCTATTGTGAAAAGGATTGCAGAAAGACATGATGCAGAGGTTGGTGTAGTGCCAAACAAGCCAAAAGGGTGTAGCTTTTATCTTAAGATACCAAGAAGATAAGTTAAAAACTAACAGTTTTATTACAAGTTCTGCGCAAGCTCTATCAATGTTTGTTCTTCCATTGCTCTATTGTAGTCTGCTCTGTGTTCTTCCATTGCTCTGTCGTAACCTGCTTGCACTTCTTGGATGGTTGTTTGCAAGTGTTGCCATGCTGTCGCTACTTGTCCGTCTATTGACGCTCCTTGAACATTTATTCCTTTGAATTCGTTTCTTATACTGTTGATTGCGTCCATTGACTCTGCTATGTATCCGTTGCAGCCTGCTCCGTTTGCATAATCTCCGCATGATTTAGCTTCTCTTAACATCAAACTTGCTCTGTCCAAGAAGTCTATCGCTCTCATAAAGGTCATGTTTTCATCAGTTATTATCTCTCCTAGCATTTGTACTGCTGAGCCGTATGATTGATAGTGATGGAATGCATTTCGAACTTGCAAGAGTGATATTGCAATTCCTCCGTTTAAGTCTGTTGCTTTACGAGCTATTTCTGCTTCTCTTAATGTTATTCCTAATCCTGTTGGCATTTTTTTCCTCCATGAATTGTTCTAGATAAGTAAAGGTTTGAAACTTAGTATATAAACTTAATGTTATTATGATAACAGAAAAGTTTATAAATTGTTATTAATTATCTGGTTTTTATGCCTACAATAAGTCATATCGTGAACAAATTCGTTGAAAAAAGACCTATTCTGCAGCACGCATTGTCGATGAACATAGTGAACTTCGCAAATCTTGCAGAGAGATACAAGGAAGAGATAGAAAAAGAGCTGGGAAAAGATGTGAAGCATTCTGCAGTAATAATGGCATTCAGGAGATATGCAGAGAAAATGCAGGAGAAGGAAGCAAAGGTTCCTGAGTTCGATTATAATTCAGACATAACCATGAAGACAAACCTCGTCGACATCTGCGTTGTGAAATCAACCACTTTCTTCTCAAAGCTAAAAAATATATACGAGATTATAAATTATGAAAAAGGGGACGCCTTGAATATAATTCATGGCAACAACGAGACTGTTATAATAACAAACGAGAAACACAAAGATAATATTCTTAAAATTCTAGAAGAAGAAAAAATATCTAACATAGAAAATGATGTAGTTTCATTAGCATTGAAGTTCAACCCAGAATTCTTGCACACGCCAGGAGTGATATCAAACGTCGTAAGAAGATTTGCCTGGGAGAACATAAACATCATGGAGCTAATAACAACAACCACAGAGATGACATTCATCCTGGATAAGAATGATGTTATGAGGGCTTACAACTTGTTGCAGGAATTGGTAGATAAAGGAAAACCTACTTAGAATATTTCTCTTCAGTAGCTCGCATTATCTGTAGAAGCGGTTTCTCGACTTGTTTTCTGATATGTTTATTGGCATATCCAATCCAGCCGACATTTGTTGTGGTGTCAAGGGGCGCATTCAACCTGTTGCCTTCCATGTCTGTGATTATTATTCCTGCCTGTTCAGCTATCAGTTTTGTGCACGATTTCTAATATCATGGTGAAGACCATTTATAATTCTAAGAAGATGGCTTCTTTCATTTTCAGAAATTGTTGCTTTCATTGGATTAAAAGTTTTGGTTGAGTGTATTTTTTTGCTTCTATAACCTTAAGAAGAGGATGTTCTTCTGTCATAGAATACCTAGAATTAATCGCATTCAATGCTTTGAGATATTGACCATGACCGAATGCTCCTCTAATGGCTGTTAAAGTAACAGCGCTTGTAGGAGGCATCATGCCCTTGAAATTCTCAACTGCAAATTCTGTAAGATTATCTAGGTTGAAAGGCACATATAAAACATCAGCATGCTCATCATTTCTTACCCATCCAAACTGTGGATCGTTCAATGCTTCTAATGGTAGTTTTGTTTTTAGCAAGAACAGGTATTCACTCTTATGATGGGGTTTGTTGTTTCCTTGTGTATCATAATCTTCAGAATCAACATTCAGTGCTAATCCTGTAAGTATGAGTTTTGTGTCTTCACTCACAAGCAGACCATAAGCTTCGTTTTCTTTTCTATCCAAGAACCTGACTTTTCTTCCACCATTCACATTTTCCACTGTTTCAAAGTCTGATGATGCCAATCCTATTCTCTTGTACTCATTCAAATCTAGATTAGGTGCGACTATTCCAGATTCATGTAACATGCTCTTGTATGCAGCAATAAAAGGCATAACTCTTGATTCCTCTATTAGCTCACGTGATGCGATATCAAAAGGTACCATGTCAGGTTTCATGCTGTTTCCGGCGGCAGTTCCTATATATATTCCATACTCACCTAAGCCTTCACCTCTTCTAAAAAATTGCATGGCTTCTCTACCATTTTCAGTAAGCCCAGTAACGGCAACACTTACTGCATGTCCATCAGCCAAAGCAGTCCTTTCACCATACTGCATTATCAGGCCCCAAGGATCAGTGTTATTTGTAGCAAGGCTTTCTGCATAGTTAGCTGGACTGTGAACAAGTTTTAGAGTTTGTCCATCTAAAGAATAATCTTCAATTCTTGTTTGGTCTCCAGCAAACATTCTAAGGCCCCAATCAAATTCTCTCTTTACTTCAAGTTTTGCATATGGTTCAGCTTCAACAATCCGCCAATCTTCTCCTTCTACACCTATTTCTTGAGCAACATTTCTCATGACTTTTTCCCAAGAAAGAGGAATTTTTTCAGAAATTTCTGATGGTAACTGATGTTTTGGAGCTGTTGTAACTTCAACAGCGTCTTTCTCCCAAGAACCTAGTATCTGGGGAACCCAGCGTCTTGTACCAAGCATTGATTCTATTGTTACTTTATTATTTGACAGTTTGTTCATAACTTCACCTTATCTGATTCTTCTGTGTGTTAATCAAATCTTCCAATTGTTTCTTAAATTGTCTTTTTTGGTCTTTTGTTGGTTTTTCATCGCCACTAAGAACTCCGTGCCTACTAGGACCTATTATCCTGTAAATATTTGGCTCATCGTCTCCATCAGAGTCTATTAAAGTTCGGTGTGCAAATACATTATCTCCTAAAATAAGTTCTTTATGATTGTTTTCATATACTAATAACAAAGGTTCTTCATCACTAATTGAGCTTCTAGGAAAGGAGTGATTTGTTGGATAAATCTGACCGCTTTTATAAACTGTTTTTACTTTGTTTGAAGGTGTTATTCTTGAGTTTTCAGAAAAATAAATAGTGGCTAAGGTAGTACCAATTAAAATTAAACCTAGAACTGGCTTTACAATATACCTGCCTAGTGTTTTTACTTTTTCACTTAATACCATCTTATTTTGTAACATCTATATTTGTCTCTTAACAGTTTTTAGAATAAGATGTGATTTATAAATATTTCTTATTTTAACTACTAAGAAGTGAAAAACTCAACGATTTTTCTTATTCAACTTCGCAATCTCTCTTAGAAAATCATTTGCAATCAATCCATAACCAAGCTTTTCTCTTAATCTGTCGCCAATCTTGCCGTTTACATACGCAGCTCTGTAAGCAGCGTCAAACAAGGATTTGCCTTGGCTTATATATCCGGCGACGAGCCCAGAGAGAATATCTCCTGTACCACCTACTGTCATGGCCTCGTTGCCTGTATGGTTGTTCTTCACTCTGTCCTTAGATATTATTTTGTCAATCTTTCCTTTTAGCAATATAATATTATTTTTTAATCTCCTCCTATAATTGTTTTTGTTTAATCCTGAATTCTTTAACAATATCTCGAACTCCTTTTGGTGTGGTGTAAACACTGCATTGTTTAGATCCTGGATTTTGACTGCTTTCAAAGCATCAGCATCGATGACTTTCGGCTTTTTAATCTCCTTAACCAAAGTACGCAATAATTCCTTTGTTGACTTGTTTTGCCCTAAGCCAGGACCTAGAAGCACGACGTCAGCTTTTTTCACCAGCTTTAAGATTTTACGCTTATGACTCTTCTTTAGATACTTGCCTCTGAGCTTCATTGTTATCAAGTCAGGACTATGACAGTTAACAGCCCAGGCAACCTTCTTTGGGCATGCAAGGATCACCAAGTCAGGGCCAGTCCTCAAGCAAGCCACAGATCTGGTGGCCAAGAAAGGCGCTCCAATGAATTCTTCAGAGCCGCCAACTACTAGAACAACGCCGTTCTCTCCTTTGTGTGAGTCTGGTTTTCTCATTCTTTATCAAATAATATGGTTAAATATAAAAAGTTTTATTTTAGTTTTCTTATCTTAGCAACAAAGAAGCCCTCTGTATCATTATCTTGGGGGTATATCCTCAAGCACTTCTTCACTTCAGGATTAATCTCAAGGTTTTCAAACTCTAATACAGGCTTACTTCTCTTTATATCAAGTTTTATCTCTTCAAGTTTTGCATTAGGATATTTATTCAACAGATGAGAGACAACTGCTTCATCTTCCTCTGGTTCCAGCGAGCACGTGCTGTAAACCATTACTCCATTTTTCTTCAAGCCGAGAAAACCTGCCTCTATTAGTTGTCTCTGTATGCCTGCCATCTTTCGAACAAAACCAGGGCTCCACATAGATAAAGCTTTGAAACTCTTTCGAATAGTGCCTGAAGCGCTGCAAGGAGCATCAACTAACACTCTGTCAAACTCCATCTTTCGGTAATAGTTCCCTTGTTGCTGTGTTATTATCGTGTTTGAGACTCCGCATCTCTGCAGGTTTATTCCCAATGCGCTCAACCTTTTTCCAAGTATGTCATTTGCTATCAATAAACCCTTGTTGTTCATGTACTGCGCTATCTGAGTTGTCTTGCTGCCAGGCGCTGCACACATATCCAAGATTATCTCGTTAGATTTAGGGTCTAAAACAACTACAGGTATCATGCTTGCAGCGTCTTGCACATATATATAGCCAAGCTGGTGCTCAGGTGTGTTGCCAATGTCAAATCTTTTCTCATGCTTATGTTTGACCCAGAAACCTTCCTTGCACCAAGGCACCTGAGTCATGTTCCAGTCTTTGGAGAATTGTTTCTTTAATTTTTCAACAGAAACCTTCAAAGTGTTAACTCTGATAGTCTTCCTAATATAAGACAAAGAATACTTCATAAACTCATCATAATCCTTACCCAGAAGTGCTTTATATCTCTCGACGAATTTCTCCTTGATCTCAACATTCTTTGGTATTGTTTCAGGCATGTTTTTTATGAAAACTACTTGTTTTAAAAAGATTTACAATACTGTTATAAATGCCTTTTTATTCCTCATCTGTATGGTGGAAAGCACACTTACAATGGGATTAGGTATGAAACTAGCACCTTCATTGAATGTTCAACAAGAATTAATCCAGCATATCGAAGAAAAACTTAATACTATTGATGAGATTTTCAGAAGTCACTACGAGGACGACCAGAAAATCATATCCGGGGTTGTTGAGATTTATATGAATGCTAATCCAAATCTCAATAGGGAAGTTATGGAAAAAGCTTTGGCATTTGCCCAAAAACACCATCTAGGACAATACCGCGATAGTGGTGTACCCTATGCAGTGCATCCAGCGCAGACAGGGTATATTCTGGCTGAGTGGGGCTTAAGCAATAATGCTGTAGTAACCGGCGACCTTCATGATGTTGAAGAAGAGAATGAAGAAAAAAAAATCCTTCTTATGAACGAAATATATACTAATTTTGGTGTGGAAGTTTTGATTGCTGTGAATGCTTTGTCAGGTTTTATAAAGGACCCTGAACTAAGAGATAAAGATATTTCCAGAAAAATGAGGGAGTATCAAGAACTGCTTAAGATTGATTATATAAATCATGTTAAGGTTGCTGAGAATATCACAAACCAGCTTACAAGGAAATACATGTTTCCAAAGAACGACCAGACTTCGGAACAACGCCAGCAAAATTTCATCAAGAATTCTAGAAGATATGTGCTGCCTCTTGCAGAAGAGATAGATAGAACAGAACAAATTAAGATGAGATTAGATGATAAGCTAATTCCATTTCTAATAGCTCCGTATCTAATGGAGTTGATGGACAAATAATCCATGATAAAAAAATTTATATATCACTATAACAGATATTCTTTGAAGGTGCGTTAGATAATGCTCATATTGCAGATAATACTATTGGTAGTTTTACTATTTTTCTCAGCTTTCTTCTCAGGAGTTGAAGTGGCATTGGTTAGTCTTGACCAGATAAAGATGAGGTCATTGCTAAAGAAAAAGAGGAAAGGATCCAAGGCTGTCAGCAAGCTGAAGAAAAACCCTCAGAGAATGATCATAACTATTCTAATAGGTAACAATGTTGTTAATATAAGCGCTTCTGTACTGGCAACGATCATAGCCACTGATTTGTTTGGCTCAAGTGGAGCAGGGATAGCGATTGGTGTGATGACATTTTTGGTGTTAGTATTTGGCGAGATATCTCCTAAATCCTACGCAGCGACCCATGCTGAGAATGTATCTTTGCTTGTGGCAAGGCCATTACTATTATTGCAAAGGGTGCTTTATCCTTTTGTGGTTGCGTTTGAATGGATGACTAACAAAGGAATAAAAGCTTTTGGAGGAGAGGAGAAAAAGAATGCTTTGCTGACAGAGGAAGAGCTGAAGATTGCCATAGAGTTGGGTGCAGAGGAGAAGGCAATAGAACAGAATGAAAAAGAGCTTATGAAGAACGTGCTGGAATTCAACGACATAACAGCAAAGG
>JACKQG010003888.1_pt1 | contig 17821 bp, 15 predicted proteins | sample 8237621 | NCBI WGS metagenome assembly JACKQG01 (sample SAMN15677084, study PRJNA649215) | marine metagenome | biome: marine; feature: Black Sea; material: saline water; isolation source: suspended particulate matter (SPM) from the Black Sea western gyre | collected 2013-06-09/2013-06-10 | depth...
CGACCCAGCTCCCGGGGGGTCGGGTCCCCCAGCTCGCAAATAACTCGCGCATTTTTGCCGGGCGCTGCCGTCACCAGCAGGGGGGGCGGGGTCGGCATCGCCGCCGCCGTGAGTCAGCACAACCAGTTTTTTTCTTTCTTCCATAATATTTCTATCCTCTCAGCCAGCCATGAAAATAACATTCTATGGCTGGGAATAAATTCTTCGTGTTGAACTTACCTGTGGAGCCACTCCACTTGTGAATCAATTATAATTGAGGTAAGCTTAAGACCAATCAAAAAACTACAGGAATCCGATGGTCAAGTTTTGTTTGCAGTGTAAAAACGCGTTCTGGGGCGGACAATATTGCCCGAAATGTCCCGGCGAAATCGAATTGCTCGATGCCGCCCTGCCCGAGAACAAAAAATATCTGCCGGAACTCAATATCGATGTGCGGCCAAAATATTATGCCCGTAGTTCCATGCTACTTTCCTGTTTCGGATTTGTGATGGCCCTGCCACTCGGCGCATTTTTGTTTTTACGCGGCATGTCCTCTTCCGGCAATGTTATGTTGTGGGGCAGTGTTGGCGTTGGCACCATTGTTATCGTTTCTTGGGGATGCTGGTATCTCGCGCACAGACTCTTCGATAAACAAATGGAAGATGTTGAAGTCGAAAACAAAGAACCGCAACTAGACTAACTGCTCGGCGCAGGGCCAGCGTGCAATGGCTGTCTCTTGCCAGCAAAGTTCATCTCGGCTGAATTGAGCCGTTGCCCAAATACTTCACTTAGCTCACTCACACTTCCTCACGGCGTAGCCGTGCAATGAAATTTTCTCTCGATTGATTGTCCTGCAATTGTTCTTCATCTATAACAGGGATATGGGGGAAGTGTTTCATGAAGGCCCGGGCAAACAGGCCGGAGGTTGTTTCACTTGTATCTTGATGGACAGCCTGTATTCCGCATGAGGGGGAGCGGGTTTTAAAAATAAACCCGCTCAAGCTCGTCAACTCTTTCAATTTTCCAGAGTTGAAGTCGGTCATCACATCGGTCCAGTCTTTTTGCGTTTCGACCCCCACCAAGTGATCCGCCACGATTTGCACCGGCTCTCTCGGTATGCCCATTCCCATTTCAACTTCAGGGCAAACCGGCACGGCTTCGAATCGGTCATCTAAAAGAAGGTCGATCACGGTTTGATTGCGTTTGTGTCCTCCGTTATAACGAACTGGCTGACCCAGCAAACAACTGCTAATCCCGATTTTGAGTTTCACCATTTTTCAGGTTCTCACCTAACTGCTGACCCTATGGCCAATGTCTTTGCGGTAGTGAATTCCATCCCATTTGATTTTCGATACCGCTTCGTAGGCTTTTTTAATCGCAGAAGGAGTATCCGGCCCTGTCGCTGTGACCCCCAATACCCGCCCGCCATTTGAGAGAACTTTGCCTGCTTCCAATTTAGTCCCGGCATGAAAGACCACAACATCGGCCCCTGCTTCATCCAGCCCTGAAATCTCTTTTCCCCTTTCATAAGAGCCGGGATAACCTTTTGCCGCCATCACCACGCAAACCGAAGGCTCCGGCTTCCATTGCAATTCTTGCTGATCGAGGGTGCCATCGATACAGGCTTCAAAAAGCGGAACGATATCGCTTTCCATGCGGACAAGAAGCGGTTGCGTTTCCGGATCACCAAAACGGGCATTGAACTCGAGAATTTTCGGGCCGTGTTTTGTGAGCATCAAGCCGGCATAAAGGATTCCCTTATAAGGACGGCCTTCACTCTGCATAGCCCGAACCAGAGGAAACATGATTTTGTCGCGCACCTTCTGGCGTAAAAGGTCAGTAAAAATCGGTGCCGGAGAATAAGCCCCCATCCCGCCTGTGTTGGGCCCTTTGTCTCCATCCAATGCGGCTTTATGATCCTGCGCCGAATCCATGAGGAGCACCGTATTGCCATCGGAAAATGCCAGCACCGAAACTTCCTGACCTTCGAGAAACTCTTCGATCACCACCTTGTCTCCCGCTTCGCCGAACGATTTATCTTTCATAATCGTGTCCACCGCGTTCAGGCCTTCTTTTGAGTTGCGGCACAAGATGACCCCTTTACCCGCCGCCAGCCCACTGGCTTTGACAACAATGGGTCCGGTTTCTTTATCGAAATATCTTTGCGCCAGTTCATGAGAGGTGAAAGTTTCATATTCTGCTGTAGGCAGACCATATTTTTTCATGATGTCTTTGGAGAACGCTTTACTTCCCTCCAGCTCGGCAGCACGGGCAGTCGGACCAAAAATGCGCAACCCCTTTTCCTGAAAGCGATCAACGATCCCCATCACGAGAGGTTGTTCTGGCCCTACCACAGTCAATCCAATCTCATTTTTCTGAGCGAACTCTAACAGTTGATCGATCTGATCTGCGGCGATCGGAACATTTTTGGCAATTTCAGCCGTTCCGGCATTGCCCGGTGCGCAGTAGATATCGGTGACTTTTGGGCTCTGACTGATTTTCCAAACCAGCGCATGCTCTCTTCCTCCTCCTCCTATTACCAGTACCCGCATATCTCTCCTTATTACTTTGTATGATTCAAGCTGGAATTTATATAAAATGCTCCCATGTTGCAACTCTTTCATAGTCTGCGAAGAAAAAGGTTCCCTATTAGATGGTAAAACTGGACTCTATCAGTAAATCTTTTGGTGGTAACACCGTCGTGGAAAATATCTCCCTGGAGATCGAGGCCGGCGAGCGTTTCACCCTGTTGGGAAGAAGCGGTTGCGGAAAAACCACCCTGTTGCGGATGATTGCCGGGTTCGAAACTCCCGATAGTGGAACCATTGCTATTGAAGGGCAGGATGTCAGCTCTCTTCCCATTGAAAAAAGACCCGTTGGGCTGATCTTTCAAAACTACGCCCTGTTTCCTCACATGAGCGTTTACGATAATATCGCCGTTGGGCCGCGCATCCGTAAATATCCTGAGTCTGAAGTCGCCAAAAACATTGATGAACTTCTGGAAATCACCCATCTCCAGTCTCTGCGCAATATGTACCCTGGGCAAATCAGTGGCGGCGAAGCACAGCGAGTGGCCCTGGCCCGTGCCGTCATCAACCGCCCAAAAATTCTTCTGCTGGATGAACCCCTTTCAGCACTCGATCTTAGCCTGCGCCAGCATCTGCGCGAAGAACTCGTTGAAATGCAGAAAGCGTTGGGCATCACCTTCCTGTTTGTCACTCACGATCAGGAAGAAGCTATGGGGCTGGCCACCCGCATGGGGATCATGGATAAAGGCTGCCTGCAACAAGTCGGCACCCCCGTTGAGTTATATGAAAAACCCGAAACCGCTTTCGTCGCCAAATTTCTCGGTGAAGTAAACCAACTCATCGGAAAAGTAGAGCAGAGAACCGGTAACCAGGTCACGGTTTCATTAGGGCCTGGCGGAAACATCCAATGTATTTCTGAAGTTTCCGGGTTAGAAAACCAAAACATCACCTGTTACGTCCGACCGGAAAAATTATTTTTTGATACCGGTCGGCCGCAAACCGAACCCGTTAACATTTTGCAAGCGACCCTGCGTGGTATACAGTTTTTTGGCAGTCATTCCCGCTATCAGTTGGAGCTTTCTGGCGGGCAAATGCTAACCCTTGCAATTCAACATCGCAAAACCCACAGTCCGAAATATTCTCCTGGTGATTCAGTGCGGGTTTTATTCGCCGTGTCCGATGTTTTTCTACCGAAAAAAAAGGATCAATAAAATATATCTGATGAAAAAATTCCTGATAATAATTCTCGCCACGTTGCTCTTAATGACCGGTTGCGACAACTCCCCTGAAGGAAAAACCTATCTGGTAGCAACCGATGCCACCCTGGTGCCCATGTCTTTTATGAGTGTCGGTAACGATATAATCGGGTTTGAGCCTGACCTCATACGGGCTGTAGCGAAAGAGGCGGGAATCAATATCCAGCTTGTCAATGTAGAGTGGGCTGGTTTATTTGGCGGGCTGATAACTAAAAAATTCGACATGGCCATCAGTTCTGTCACCGTTCTGGAAGAACGCAAAGAGCGCATGGCCTTCAGCGACCCTTATCTTAAAAGCGGTCTGGCTCTGGTGATTCGCAAAGATCAGGAAGGAATCGACTCTTTTGCCGACGCGAAGAAAAATAATTCTTTAATTGGCGCGCAGATAGGAACCACGGCTTATTTCTTTCTGGAAAAAGATCCCGCTATTCGCTTAAAGGGCTATCAAATGTACGGCCACGCAGTGAGCGACCTCATCAATGGAAAAATTGACGCAGTACTTGGAGAAAGCACCGGAACTCTTTTTTACAAGAACCAGCAAAAACCTTTGTTTGAAAAAATCAAGATGGTTGGCGAAATCATGAGCAACGAACATTACGCCATCGTTTTTCGCCAAGAAGATATAGAACTACGAACTCAGGTTAATATCGCATTACAAAAAGTCCTGAAAAATGGAACGGTCAGCCAGCTTCACAAAAAGTGGGACCTGGGCCAATCCGCTCAAGTGCCAGAATTAATGCACCCACCAACACAATAACGATGACTGATTCAGCTCAAATAAAAACCCAAAACTGGGCATGGAACATTGCCGTGGTGATGAGTTTTATCTTCCTTGTTTATCTGCCGGCAAAAGAAATTTTTTCAGCCAAGGAAGCAAGTGGCAGTTATGTAGAACTGCTTTCACTTCTCCCTTCTGGAATATTCTACACGCTTTTAGTCACCCTGCTGGGCAGTGCAAGCGCTATCGTTGTTGGGTTGCTAGTGGGGCTGGGGAAACTTTCCAACAATCCATTCATCCGGGTTCCGGTTTCTTTTTATACCGAGGTATTACGCGGCGTCCCTCTATTGGTACTTTTATTTTATATTTATTATGCTCTGGGGGAATTCGTCCATATGCCGGCACTGGTCGCAGCAGTGGCAGGGTTCGGCTTCAGTTATGGAGCCTACATGGCCGATGTGTTTCGCGCTGGCATTGAAGCCGTCCCCAAAGAACAGGGTGAGGCGGCGCGCAGTCTCGGCATGAATGAAAAGCAGGCTCTGTTTCAGGTTGTTCTGCCGCAAGCCTTGCGCACCATCATTCCCGCAATCGGCAATCAGACTCTGGGGATGTTGAAAGACACCAGTCTGGTTTCGGTGCTTGCCATTTCCGACATCCTCCGTGTCGGCAACGAATATGCCACCAAACATTTTAATTATTTTGAGACCTACACCTATGTAGCGTTGACCTATCTTCTGCTTACCCTTTTATTATCGCGCGGGGTGCAAAATCTGGAAAACCGCTACCGCCCCCACTAGGCGTACCCCTTCGGGGCATGCGTGACGCCCTCTTCATCAAATTTCGTGCCCTGCAAGGGTAAAACAAACGAAGGGGATATCACATGCTGCCAATGAGCAATAACTTTTTCTGGCTAAAAAAGAGTTATCTCGGCTGAATCATTTTTTTCACTGGGTCCAGCGTTACGCTGTGCGTAGATCGGTGGGTTTGCGATCACCGCGTATATAAAGCGAAACATCCAGCACATCCATTACCAGTGAGAGGGTGTTGAACCCGACCACTGCGGCTAACCAGATTTCAAAGGGCGTATCAAGAGTCATCTCTGGAACGTGGAAGCCAAGCCAGATCACCAATGGAACCCAGAAAATATGCCCCAGCCCTAAAAGCCGGACGAATCCGTATCGACTGAAGAGGAACATCATGAGCATGGCTCCGGCCATTGTTGCGGCCAGAACTGCCTGGGCCTCCAGCGTATGGATGAAAAACAACGGCCCCATCATATTCAATACCATTAACATGGCTACCCATAAAGGCCAGGGAGCTTTCATGGAAAAAATAGCCTTCATAAACTTTATGACTAGTTGCATTTTTTTCTCCATCAAAATAAAAAATTGTAGAACTTCTTAATCAAGAAGTCGGATTAAATCACTTGGCCTTACAATCTATTTTCATGGAGATAAAATTTAGCAAGCGTGACAGGCGATAGAACTTGAAAAACAAAAAAGCCGCCACCGGAAAAAGCGAGATCCGGAAGCGGCTTGGCTTGAAAATTAAATATACGTATAAAGTCTAATTTAAAGGCTTCAATTCACAGGTGTCGTTCAGAGCAACGACTCGAACAGGCCCAGGAAAATGAGACCATTGCTCCCGGTTCAACTGGTTGATTTCTTCTTCCAAAGCCGTGACTCCATTTTTATCTATTCGACCACTATAAAAAAGTTTTCCCGCCGCCCAGCAATCAGCATTTCCAACCTGATCATAATGATCGTAGATGTCTTCAGCCCCTTTAACCAAATGCCCTAAAACAAGACGACCGCAGGAAAAATTGACCGCGAAAGAACGGGCATTGTTGGAAAGCTCATTGAGCTGACCCAAATTGATTCGGATCACAGACCTGCCGGATGCGGTCATGCTGGCCTCAGTTAATTTTCGGGCCGACGAGTCAGAGACTATTTTTACACGCGCACTATGATAATCACTACAATACGCATTATCCAAGGACTCTTGAGCCCATGCAGGTAAAGAGAAGGTCATTAAAAAAATGGTGATCCAGATCAACCTTTGCATAAAATTCCTTTCTTTAAATTACAGATTCCGTCCAGTGATAATATTTGTGACTTCGTATACATTTTCAGGTTCCATGAAAACTAATAAAAAAACCCCTCTTTAATGCTTAATAAACATGGCTTTATTATAAGTTTTTCGATTAAAATTTAAAAATCTATTTACAGGCGGGTATTTTTCAGGTAATCCGTGACTTCAGGCTCAAGAGACTATATATTTACGGCACGAGGAGGGAAAAAATGAATACCACATTGGAAATTGACAAAAAAATAGCTACAGATGACTATTTCATGCTGGCGATCCGAAACTGGGACAACAAGCTGGAAGATTATTTGCCAGTTGGCGACCCCTCAACAGTAACCCAATCGTTCAGCGAGTACCCAAACGCAGAAATCGCCTATTTTTCAACGGACTACGGAAGCTGTTCGCAAGCGGGGGGGAAAGATGTCAAAGTTGAGTTGCTGCATATGCGTTTTGGCATCTCGCATATGGTCCGAAACCGCATCCTGTTTCCCTAGGTCGGCTGCTTATTCTCCAGTTCCTGAATCAGGGACCGGACAGCTTCCGCCCGCTGTTGCTTCGGATCCAGACGAAGAGATTCTTTTAAGTGCGGCAGGGCTTTTTCAGCGTTTCTCTGGAATTGGTGATAGACCATCCCCAGACTTAAATGGACGGCTGGCATGGTCGGGTTGACACTTAGAGCCTTTTCAAAATTTTCAATCGCCGCCGGAATATTTTTAAGCTGCATTTGAATATTGGCAATATTCAAATAGGGCAGAGCAAATGAGGCGTCCAACTGAACCGACCTTCTATACTCGGACAAAGCCAAGTCCAGCTGACCTTTCATCATCAAGGCATTCCCCGCGCCAAAATGAGCTTTCGAATGGTTGGGTTGCATGGATAAAAATTTCTCAAAATTCTCAAGAGCTTCATCAAACAAGCTGAGTTCCATCGCCAGATAAGCCAAATTATAAAAAGCCTGTTCAAAAAAGGGGTTGGATTTTATAGATTTGCGATAGGACTCTGCCGCCTCCTGACGTTTTCCGGTAAGATGCAATGCCCGGGCAAGATTGTAATGCGCCGGACTATAATCCGGCTTTTGTTTCAGCGCCTTCTTAAAATAATCAATCGCCTCCGGCAGTTTTCTTTGCTTGCCATAGATATTCCCCAGATTACTCAGTCCAAAAAAATAATCAGGATTTATCTTCAACGACCCTTCAAACTCAGCGATGGCTTCATCATATTTCCCGAGTTTGTCATACGCCTCTCCAACATTGTTATAGGGACGAACCAGTTTAGGAGATTTCTTTTTTGCATCGCTCCACAAAGTCACTTCATCCTTCCAATCCCCGTTTCGAGTCATCACCCCCAGAGAAAAGAAAATCAGGATTAACACCGCGCAGTAATTAATCAGTTTTGTTGTGGGAAAAGAAAATGCGGAAAAATTCTCTGAGCACCCTATCCGCAGACGGCTAAAACCTCCTGCAATTAAAAAAACAAAACCGACCATGGGCAGATAAGTTCTATGCTCTACCGCCACATCCAGCAAAGGAATAAAGCTGGACGTTGGCAATAAGGTGAGCAATATCCAGGCCATGCCAAACCCCGCAAACCGCCTGCCAACTTCATCTGCTTTGGAAATACGGGCGGATATTCGAATCCAGTAATATATAAAAATTCCCAGCAGGGCCATCCCCAACCAGTTTGCCGGTTGCAACCAGTTGCTCAAGATGGGGAAATCAATATCAATATTCATATTGAACGGAAACAACATCTTCCTGAAATACTCAAAAGGAACCACGGAGGTTTGCGTCAACAACCAGGTACTCGGTTTCAGGTAGGCAGAAGAAGCCGATAGCAATCCGCCCGCCATAAACTGTTTGTATCCTACAAACGCCAGAAGGGGGATGACCAAGAGGAAAATCCATTTAGCGTAAGTCGCGATCCAGGTTTTCGCTGTCTCGCGAGAGATGAAATAAAAATGGAAGAGGAAAAGCATGGCCGGAAACGTCACAATGATTTCTTTGGAAAGTCCCCCTAGAAAAAAACAAATGCCCGAACTTATGAAATAACCCCACCCCTTCTGGCCAGTCTGCTTCCATTTTTTGAATCCATCAAAAAACAAAATCAGAGCACTCAGATAAAACACAGTGGCCATTATCGATGAACGGCTTGAAATATAGGTGACGGACTGTGTGCTGAGCGGATGCAATGCGAAAACCATTGCCGCAAAAAATGGCAAACTGGAAAAACCCTTTTGAGATGAAAAATCCTCCAGAAAATTCAAGGCCCTTTCCACGAACCGAAAAACCAGCAATGTCGCGAGAGCATGAAGCACAAGGTTGAACAGGTGATAGCTCCACACCTCAAATTCGCTGATGGCATAGTTAACATTGAAGCTGAGAATGACCAGCGGACGCTGGAAGAGGCCATCCTTGTTCAAGAATTGAGGGATCTTGTCTAGTCCCCGAATCCACGGTTTTTCGAGAATAGAAGGAAGATCATCAAAATGAAAAGAACTCAGGAACGTGTTGCCATACACCAGCCCAATCACGGCTACTAAAATTAATCTCGCATACAAAGGACTAGGATTCATGGAGTTGTTTTTTCCTGTAAACACACGGATGTTCTTGAGCCCATATCAGGCCATTGCTTTTATAAATTCCTGCTCGATTTTTTTTACCATCGTCTCCCAGGAATATTGAGCCACAGCCAGCTCCCGACATTTGGATCCCATTTCCTGAAAAGTTTCGGGTGATCTTAAAAAAGTTTCTATTCCCTCTGCCAATGCATCCGGGGATGTATTATGAAAAAGAAGTCTCTCATCCACCTGTTTTAAAATTTCCTCAGTAGCCCCAACCGGTGTCCCCATCACTGGTAAACCGCTGGCCAGAGCTTCAGCGGTGACCAGGCCAAACCCTTCAATAGCAATCGTAGGAAGAACAAACAAATCTGCACAACGAAAATAAAGCGGCAACGTTTCACGCGGCACCAGCCCGACGAGTTGGACACAGTGGGAAACCCCCTGCTCCAGAATTAATTGTTCCAGCCGGTCTTTCAAACTTCCCTTGCCTGTGAGTACCATTTGGAATTTGAGATCAGGGCTTTGGCGGTGAAGAATCCCCGCTGCGCAGATCAGGTTTTCCAGTCCCATTCGTTGCTCTAAACGACGAACCGTCAACAGGAGAGGAATTTCTGCCGATAATTTCAGCTTTTCCCGAATGACGCTTATCTCTTCTGTGGAATTTGGCGGTTTAAATGCTTCGATGTCCACACCGCCCGAGATCACGCACAGTTTTGGTTGCGTGAAAGGGTAGTATCTCAGAAAACGGTTTTTAGAATATTCGCTCAGAAAGAGAATGGTTCGAGACACGGCGTACCCCGCCCATTCCATCAACCGAATCAATTGGAGCTGAATTTGTAATCTCCATGGTATTTCTGAAGTTTCGGTGCCCACCTGATTGATTTTTTCCTCATCGTACCAGGAACTATGAAAGTGGCAAATCTTGGGAACTTTCCACAGTTGCGGATGCAGAATAGCCACAAAACCAACCAGAGGATTATGAATATGAATCAGGTCAATTTTCTCAGACTTCAGAATGTGGTTCACTCTTCTTCGCACCGCTCGCCATAAAGAAATAACATTCTTGCTGTCTCTGACGGAAATGCGGTGAAAAGAAACACCATCAATTTCTTCTTCGTTCGGCAGCAGTTCTGCGGGCTTGCAAGTTATCAAGTGCACTCGTTGGCCTCTGGCCACCAAACGCTTATTGACTTCATAGGTCAAGCCCCATGCGCCACCCACATCATCAGGATAACAGTGGTATTGCAGAGAAAGAATTGTGAGATTTTTTTCAGGACCGTTCATAAGTTACAAAAAGGATAAAACCAATGTCGAATATATGCAAGAAAACTGCTGATTCGGGGCCTGTTCCAGCTAGATGCTCACTGGTTCGGAAGCTCAAAAAATTTCCAAATTGATCATCGGCTACAAATCCCGACCCCATTGAATCCCAAGGTGTTATACTGTACATTAATAGTAGGAAATACATACCTGAATTTTGGGGGGCGATCTGGTTTCGACGGGAGAGCTGATACAAGGGTTGCATGCACGGGATACCGTTGGCCCGTTAAAAAACGGTGTTTATATAATCGCTAACGATTATGATGTAGCTGTAGCCGCTTAATTTAAACGGTTACCGTCCGCCGTGTCCATGTTCGCGGGATGCGGGTCGGACGTCACTCAGCGAACTGGTTTGGACCGCATGTTCCGGGCGGACTGAACGAGATTTTTAGGAACTGGCTTAGGCCCAATCCTGCCTTGGGAGTTTGTCTAAGTGAGATCTAAATCAAAGGATAAGCATGTAGAGGCCTTTGCTTGAAACCTTTCGGACGGGGGTTCGATTCCCCCCGCCTCCACCACTCCGCGTGGGGCGACTTACCCACTACGGGCAATATTTTCTGAGTTTGGTTCGAACTTTTTCAGGGTAAGTTGCTAATTTACCCGATCATAAAATTGTCTGGTTCAAGCTTTCTCCTTCTGCATCAGGGAAGGAGGGAGCTGATTGTAAAGAAATTTTATGGCGAATGGTGGTAGTATGGTAGTTAACGCAATCACCATAATCATTCCCGCATATATTTCATTCGTAAGTATCCCGCTTTCCCGTCCTAGTTCAGCGAAGATCAGGCCCACTTCTCCACGAGGAATTATGGAAACACCTATGATCCAGCGAAACGGCCACGGTCGACTGATGAGCAGGCCCCCAAATAGTTTCCCCCCTACAGCGACAGCAAATATAGACAGAGAGAACGACCAAATAAAGGTAGAGCCCCAATCGATCTCCTGCAAATTCAAAGATAAGCCGACGGTCACAAAAAATATGGGGGTGAATAGTTGGGTAATGGGTGCCATTTCGGTCTCAATTTTTTCGGCGAAGACAGGGCCCCATCCATGCAGGGCTACTCCGAAAGGTAAAATAAATCGTCTCGATAAAGCCAAGCCTGCGGCAAAGCCCCCGAGCAACATTGGTGCGCCCATTTCGTGCGCCAACCAGGCGAAAAACAACACCAGTGATACGATCATTGTAGGAATCAGACCCGGAATTTCACTCACTTCCTCAAAGTGCTTGATGATCACGGACATCAATTTGGCCACGATGGGAGCAATAAAAAAGAAAGCTCCCACGACCATGACAATCTTTGCGGTATTGTTGAGACTTATGCCACCACCAATGGAGAACTCGTAAAGTAATGCCAGAAGAACCACACCGAAAACATCGTCAAGAACTGCGGCCCCCAATATAATTTGGCCTTCCGGGGTGTGTTGACGTTTAAGGTCGATGAGGACACGCATAGTAATCCCAATGCTTGTCGCAGTGAGTGTGCCGCCAATAAATAAAGAAACCAGCAGTGGAAGACCAAACGCCCAGTATCCCACAGTGAACCCAAGCAGGAAAGGCGTAACAAATCCTAGCAGGGCAACCACCACAGATTGAAGTCCGGTTTCGGTCAACCGCTTAACATCAGTTCCCAGGCCCACTTCAAATAAAAGCAGAATGATGCCAATCTCAGCCATGAACTTGATCGCTTCAATGGGTTCGATCCAACCAAGAAGACTGGGACCCAGTACTACACCCGCAATCAATTCACCGATCACCGAGGGAAAATGGAGGCGGTTCGCCAGCTCAGCGAATACTCGGGCGGCCAGAAGAATGATTAGTAGAACTAGAAAAAAATCGTATGTTTCCATAAAGGTTTATCAATCGTAATTAAGAATAGGTTTGAAGCTGGGCGTTTAAACCTCTCCTGAATATAGCTGGAATTGTGACAAAAATCTCCCGGTTCCTGGATTATTTTTTATGGTTCAACACTTAATAGTGGATTAATTCATATAGTTCTTTATCAAACCATCTAGCATCAATTTGAAATGTGAGAATTAATTTTCAATGCCTTTTTAACTTGGCGTTTGTTCCACCACCGTTTGTGCCACTCCATCAACAAAATGCTGGTTGATGCGAGTGTCACTACCAATAGCCAGGTTTTCCCATCAACCGGTTGGGTTTTTAAAATTAGTTGTCCGACGGGAAGGTACATGACCAGAACGTGGCTGAGGAATGCGCCTAACACACCAAACAGCAAAACGGGGTTTTGCATCAGGGGTGTTTTAAAGGCCGATTTGGTTTCTGACCGGCAGTTAAACATATGGATGTTTACAAATAAAACGATGAATAACAGCAATACGTTTCTGGCGGACTCCAGGGCCACCCCTGCTTGCAGCAGTTGTTGGAAAAGAATAAATGCCAGAGTCCCTATCCACACGGCAATGAAGGCCGACCGTTCGATCATCAGGTGATTGAAGATCGGTTCCTCAACGTCACGGGGCTTGCGCTTTAACTCATCACCTTCACCATGTTCGAATCCCATGGATACATCCTGAATGCCCTGTGTGACCAGGTTCATCCACAGCAGTTGTACCGGGGTAAGGGGTAACGGGAAACCGGTGGCAACAGCCAGGGTGACCACGACAACCTCCGCCGCGCCGGTTGAGATCAGCATGAAGATGACTTTGCGAATATTTTCATAAGCAATGCGGCCTTGTTTCACCCCCTTTACAATCGTGGCAAAATTATCGTCGCTGATCACCAGTTCTGCGGCTTCCCGGGCCACGTCGGTTCCAGACTGTCCCATGGCGACACCAATATTGGCTGTTCTAAGGGCTGGGGCATCATTCACCCCATCGCCAGTAACAGCCACGTAATGGCCCACCGCACGCATGGCGTTCACCAGTTCCAGTTTTTGATATGGCGCCACTCGGGCGAAAACGCGAGCGGTTTTCACGATCTCCTGCATTTCCTCGTGAGACCTGTCCTGCAACTGGGTTCCTATGACCACTTGCTCCGGGGTCAACTCCAGTCCCAGATCTCTGGCGATTGTTAAAGCTGTGACCGGGTGGTCTCCTGTAATGATCGCCACATCGATCCCGGCTTCACGACAATATGCGATGGCTTCGCACACTCCTTCCCTGAGCGGGTCGATCATCCCGGTGAGACCGAGGAATTCCAGTTTAGTCGGTTCTGCTGGGGGATGATGAGGATCTAGATTTTTGGGTGCCGGCCCGTGGGCGAACGCCAGCACTCGATAACCTTTTGTAGCCATTTCCTCGACAGTTTGAAGAATTGTTTTGATGGATTTCTTTTCGCACATTGAAAGCACCTGTTCAGGCGAGCCTTTAACAAAGGTTCTGACTTGTCCTGTGGGTAATTGATGGAACGAGGCGGAAAACTGGTATTCCGGTTCAAATGGAATTTGGTTTACCTGGGGGTAGGTTTCCAGCAATTGTTCCTGCCCGACTTCGATTTTTTGTCCCAGGCTGAGAAGGGCAATATCTGTAGGGTCTCCGCGATGCGACCACTCACCACCATGAGCGTGAAGGTCTGCCTCATTGCATAATACTGCGGCCGTTATCAACGATTCCAATCCATCTACTTCGTTTATGGAGTTCACATTGTGTTCGTTGAATATTATTTTTCCATTGGGAGCAAACCCCTGCCCACTGACCTGGCAGACCGATCCATTTGGCAGGTAGACTTCTTTGACTGTCAGTTCGTTGCAAGTTAAGGTTCCTGTCTTATCACTGGCGATCATGGTGCAACTCCCCAGCCCTTCTACTGCGGCAAGGCGGCGCACAATAACACCGCACTCGGACATGCGTTTGGTTCCTATCGCCAAGGCAACGGTGAGGGCCACTGGCAGGCCCTCGGGAATAACAGCCACAGCCAGTGCCACGCCGAACATGAACATGTCTAATACCCCATAACCCTGAAACATGATTCCTAGAAATCCTACTACGAAGATAGCCACCATCACCACCCAGGCCAGCGTCTGACTGAATTGCTCCATGCGAATAATAAGCGGCGGTTTTCCTGATCCTGCTTCCATCATGGCTTTTGCCAGGCATCCGATTTCGGTTTTCATGCCAGTGGCGATAACAATGCCCCGACTCCGTCCTCGAATAATAATGGAGCCGGCGTAAGCCATATTTAACCTGTCTGCGACAGGTGCGGAGGGCTCACCGCTCCACACCGAATTTTTTGAAACCGGTATAGACTCCCCTGTCAGCAAGGATTCATCAACTTCCAACCCATGAGTCATTAATAAACGCAGGTCTGCCGGAACCCGATTTCCTGATTCCAACCAGACAATATCTCCCGGCACCACCTCCTCGGCATTGACTTCATACACGCGGCCCTCGCGTTCCACGGTGGCACGAATTTGTAATAGTTTCTGTAAGGCTTGAGCACTTTTTTCAGCTTTCCACTCCTGAAATCCACCGATGGTGGCATTCAAACACAACACCCCGAAAATAAAGCTGGCATCGATGAATTCACCAATGGCTATGGACACGATTGCCGCTACGGCCAAAATGTAAACAAAAGGACTTTGAAATTGGCGGATTGCGATTTTCCACCAAGGGGGTGGTTCCGCCCGTGGAAGTTGGTTTGCTCCATGTATATTAAGACGCGATTGGACTTCTGATATTGAGAGGCCTTTTGGGGTGGAATTCAGTTTTGAAAATAAATCGGCCTCTGGCTGGGTGTGCCAAATCTCTTCGGGATGGGGTGGAGTGGTTGCAGGGTTAGTTGAAAGGTTCATTGTATAAGCGGATGTATTTATGGTTCACAACTCGTGATGTGTTGATGAATTCCCCTGACTATTTTTCTTTCCGCGCCTTAAGCGACAGATTTTTGGTCCAAATCCAAATATACAACTTGGATCAGTTTTTTTGTCCGTTCATCAGTTATTTTAATTTTCTCACGGCACGAACGCCACCATTATTACACTGACCCAAATTGCGAAGGTGTGTGAGTCCGTTTACAAAATAAAGAGTTCTGGCACAGCCTCTTTTTTGCTCCACAATTACGCCGTCATTGCTCCAAAACCAATAAGCGGCTCCATCCGCAAATTTTTCATCCAGCGCAAGTGGGTATTCTGGATTATGGTCCCACGCCATATTATTCTCCTTGGTTGGATCATAAAGGGTAGCAAGTTCCTTTATGGTGGGCATCCTCCAATCAGCAAAACCTGCAGTATCCAGTTTTTCCACATAGTCCAATGATTCCTGCCACGTAAGGCATTTTCCCAAGTCAGCATAACTGTCCTTTTTGGTCCATAACAAACCTGAGTCCGAATCCACAATGCTTCCATCCTCGTTATCGATCAGATGTAGCTTTGAAATCCCTGGTTCCAATAGTGGCTCCACATAGTGAGAAGCCTCATAGGGAGGACGAGGCGTGCAACTAAATTTTTCATCAGCATAAGACGATATGGATGTGGCCATGCCATCCAATACAACCCAGATAAAAAGCCCGATCCAAATAAAACTAGAAAAAGGTAATCTCGATAGCAAGCTATTCTTGATAAAGCATCACAACCTTTCTAACGTCTTCAATTCTCAACCCATACTTTTTGCTTAATTGCCCTAATTTTTGGCCCGGTGAGGTGTTTTCAGGAAGGTCCAGTCGTTTCAACAGATACTTCACGGGGACTCCTGTTGAGCGTTTGACGTCTTCCAATGTCATAGAACCGCGAATACTTTCTTGTTCCTCACTGGCTTTGGATTTATCTGGAAATGTCCGGGTTTCTTTTCCGCCAGTTGCTGATGGGGTTAGTTGTTCCCTTGGGGTCAGGAAGGGAGCAACTGCGATTATCAGAAGCACTATAAAACCGATGCTACCCAAAGCGACACGCATTCCCGACCCTTCGCGGGGTTTGTTTTGTATGACGGAGACAATCCACCGCCAATGAAGGACCAGGTGCACTGTAATCACAGTGGTTAAAAACGCAGCTATCCAAAAATGAATCTCTCCCCATTCGTGTCTGGTTAGAGCCCAAACAGATAAATTTTCACCGCTACCGGGTGGGAGTATGTAACGGACCAATAGCCCTGAGCCTAATAACAGAATCAAACCAATAAAAGCTAAAATATCTATAGGCAGATTTAAATTAGAACGCTTCAAGATCTTTTTCCAGAGTGTTTTTGACCCATTCTTAAAAGCTCATGACATAATTGTGTATTCCCTGGGCGGCTTTTTTTCCTGCGCCCATGGCGGAAATAACCGTTGCAGCTCCGGTGACAATATCGCCTCCAGCAAACACGCCGGGCCGGGACGTTAAATTGATATCGGGATCGGCTAACTCAATGTGCCCGTGGCTATCTGTTTGCAGGTCGGAAGCACTTTTTGCGATTAACGGATTGACTCCACTGCCAAGAGCAATGATGATCGCATCGGTTTTTAAAGAGAATGTACTGTCTTTTACGGGTTGTGGTCGTTTTCGGCCAGAGGCATCCTGTTCACCCAACTCCATTTTCTGACAGGCGATCTCTGAAACCCAGCCGTTGGTGCCTTTTATTTCTGTCGGACTTGCCAGATAATGAAACTCTATTCCTTCTTCTTCCGCATGTTTCACTTCTTCCAATCGTGCGGGCAACTCCTCCCGTGAACGCCGGTAAATCAGCATCACCTTTTCGGTGGTGGGTAGGCGAAGGGCGGTCCGGGCTGCGTCCAGCGCGGTGTTACCACCACCGATCACGGTAAAAGTTTTATGCTGATGGATAGGCGTATCGAACACCGGGAACTCCCAGGCGTGCATTAAATTGACCCGGGTTAAATATTCATTCGCCGAATACACTCCATTGAGATTTTCCCCAGGGATATCCAAAAAATAAGGCAGTCCTGCGCCTGTGCCAATGAAGATGGCGTTGAAGCCCTCCTCCCCCATTAATTCATCCAGGGTTTTGATTTTTCCAATCACGTAATTGACTTTGATCTCAATCCCCATGCGTTTCAAGTAGTCCAATTCTGCTTCCAGAATTTTTTTCGGAAGGCGAAACTCCGGGATGCCGTAAAACAAAACGCCTCCGGGTTTGTGCAAGGCTTCAAAGATAACGACTTCGTGTCCCAATTTTGCAAGATCGCCTGCCGCAGCCAACCCCGCCGGACCAGCACCAATGATGGCAACTTTCTTCCCGGTGGAAGGCAAGGTCTCAATTGTTTTTGCTTCACTATGAGTGCGTTCGTAGTCCGCAACAAAACGTTCCAGCTTTCCGATCGCCAGGGGTTCGCCCTTGATGCCGATCACGCAATGTTTTTCGCATTGGTCTTCTTGTGGGCATACTCGGCCCGTGACGGCGGGGAGCACGTTGGACTCTTTAATGATGCGAGCCGCTTCGAGAAAATTTCCTGCCGCTACCTGATTCATGAAATCAGGGATGGCGACTC
>JACKQG010003889.1_pt1 | contig 17815 bp, 15 predicted proteins | sample 8237621 | NCBI WGS metagenome assembly JACKQG01 (sample SAMN15677084, study PRJNA649215) | marine metagenome | biome: marine; feature: Black Sea; material: saline water; isolation source: suspended particulate matter (SPM) from the Black Sea western gyre | collected 2013-06-09/2013-06-10 | depth...
CGGAATTTTTCGATTTTCTCGGGGGGCTCTTTTTTCCAGCCCATGTCGCCGGTCTCGGTGATCCAGGTGTCGAGGGCGGCGCGCATTTCGGTGAGGGCTTTCAGGTGTTCGGGGCGGGTGGAATCGATGAGGTTGTTGAGCTCGTTGGGGTCGGCCTCGGTGTCGTAGAGGGATTCGCGGCGGAACTCGGTGAAGAGCGGGCGCAGGTGCGGATCGAGTGTTCCTTTTTTGTACAGGTCACGCATGACCTGCTGCACAGGGAAACATTTCTCCTTATAAAAATTCACGTAGGTGCCGAAGTTGATCTCGGGCTGGAAGTTTCGGATGTAATGGTAGCGCTTGCCACGGACCGACCGCAGCCGGAACTGCACATCATCCACGCGATCGCGCGCGCTGAAGGCGTATCGGCGCTGGGGATCGCGATCTTTGCCGAGGAAATTCCGGCTTTGCATGCCCAAAGGACGCGGCACGCCGGCCAGCGACAGCGTGGTGGCGGTGAGATCCAACAGACTGATCACCTCCTCGTTCACCGTGCCGGGTTTGAAGCCTTCGGGCGCGGGATAATTCTTGGGCCACTTGATGATCATCGGCACGTGCAGACCGGTGTCGTACACCCAATGGATGCTGCGATGGTCCACGCGGCCGTTGTCGCCAAAGACAATGATGATCGTGTCGTCGAGCAGCTTTTCCTTTTCCAGCTCCGCCAACACAATGCCCACGCGGCGGTCCATGTTGGAAACGGAGTTCAGGTAGCGTGCCCATTCCTCGTTGGAAGTTTTGTGTTTGGGAAAATACGCCGGCGGCACGACCGACTCCGGCTTGGCATACTGCACGTGCTCCTCCTCGCCCCACCACTTGATGCGCTCGGGGCGGTTCGTCCGAAAATCATAAATATCATACTCCGCTTCCGGCGTGTTCACCTGCAGAAAAAATGGCCGCCGCTTTTTGATGTCATCCCAGTTGGTGCTCTCAAAAATTTTCCCTTCATTGACGAAATTCAAATCCAGCTTACCCGAGCCGACCACTTGCTCGCCGATTTTCTTGATGGACCCGGTAAAGTAGCCGGCCTCCTTCAGCCGATGCGTCAACGGCCGCACGCCTTCGGGCAGCCGAAAGCCGTCATCGCGATGATCCGGGAAGTGATGGAGATTCACCGAGGTCTGGTACATGCCGGTCATAAACGCCGACCGGCTCGGCGCGCACACCGGCGCGGTGGCAAACACCCGTGTGTACCGCACCCCCTGCGCCGCCAATTGATCCAGATGCGGCGTATGCACCCCCTGCCGCCCGAAGCAGCCGAAGTCGAGGTTGCAGTTATCCGTGATCAGCCAAAGGATGTTGGGCGCGTACGTGCGGTACTTGGCCGAGGCAACATTGGGCAAATAAAGCAGCAGGGTTAAGAGGAACAAATTTCTCATGGAGGAGAAAATTGTACGCATACTGTGCGGCCCGGGCAAGTTCCGCGTTGGCAAAAGAAAGACGCGAATTACCCTGAATAATAGGGTTCAAACCCATCTGTGTTAATTCGTGAAATCTGAGTCTTTATTATAGCAGCGAATTCACATTCTCCGGCGGGCGACCGATGACGGCGCGCGTATCGTTCAGCACGATTGGACGTTCGAGGAGGATGGGATTTGCGACAATTGCAGTGAGAATTTCGGTTTCGGTGGATTCGGGTGAGAGGCCGCACGCGGCGTATTCGGCTTCTTTGGTGCGCAACAAATCGTGCCCGGGGCAGTCGAGTTTTTGCAGTAGATTGCGCAAAGCGGGTTTGTCGGGCGGCGATTTGAGGTATTCGATGACTTCCGGTTCCACGGCATTTTCGCGCAGGAGCGCGAGGGCTTGGCGGCTTTTGGAGCAGCGGGGGTTGTGGTAAATGATCATTGGCCGGCTTCCTGTGAGGGGAGGTATTCGCGGTAGGTAAACAACGCGGCCCCAGCGACGAGGAAAATAAACGTGGCCACGCAAAGTACAATCCCGGCGGAAATGGATGAGGTTGACGACCAACTCACAAACAAGTCGGCCACCATTTCGTTTTGTCCCAGCAAGGTGTGAATGTGGCGGAGGATGGAAAGTTGATTGATGTTGCTGGTTTCCACCATACCGAGGCCGACCTCCACGATGAGCCAATAAAGAATGCCAATGACCACGAAGCGTTGGTGCAATAAACCGAGCAATGCGGACAGCGCGCTCCACGCGAAGATGGCAAGGAATTGCGTGAGCAACATCGTGGGCAACAGTGCGCCGAGCCCTTCCGCTTGTTTCACCACGCCGAGCGCGAAGAGGCCGAGCGTGCCGGCGAAAAAAATTAACTGCAACCAAAACACGTGGCAAAGGTATTGCAGCAGAAACAACGTGTGCCGCCGCAGCGGGCGGGTGCACAGAAAACTCAAGGTGTTGGCCTGCACTTCGGCGCGCATCATGGAGCCGCACACATTGAGGCAGGTGAGGGGCAGTAGAAATTGAATGTAAAATCCAATTACCCAGCCGAGCCATTCTTTTTCCTGCCCGCTTCGGATAGTAAGCAGCATCAGGAAACCGAGCGCGCACGCGCCGAGACCCCAGCGGACTAACGTGCCGGTGGTGCTACGCTGCGCCCACACGAGTGCCCACATGCCACGCAAGGCTTCACCAAAATTCACTGCGGAAATCGTGGAAGGTGTGTGGCTCATTCGGTCATCTTTTCAAAAATATCCTGCAGCGATCGGTCGCGGCTGCGCAGTTCGTGCAGGGCAATGTTGTTGTCGGTTAGCAAATCAACGAGGGTTTCGCCAAAACGCTGCGGATCTTTTACTCGCAAATCTAGCCCGCCTTCGCCGTCGCCGTCGCTGGCATCGGTACGATCAAACCCCAGCAACAATCCGGCCTCAAAGAGCACCCGGGTGAACCGCTCGGGATCACTGCAGCGAATGTGGAGGTTTGCCTCGGTGCCCTGCAGGCGGCGTTGGAGCGCGAGTTGACTGCCGCTGGCGATCACGCGGCCCCAGTTTAAAATCAAAATCTCCGGGCACAGCGCTTCCAGCTCGTGCAAAATGTGGCTGCTAATCAGTACCGTGGTGCCTTCGGCGGCGAGTTGTTTGAGAATGCGTTGCACCTCCTGCCGGCCCATCGGATCGAGCCCGTTCATCGGTTCATCCAAAACGAGCAGACACGGATGATGCAACAGCGCTTGGGCGAGTTTCACGCGCTGGCGCATGCCTTTGGAAAATTGGCCGAGCGGTTTTTCCCAGTGCACGCGGTCGAGCTTCACGCGATCGAGAATGGCATCCACATGATCCGGCGCGACGGATGGTGCGATGCCCGAGAGCATCGCCAAGCCGCGCAGCCACGTGCGCGCCCGCAGGTGATCGGGTAGCGCATCGTCTTCCGGGCAAAAGCCAATCTCGCGCAGCACGTCGGGATTGTTCCACGGCTGCACGCCAAAGACCGTCAACGCGCCATCACTGGGCCGCAACTGGCCGGTGATGATTTTGATGAGCGTGCTCTTGCCCGCGCCGTTGGGGCCGACCAAGCCGGTGAGCCCGGGCCCGATTTCGAAGCTGATGTTGTTGAGCCCCATCACGATGCCGTACCAACGGCTCAGCTCGGTGGCTTGGATGACCGGCGTTATGCTTTCACCACTCATTCGGGTTTCACCTTTTTGTAAAGCGTCACCAGCGCCCCGGCGGAAAGAACGCTGAGGGCCGCGATTGCGGCCGAGACATTTTCAGCCGTCAATGCCAGTCGCGTTTTGATGGTTTTGATGAGGCCCATTTCTGTGAAGCCCGGATATTGGTCGCCTAATTCATCGAAGTCACCGCCGATGTCGAAAATGCTCCGCTGCAATAATTCAAGGTCGAACCAAAAGCTCAGGTACTGCAGCCAATAATTTTTGGAGCCCATGCCGATGCCCGAGAGCACCACGCCCATTAGCAACAACCCCACCCAAATGGCCGTGGCCGTGCGCGGGCTGGCGGTCATCGCCGAAATGCCCAGCGCCATCAGCCCCAAAATCACCATACCCGATCCCACAAACGCCACCGAATGCAGCAGTGCCGGAGCCGTGTGCCAAAAAAATGAAACTTCCGGTGCCATTAAATTCCCCATCATCCACGTAGCCAGTATCGGCCCCAGCCAAGTTAGCGTGAGCAGCAGCAGCACACCGGCGAATTTGCCAATGCAATAATCAAACCGGCTCACGGCTTTCGACGAATAAATGGTGATCGCACGGCTGGACAAATCGCTGGTGATCAGCCGCGGGATGGCCATTCCTAATGCCACAAGCGAAAGCGTGAGCGAAGATACGATCGCGCCGGTGAACAAATAAAAGAACATGTTGTACGTCATGCCGATTGCAATGCGCGGATTATCAGCCGCCCAAGCCCGGAACATCGGCGCGAAGGATTCGAAGAGATCCAAATCTTCCGTGATGAAGTCGGACACCGCGCTGTTCTCAACCATCAACTGACCGAACCCAAACAGAAACACCCCCTGCAACAGCGCGTAAATCCAACACGTCCACATCACCCAACGCATGCCTTTTACTTTGAGGCACGCGGTGAGCGTGGCCTGGGCGATCACCCAGCGGCGATAGCCGATGCCGCGCGTTTCGCCGTCGCGATGGGTGTAGCTGGAATCAATCAGGGCCATGAGTCGATAAGGCTTGGAGGAAAACCTCCTCAAGCGCGTTAGGGCTGGGCAATGCCTCGATGGGGCGCACACCTTCTTCGCGCAAAAATTTCAAAACCGGCGTGAGACTTTCGCGCCCGTGCCGCACGGTGATGTGTCCGTTGGATTCCAGTTCGGCGGTGCATTCGTTTGCACGGAGTACTTCCAGCACGCGGCTGTGTTCGCCTTCCACCACCAGCTCGGCAAACCCTGCGCGCCGGGCTTTCAAATTTTTCAGTGTGTCCTGCACCAACACCTCGCCGCGGGCGATGATGATGATTTCGCCGCAAATACGATCCACGTCCTGCAACAAATGCGAGGACAAGATCACAGAAATTTGGTGCTGTTTCCAAAGGCTCTCCACAAGCTGCAGGATTTGCTCACGCCCCCGGGGGTCCAAGCCGTTGGTAGGTTCATCGAGGAAAACCAACTCCGGATCGTGCACGATAGCTTGGGCGAGTTTCACGCGTTGCTTCATGCCCGTGGAATACGTGTCCACCGCGCGATAGCGTTCCTGTCCCATGCCCACAAAATCGAGCATCTCATGCGCCCGCTGCCGCGCCTCCTTGAACGGCAGGCCATTGAGCTGCGCGCAGTACGTCACGTATTCGCAGCCGAGCATCCCCGAGATCAGGCAATCCTGCTCCGGCGCGTAGCCCACTCGCGTGCGGATCTCGCGGCCTTCGCTGCCCACATCGCGCCCCAGCAACTGTGCATCGCCCATCGAGATGGGATGCAATTGCAACAGACATTTAATGAGCGTGCTTTTCCCCGCGCCATTGGGCCCGAGCAAGCCAATTGTGCCCGGCGACACACTAAGCGAAACATTATTCAGCGCCGCAAAGTCACCAAAAAGTTTGGTCACCCCATTGGTCTCAATAATCGCGCCAGACATCCGCGCGAAAGTTACGGGAAAGTCACGCGCAGGCCAAGCCAAAGGTAAGGCGGTTGCTCCGAAACCGCCGCGGCGCGCTGGGACAGCGCGCCCTACCTGCGCATCAGGCGTAGTTGGAAACGTAGGGAAGTTTTTCGGCAACCGACTTGGCGGCTTCGAGGTTCTCGAGAAGGCCAGCGCGGGCGTTCCAAGAGCCGTCGAGGTATTGGCCTTGGGCGCCGGGTTGAATTTCCAATGAAATGATTTCGCCACCGCCAGTAATGGTGGCAGCGGCAACGTCGATGGATAATTCGGCGGCCGGATCGGCCTCAATGGCGTCCTGCAGCTTGGCGCACGTGACGTGGTCCGCGGTAAAGCACGGGATAGCGAGCGAGACGCAGTTACCATGAAAAATTTCGCTGGAGCTCTCGGCGATGATGGCGCGGATGCCCCAGCGCTTGAGGGATTGCGGGGCGTGCTCGCGGCTGGAGCCGCAGCCAAAGTTCTTGTTGGCGACAAGGATGGCGCCGTTGGCAAAACGGGCGTCGGCGAAGGGATGGGTTTCATCCTTGGCGGCGAGCCCCTTGATGTCATCGGCAAAAGCATGCTCGCCAATGCCGTCAAAGGTAACGCACTTGAGGTACCGCGCGGGGATGATGCGGTCAGTGTCGATGTCGTTGCCGCGCAGCGGAATGCCGGGGCCGGTAACGTGACTGATAATTTCGCCTGCCATGTTAATTCTCCAGATGTTCTCGCACGTCGGTGACTTTGCCTTCCACCGCAGCGACAGCGGCCATGGCCGGACTCATCAAAAGCGTCCGGCCGGTGGGGGAGCCTTGGCGGCCCTTGAAATTGCGGTTCGAAGTGCTGGCGCTGATTTCGTTCCCGGAAAGCTGATCCGGATTCATCGCCAGACACATGCTGCAGCCGGCTTCGCGCCATTGGAAACCAGCTTCATCGAAGACCTTATCGAGGCCTTCGTCGATGGCTTGGCGAGCGACTTCCTGCGAACCGGGCACGGCGAGGGCGCGCACGCCGGCGGCGACTTGTTTGCCCTTCACAAATTTTGCCGCCTCGCGCAGATCGGATAAACGACCATTCGTGCAGGAGCCAATGAAGACCACGTTGACCGGCGTGCCGATGATCGGTTGGCCTTCCTCGAAGCTCATGTATTCATAGGCCTCGCGCACGACGAGTTGATCGGAATCGGCGAAGGAATCCACCTGCGGCAGATTTTGCGACACGCCAACGGATTGGGCAGGCGTAATGCCCCACGTCACGAAAGGCTCGATGTCTTCGCCTTTGATCTCAATGACATCGTCGTACTCGGCATCAGCATCGCTGGCGAGGGATTGCCAGTCGGCCACGGCGCGTTCCCATGCTTCGCCTTCGGGGCAGTAGTCGCGGTCCTTCAGATAATCAAACGTGGTTTGGTCGGGATTCACATAACCGCAACGCGCGCCGCCTTCGATGGACATGTTGCACACCGTCATGCGCTCTTCCATGGTCATGCGATCGATGATGTCGCCGCCGAATTCGTAGGCGTAGCCCACGCCGCCATTCACGCCGAGGTGATGAATGTACGCGAGCGCCACGTCCTTGGCGTACACGCCGGGCTTGAGGCTGCCGGTGAAATTGATGCGGCGAACCTTGAGCTTAGCCATCGCGAGCGTTTGTGTGGCAAGCGCATCGGCCACCTGACTGGTGCCAATGCCAAAGGCCAGCGTGCCAAAGGCGCCGTGGGTGGAGGTGTGCGAATCGCCACAGGCAATGGTCATGCCCGGCTGCGTGAGCCCGCGCTCGGGGCCGACCACGTGCACGACGCCTTGCTCGCCTTTTTCCGGCGAGAAAAAGTTGATGCCGTAATCGGCGGTGTTTTGCTCAATATGCTGAAGCATCTCCTCGGCCAGCGCATCCTGCAACGGCCGCTGGCGGCCCGTGCCGGTGGTGGGGATAATGTGATCCACCGTGGCAAAGGTGCGTTCGGGGAACGGCACGGAAAGGCCCTGTTCGCGAATCATCGCAAACGCCTGTGGCGAGGTGACCTCATGAATGAGATGCAGCCCGATGAAGAGCTGATACTGCCCCGAAGGCAACTGCCCCACGCAGTGCCGGTCGAAAACCTTATGATATAAATTTTGGCCCATACGGATGAGCGGGAAAGCCTAGCAGAGAAACGAGTGCGGTTCAAGATTAGCAAATTTCACTATTCTTAATGCCCCACTCACTCCCTCCATTTCGTTTTGACACACCCGCCGCCGATTGGCATCTTTCCCGCCCTTCATTAATGGCGGAACTTATTGGAAATCTATTGGTAGCGCAAAGCGGCGGACCCACGGCGGTGATCAACTCCAGCGTGGCGGGCGTCATTTGCGAGGCGGGCAAGCACGAGTGCATTGAGGAAATTTATGGCGGCCTCAATGGCGTGTACGGCATCCTGCGCGAAGAGCTTGTCGATATCGGCGAGGAAAATACCAGCGACATCCAGCGCCTCAAGCACACACCCGCCGCGGCGCTCGGCACGTGCCGTTACAAAATCAATTTCAAGACCGACCCCGAACAGGCGGCAGCCGATATGAAGCGCTTGTTCGAGGTGATCGAGGCGCACCACATCCGCTACTTTTTTTATGCCGGCGGTAATGACAGCCAGGACACCACCAACAAAGTGCATCTCGAAGCCCAAAAGCGCGGCTACGATTTACGCGCCATCGGCGTGCCCAAAACCATCGACAACGATCTGCCGCACACCGACCACACCCCCGGCTACGGCAGCGTCATCAAGTACAACGCCACCACCGTGATGGAGGTGGGCGCGGACGTCCGCAGTATGGCCACCGACGACGGCTCCTGCTGCATCATCGAAGTCATGGGCCGCGCCGCCGGTTGGATTGCCGCGGGCACAGTGCTTGCCAAACGCAAACCCGAAGATCCGCCGCACATTATTTTGTTACCGGAAATTGCCTTTGAAGAAGAAAAATTTCTTGCGCAGATAAAAGAAACCGTGGCCGAGCACGGCTGCTGTGTGGTCGTCGTCGGCGAAGGGCTCAAGGATCCCGAAGGGAACGAGATTGGTGCGGACAAAACCAAACTCGATTCCTTCGGCCATCCGGTGGTCGGCGGTGCCGCTGATCGCTTGGCGGATATCGTCGAACCCGCGCTCAATTTGAAAACCCGCACCGTGAAGCTCGGCTATGCCCAACGCGCCGCCGCGCATTACGCCAGCAAAACAGACGTAGAAGAAGCCTTTGCCTGTGGCGAAGCGGCCGTGCGCGCGGCGGTCGAAGGTGAGAGCGGGTTTATGGTGAAACTCGTCCGCCAAAGCAACGAACCTTATATGTGGGGCACCGCGCTCCAACCACTCGAAGACATCGCCAATCAGGAACGCGTCATCCCCCGCGACTGGATCGATGAAGATGGCTGGCTGCCCAACGAAAAATTTATCACCTACGCCCGCCCCCTCATTCAAGGCGAGCTCCACCTCCCCACCGAACAAGGCCTCCCCGACTTCGCCCGCCTAAAACGCGTCCGAGTGGAACAAGTGCTGCCGCCGCTCCATTCGTAAAATTCGTATCATTAATTCGCGCCCGCACCGGCAGGGGCAGCGAGTGGATTGGCGGCCACTGTTTGTGCCAGCAATTCCTTTGCTTCTTTCAACCGGTTCGCGGACAATTTCTGCATGACCAAATTCAGTCTGGCCTTGGCATCGGCGTGGCCGTTGGCGTGGGCGAGGGTAAGCCAAACAAATGCCTCGAGCAGATCCGATTCCACGCCGGCGGTGCCTTCCAAGTACACCCGGCCAATAAAATGCTGGGCGTTGACATTGCCGCGGCGGGCGAAACTGCGGTAGCGGGCAAAGTTTCCGACGTATTTCTGTTCCGGAGCCGTGACTGCGCGGCGTGCTTCCAGCTGCGTCCAGGATTCATAATTATTCTTCTGTATTTCGTCGAATTCATCCTTATTCAGCTGCCAGTCCAGTGCCGGCCAAATTTTGTGGTGACCGGTCAAATCGCTGGTGGCGATGATCCGGCCATCATTTGAAAACAACGCACGGCTTACGGGCGCCCCGTGGCCGCGCAGGGTGAGTAATTCCCGGCCGGTGATCGGATCCCAAATTTTAGCCACTTGATCGAACCCCCCGGTTAACACGCGTCGGCCATCGGGCGAAAAGGCCACGGAAGTCACGATATCATCATGCCCACGAAATACCGCCAACGAGCGGCCTGTGGCGGCATCCCAAAGCCGGGCGGTTTTGTCGCCGCTTCCGGTGAGCACCCATTGGCCATCCGGCGCAATGGCCACGGTATGCACGGGCAGGGTGTGGCCTTTGAACGTGCGGATCACCTCGCCGGTTTCCACGTTCCACAGAATGCCAATTTTGGCGTTGGAACCCACGAACAATTGCCGGTTATCAGAAGAGAACGCGCCGGCATAGCTGGCGGCCAATCGTTTGGAGCCTTGCATGGGTCGCAGGAGTTGACCGGTGGCGACATCCCAAACGCCCAGACTGCGATCCGGGGTCATGACAAATAAACGGCTGCTGTCGTCTGAAAATCCGGCGGCACGCAATTGGCCGCGTACTTTATCGAGTGTGGAAATGCGCCGGCCGGTTTCTAATTCCATAATCTGAATGGTATTATTTTTGCTGAAATGCATGAACAATTTTCCATCCGGCGAAAGGCGCACCATTTTGCCGGGAGGGCAATTGGCGTTCACAGCGTGGAGCCGGTGGCCCGTGGCGGTATCGTATACCCAAGGAACGGTGCTGTGCCCGGCGATGACCAACCGTTGGCTGTCGGAAGTGAGCGCCATGGCTTCAGCAATGTTCCCGATCGATTTGATGGTCACCACGCCGGGATCGCTTGCGGCCCATTTGCCGTCAAGCCCGCGATTCAATTTTGCATCCCACAATTGTACCACGCCTTCGTGATTTCCGGTAACTACCAGTCGGCTGTCCGGCGAAATGGCGGTAGCGTATAGGCGGCCGGATTGGCCGCGGATGACGGCCAGTTTCCGTCCTTCCGCTGTGTCCCACACGATGGCCGAGCGGTCTGAAGAACAGGATATCGCCAGCGAACCATCCTTGGAGAATCGCACCTTGTGGACCATTGATGTGTGCCCCGCAAACAAGTGTTGCACCTTACCCGATTCCAAATTCCAAGTGTTGACCATGCCATACATATTGCCGGTAATCAGTCGTTTGCCGTCCGGCGAAAAATCGATGCAACGAATGTTGCGTTGCTGCCCTGTATCGGTCAGGCGTGCCACTTCCTCGCCGGATTCGATATCCCACACAAAACTGTGCTTTGAAAATCCGGCGGCGGCCAATTGGCGGCTGTCTTTTGAAAAGGCAACGGTGTTTAGTTGCATGCCATTCTCAGACCAACGACGCAGGCGTTCGCCCGTGGCGGCATCCCAAAGCTGCACGCTGCCATCCTTGCCACAAGTCGCCACGCGACCTCCGTCGGCAGTGATGGCCATGCCGGTCAGTTGTTTCGCATGGGATTGAAATGCATTCACCGGCGTGCCGTCATCTGAACGCCACAAATTCACCTTGCCGTCCGTGCTGGCGGTGACCATGAGGCGGCCGGCCTGCGCGAAAGCCACCGCGCGCACGGCGTTGCTGTGCCCTTCCAACTCCAACAGGCGCTGGCCGGTACGCACATCCCACAATCGCGCCGCCCCATCGCCGCCGCCGGTAAGCACTTGGCTGCCATCGGGCGAAAAGGCGGTGTCCAAAACGACCCTTTCTGTTAGCCGGGTTTTCACGAAATGCGCGGCAAATGTTTGGAGGGCCTGATTGCCCGCGTGCATGACACGACCCCATTCCCAATTGCGCAACTCATTCGGCGTAGCCCACAACTTGTCCTCGGCCCGTTGATACGCGCCGCTTTCAATCTGAGCCTGGCCAAGGGCAATGGTGCTGATGTAATTTTCGCGTTTGAGCAACTCCTGCTGGCGCACGGCTTCCGCACGCGCGGTTTCGGCCTCTTTTTCCCGATCTTCAGCCAGCCCGCGTTGTTCTGCCTCGGCCGCTTGCGCTTTTTCTGCGCGCCCTTTTTGCATGGTGGCCCAGACGGCGAGTGCCCCCATCACCAGCATTAACGCCACGGAGGCGGCCACGGCCAGCGCCATCCGTTTTTGTCGGCGCATGGCTGGATCCCCTTTGACCTGCAACCAGGCACGGACTTCAGCCAAAGTCTGCGGCCGGCCCAAGGGATCCTTGGCGAGGCATTTTAAAATAAGATCATTTACATAACCGGGAATCTGCGCAGCGCCTTTTGCCTTGAGCGCCTCATTGGGGGGCACGGGGATTTGGGTCCAATGTTTTTGCGTGATCTCCGGTTCGTTGGCTCCGAGGAATGGCGGATCGCCCACGAGTAATTGGTACAGCATGATGCCCAGCGAATAGATGTCATCAGTGGGCGCAGGCACCTGGCCGACGGATTGTTGCGGACTCCAATAAATGGGGGTGCCGGCGCGGGGCACTTGCACGGTGGATTCATTGCCGGCCACTTTGGTGGTGGCGGAGATGCCGAAATCGGCCAGCTTCACTTCGCCCTGGGTATCGACCATGACGTTGCCGGGCTTGAGGTCGCGGTGCACCATGCCTTGTTTGTGCGAATATGCCAGTGCATCGCATAGGCACAGGAGGTACGGCTCAATGGTTGGCCAACTGAAGCGCCGTTCGGGCTGTTGATGCAAGCGCGCGGACAAATCCTCGCCGGAAACATATTCCATCGAGATAAACGCATGCTCACCCGGCGGCTCGGCCAAATCGTAAATGCGAATGATATTGGGGTGTGTCAGCTCCAAACATTTTTGCACCTCGCCTTTGAGCGAACTTAATCCGTCGGTAGAAGCCACGCTGCGGTGGTGCAGCAGCTTCACCGCCACGGGTCGATCCAGCTGCTGATCGTACGCCAGCCAAACCTCGCCAAATGCGCCCTGCCCCAACTTGTTTTGGTAACGATACCGCCCCTGCCCGAAAGTATCCGCGGGCGATTCCCCCGCGGCAGCGGCGGCAGCCTGTTGCGTGTCCAGTTGCGCACAGACCGATTCCAGTGCGCTCCAGGTTTCCATCCCATCCATCCACGCCAAATCTTCCGCCGTCAACTTGCCTGCCCGCAAACCGGCCTTTGCCTCTTCATAGCTGAACACGCCCAGGGGCACCTCATCACGTTGAATATGTATTTCCATGACAGAAACTAGGCAGCACAGGATTCGCAAAAAACTAACGCCTCGTCACAGCTCAACGCAATTGAAAAGGCATGACCTTTGAAAGGCCATTCCCGCTACTGAGCACGGAAGGATGGAATGGTGCCCGCATGATTCGCGTCGTGTTGGGTGGTGAGCCATGCGCGGTACATTTGCACGTCTGCATTGGAGTAAGTTTTTCCCGTATGTTTTTTCTTTCACTGATTCTATTGGTGCGTTTTCATTCCCGCATGAGTGAGGTGCAATGGCAGTTTGAAGGCGGGGCGTTTCATGAATCGTTGCCGAATGGAAAAACTTCAGGAACTTTGGTGGTCAGTCCAGTGAGTGTGAAGTTTGTCTCGGAAAACGGGGAGGTAGAGATGCCGATGACGGGGATTCAAACGGAGCTGGGTGGGGCGTCAAACCGAATGTTGTTTTTCAAACACGCCGAACAGGAGGAGTGGACGTTTTTCACGACGAATCAGGGGATTTTGAAGCACCCGGTGTTTGCGAAAGACGCGCGGATGGCGGGCACGCGCAGCCGGGTGCGACGCACGCGATGGCTGGGCCGGGCGGCGACGTTAACGTTTTTGGGATTTTTCGTGGCCATTGGGCTGGGGTTGTGGTGGGGCAAGGATCCAATGGCTCACGCGGTAGCCAAGCGAATCCCGGTGGAGATGGAGGAGAAGATTGGCGAGGCGGCGTTCGGCTCACACGCGGCAGCGAATCAACTGGTTACAGATGAGGCGGTGCTTGAAGAATTCGAAACGCTCTCAGCGCCGCTGATTGAGGCAATCGGAAGCACACGTTATACTTTCAAATTTCATATCATCGAGGATCCCACGCTCAACGCGTTCGCGTTACCGGGCGGCACGATGGCGATTCACACAGGGCTACTGCTAAAAGCCAACTCGGCGGAGGAGGTGCTGGGGGTGATGGCTCACGAACTTGCGCACGTTGAGGAGCAACACAGCATGCGCAATCTGGTAGAGATGGTGGGGTTGTACGCAATCTTGGGCGGGCTCTTTGGTGACGTGAGCGGGATTGCGGCGGTGTTGGTTAATAACGCGCCGTATTTGCTTTCGATGAAATTTTCTCGCGATCACGAACGGGAAGCCGATGCGATGGGATTCGAATATTTGATGAAAGCAAATATTGATCCGCGCGGGATGGTGAATTTTTTTGAGACGATCCAAAAGGAACAAGCGGAAGCGGAGGGGCCGGACATGAACGGCGCGTTATCTGTGTTAAGCACGCACCCGGCCACGCAGGAACGGATCGATACACTAAACGCGCTGATCAAAGCAAAAGCCGGCACCGGGCCGTATCGGACATTGGACTTGGACTTTGAGGCGTTTCAAGGGAAACTCCGGGACGCGCTTAACAGATAGGGATAATCGTATGCAAAGTACAATAGAAGGCGCACCGGCCTTCGCTTATATAAACGTGGATCTTGAGCCTGGGGAAACCATCATCGCCGAGTCCGATGCGATGAGCAGCATGGCCGCGGATCTGGATATGGACGCCAAATTCAATGGCGGGTTTTTCAGCGGGCTGGCCAAAGCCTTCCTCGGCGGCGAAAGCCTGTTCGTCAACCATTTCACCAACAACACCCCCGGCGTCCGGCGGGTTTCGCTGGTGCAAGGCACCCCGGGCAACACCCGCGAGATTGATCTCAACGGCCAAACCCTGTGCCTGCAACCCGGCGCCTACATCGCCAGCACCCCGGAAGTGAAGCTGGGCGTGAAATGGGCCGGGTTCAAGTCGTGGTTTGCCAAGGAAGGCCTCTTCAAGCTCACCGTGAGCGGCCACGGCCGCGTCTGGTACGGCGCCTACGGCGGCTTGCTTGAAAAGCAGGTGGACGGCGAATACATCGTGGACACCTCGCACCTCGTGGCCTACGAGCCGCAAATGCAATTGAAAATCCAACTTGCCGGCGGATTATTTAGCAGCTTCGCCGGCGGCGAAGGCTTTGTCACCCGGGTGGAAGGCAAGGGCAAAATCGTCGTGCAAACCCGCAGCCTCAGCGGCCTGGCTGACTGGGTGAACCCACGGATCTAGCCCGCCATGCACGTGGACATCACCCATCGGCCGGGAAACTCTGCCGCACGCGTGAGCCTGCAGCCCGGCGAAACCGTCACCGCTGAAGGCGGCGCCATGATCGCCATGAGCGGCAACATGAACGTGCAAACCACCACCCACAAGCGCGACCAAGGCTCCATCCTAGGCGCGCTCAAGCGGCTGGTCACCGGCGAGAGCCTGTTCCTCAACCACTTCACCGCCCAAGGCGCCCCCGGTGAAGTGTTCTTTGGCACCGCGTTGGCCGGCGATATGATGCAATTCGAGATGGGCCATGGCCCCGCCATGCTCGTGCAAGCCGGCAGCTACGTAGCCAGTGCCCCCGGAGTGAACATGGACATGAGCTGGCAAGGTTTCGGCAAGGCGCTCTTCTCCGGCGAAAGCATGTTTTGGATCAAGCTCAACGGCCAAGGACCGGTGATCATCAACTCCTTTGGCGCCATTTACCCCATCCAAGTGAACGGCCAATACATCGTGGACACCGGCCACATCGTGGCCTTTGAAGAATCTCTCAATTTCGAAATCAGCAAAGCCGGCAAAAGCTGGCTGTCCTCCTTCCTCGGCGGGGAAGGCTTGGTTTGCAAATTCATCGGCCAAGGCACCGTGTGGTGCCAGAGCCACAACGTCGGCAGCTTCGGCGCCGCCCTCGGCCCCAGCCTCAAGCCCCGTTAAGGCCATGGAAATTACCATCAATCGCGACGGACAAAACCACGGCCCCTATCCCGTGGAACAGGTACGCCAATTGCTGGCCGCCGGATCGCTCTTGCCCACGGACTTCGCCCACTATCCGGGGGCCACCGATTGGGTCCCCCTGAATCAAGTCCCCGGCGTAGCCGCTGAGGCCGCCCCGGCCGCCCCGGCTGCAACCAGTGCGGGGGAAACCTACACCCCCGCCGGCCCACACGAGCATGCATTTATCATCGAATGCAAACCGGACTATGCCTACCTCACCGTGCAAATTCCGGCCAACCAAACCCTGAAAGTCGAATCCTCCGCCATGGCCACCATGTCCACCAACATGGTGATGAAAACCAAAATGAAAGGCGGCCTCAATCGCTTTCTCGGCGGTGAAAGCATTTTCATCAATGAATTTACCGCCCAGAACGGCCCCGGCGAAATCGGCATCGCCCCCGGCAGCCCCGGCGACCTCGAACACCTTTACCTCGATGGCTCCCAGGAAATTTTCCTGCAAAGCTCCGGCTACGTCAGCTCCGGCATGGCGGTGGAAGTGGATTCCAAATGGCAGGGCTTCAAAGGCTTCTTCAGTGGCGAAGGCCTGTTTCTGCTGCGCTGCACCGGCCGGGGGGACCTGTGGTTCAACACCTACGGCGCCATCATCGAAATTCCCATCAATGGCAATTACGTCGTCGACACCAGCCACGTCGTCGCCTTCACCGGCGGCCTCCAATACAACGTCGAATCCATTGGCGGCTTGAAAAGCTTGTTCCTCTCCGGCGAAGGCTTCGTCTGCCGGTTCCGAGGCCAAGGCAAAGTGTGGATCCAAACCCGCCACCCCTCCGCCTTCGCCGCGTGGACCAATCCCTTCCGCCCGGTAAAAGGCGGCTAGAACGGCCCCTAAATTTGCAGGTCAGCCGCCCCGTAAAGCCTAAGCCCTACATCGGCGAATGCTTCTGTTCCTCCCGCGAAAGTTTCATCACTTCTTTTTTGGCAATGGAATGACTGCGGGTGGTGGCCGCCAGCCGCTCGGCCAGCATCTTGGCAATGATCAATGTGGTGCGCGGGTTCTGCTCCAGAAAATCATCCGAATCCTCAATCATAAAAAACACCGACGGCTCCCGCACCTTCACCGTGCTCGTGCACTCCCCGCCCGTCAACGCAGCGATCTCGCCGAACATATCTCCGCGCTGATCACAAATGGCCACCTCCTGCCCGCCTTTGATAATCGTCACCGCCCCTTTTTTCAGCACATAAATGCACGACTGCCGTTCCCCCTCGCGCAACAGCACATGCCCCGCGGGGCATTCCACCTCGTCATCATAATAAAACTGCAACCCATAAAATGTTACCTGCATAGCGTGCCCCCAGAGTGTCCAAACTCAATCGAATTGCAACCCAATAGCTACTTTCGCAATTGGGCCATAAAAGAGGGAGCCGTGCCAATGAGATCGGCCCGGCGTTGGGCCGCCAGAACGGAACCATAAGTTTGCAGGTCAGCCGACAGCATGGCGAGGCGATCCCTGAGGGACTCACTGCTCACGGCACCGTCAGCAACATCCTCCTTTTCGTGCAGACTCACCGCATAAGGCAGGCTCCACGCATAACATTGGCGGGCAATGGTGCGCATTTGGTCGTGGGCGGTGAGGCCTTTTTCGTGGCTGGCCACCATGGGGGCGAAGAGTTTGCCGGTGAATTCTTTCCAGAAATGATCGAGAAAATTCTTCATCGCGCCACTCACGCTGCCGTGATAATCGGGCGTGCCGAGCACGAAGACATCGGCCGCCTCCACGCGTTTTTTGAGTGGGGCGTAATGATCGGCACTAAAGGTGGTGTCGGTGTTCAGCATCGGCAAATTGGCCTCGGCGAGGTCCAGCCAATCGACGGTGCAACCGGCGGCTTCGAGCCCGTCGGCCACGTGCCGCACGGCGACGCGGGTGACAGATTTTTCCTGCAAACTGCCGACCACGGCCATCACGTTGAGAGAATTGCTCATGGGCGGGAGGGTAGTGGAGAGGAGAGCCAAAGGTCGAGGGCCGAAGGATGTAGCCCGGGCCACCGGCCCGGGTTGGTTTACGGTAGGGACGCGCTGTGCGCGTCCACGGACACGCGGCAGCGTGTCCCTACCCGGGCGCCTTCCTGAAATGGGTGTTTTTTAGATAATTTCGCTATAAAATTGGATTTTTCACGCCTTTTTTTCTGAACTTTGGCACGTTTGGTGCTGTGTGTTTTGTGCCTTAATATGCATTAAAACGGCAATATGGTCATTAATACGAATAGCGCGGCGCAGCGGGCGGCGAATAATCTCAATGATTCGCAGGAGGCTTTGGGCAATTCGCTCAGTCG
>JACKQG010003890.1_pt1 | contig 17814 bp, 14 predicted proteins | sample 8237621 | NCBI WGS metagenome assembly JACKQG01 (sample SAMN15677084, study PRJNA649215) | marine metagenome | biome: marine; feature: Black Sea; material: saline water; isolation source: suspended particulate matter (SPM) from the Black Sea western gyre | collected 2013-06-09/2013-06-10 | depth...
TCAACCCCAGGCCGATCGCCATGTCACTGTAGGCGCTGAAGTCAAAGTAGATCTGAAAGGCGTAGGCAACCGCGCCAACCCAAGAGTCAAGGTAGCCGATCGACCCGGCGTCAAACGCCATGTCGGCCACCTTGCCGCACGGATTGGCCAGGAGGATTTTCTTGCCAAGCCCAAGGCCGAGGAAAGCAATACCGCGAGTGAACTTCTCGATCGTGTGCGTCCGCTCGCGAAGCTGATCGGCTATTTCCTTGAAGCGGACGATCGGACCGGCCACAAGCTGCGGAAACATTGCCACATAGCACCAGTAGTCGATCGGATTGCGGATCGCCCGGGCGTCGCCACGATAGACGTCGATCGTGTAGCTCATCGACTGGAAGGTGTAAAAGCTGATGCCAAGCGGGAGCGTCACTTTGAGCACGTCTTCAATGCCCATGCCGGTCAGGCCGACCGACTCCACCAGGGCCGTGTAGTTGAACGTGAAAAAGTTGATGTACTTGAAAAACCCCAGCAGCGAGAGGTTCGAGACGATGGAGATAGCGAGCACCCAGCGCTGAAGCTTGGTACGAGGTGCGCCGGGCGGCAACTTGGGGATCGGGCTACGCCACATCGAGGGCCGCCACTGGCCTAGCATCGCCAATCCGCAGAGGTAGTCGATGAGCGTCGAGACGAACATCAGCACCACGAACAGCGGATTCGCCCAGCCATAGAAAACGCAGCTTACCGCCGTGAGCGTCAAGTGCTTGAGCCATCGCGGGCTGAGGTAATACAGCGCCAGCGAGGCGGTCAGAAAGTAGAACAGAAACAGGTGGGAACTGAATACCATGACGGTATCCCACATAGAAACCAGAGGGGCCTGCGGCGCACCAAGACCCGCGATGTGCGCAGCGTCAAGCAAGGGCCGATTCAATGAGAGCGCGCAATCAAATCAGCAGGATTTGATTGGCGAGATGGAGACGGACCGACAGCAGAAGACGGCCCGTGGCCTGGGCCTGTTGCTGGGAGCCGATGGCTACGCTGGTAATCTGGCCAGCGGGCCATGCGACAAAGGATGCCTGGAAGGGCTGGATGAGCGAACCGCTAACTGTGCGGCGTGGAGAAACCCAGGAGCATTTGAGACCTTGGCAGCCCTGTGTCCCGTGATGCGAATGATCGCATCCGCACTGCGGGCCTTGCTCGTCAAGCGCTGCGTCGCTGTGAAACGGGGAGGAACGAAGCTTGCTCTCGCAACCGCGCGCATGGCGCGAGCAGCAGCAGCCCACCATCAGGTGAACTACCAGCATCACGATGCTCAGGATGCGAGACAATGCAACCATACAACTCCTTGTTTCCTCCTATTCGTTATCGGCGACAAAGTCTCACTATCTTTAGCTTAGCCGAAGTGGCTTGACCGCCGTTGGCGGGGAGACGTGCATGTTCGCCGCCCGATGCGCATTCCGGCAGCAGTGAGACTTATGTATGGATGTGCTGGTTGATGGAGAGCACGTACGTCAACCATCACGAAGGGGTTCAGTTGGACCAAAAGTTCCTAAAGGCGCGAGGAAAATGGTCTGTCTCCAAGTGACCAAGTTGCCACTTCCCTGCCACAAGGTTGCTCCAATGCTGGTGATCACTTCGTAGGTTCGGGCGCCTCGCGACGTTTTGTTGCAGGCTACAATTTTTCGCCCTATGATTGGCGGCTTCAGCATTTGTTCCGCATGATTGTTTGTCGGTGGGATTTGCTCATCGTAAAGGTGCAGGAACTACTCGTGCCGATGCGCGTCCAGATGGCGAGCCAAGCGGTCCAGTTCTTCTCCCGGACTTCGCCCATGGAAGTCGAGCCATGCCGAGAAACGGTTGATGATTTCGCTCACCCTTCGCTCATAACCACGCGGCGAAAGCTGTTCACGAGGGTGCGGTTCGCTCCTAACCACGGTTTTCCGCGGGAAATGAAGTGTTTTCTCATAAGAAATGTCGGCAGTTCGACCTTGAGTTTCGGTAAAGGGCCGGAAACAAGTCGGTTTCGCGTCCGATGCAGCGTTTTTTGGGCTGAATCTCCCGGTTTTTCTTGGTGCTGGACGGATCACACCCGTTCACGACGAGAACGAGATCCAGGGCTTCGTACCAGAGTTATTGAAGTTGAAGCAGGTATTTTCGGTCCGCACCTTCGGCCGTTTCCAGCAGTCGCTCAATCCACCGCAGGACATGTTGATTGCAGCGTGGCGTAAGGTAGTCCACCGCATCGTGGGCAGCGAACCCATCGCAGACCAGCGGTGTGTTGAAGTGTCAGTACTTCTTCGATCACCTCGTGGCCGCGACTTTCGTGGATCACGTAAACCGTTGTCTCCCCTTCCATTCATCTTCTTCAGTTCCATCAACGTCGGGTTCAATGCCTGCGGCTGACATCGCTATCGCACCACCAGAACCGACCGGTCGGCGTGGTGCGTTACACGATTGGCGACGCTTCCCAGCAGAAATCGCTTGATTGCACTCTTGCCTTTGTGGCCCACCACAATCAGGTCCACGTCGAATTCGCGAGCAGCCTCCAGGATCTGACGGCTTGCATCCGGCCCGTCTTCTCGCAGAACGGCCCTCACACCCGGCGTCGCTTCTCATAATCGCGTTGTCGCGGCTTCGAGTTCCGCCGGAACACTCTCATTAGGCGTGGCATCGTCTCGCTCCTTGTTCCAGGGCCTGTCCTCGTGCGGTCGCCGATTAACGATCGACGTCTAGGGAAGACTCTTGCACACGCGAAAACCGATTGTGTACAGACGGCCATCCGCGGCGTAACCCAGACGGTTGGCCGAACGGCAGTCCTCGGGCGTTCCGCACCACGATCCGCCTCGCACCACTCGCCGTGATCCGGCCTTGGGGCCTGTCGGATCTGTAGTTTCCGTGGGAGTGTACCCACGATTCGCATACCAGTCCTCGCACCACTCCCAGACGTTTCCGCTCATGTCGTGTAGGCCCCAAGCGTTTGGCTTCACCGTCCCGACCGGACGTGACTCGTTGCCCGAGTTGAAAGCACACCGGAAATAGCTCGTATCAGAGTTGTCGCCCCAATAGAAAACGGTCTGGGTGCCGGCGCGGCAAGCGTGTTCCCATTCCGCCTCGGTAGGCAAACGGTACTCGGCCTTCTCCATCTCCGAAAGTTTCCGGCAGAAGGATTTGGCCTCCTCCCAGCACACGTTTTCGACGGGGCGATTTGGCTCCTCGAATCTGGAAGGGTTCGTGCCCATCACCTTTTCGTATTGCTCTTGCGTCACCTCGGAAACCCCAATGTAAAATGGTTTCGTTATCTTGACTTCGTGCACGGGTTTCTCATCAGGATCGCCTTTATCCGACCCCATCATGAACGAACCTGGTTCAATGCGTGTTAGGTCCATCCCGATGGAATTCGTTAGGACCTGCTCCGATTTCTTTTCCTCTCCTTCCTCTGCCAAAGCCGAAGCGACGAAGGTTTGGCACACAAACAACACAACGCCCCACAACACCGACTTTCTGGTCTTCTCGTACATCATTATCCCCCTTGTCGTGAAAAAATGTTTGATACATCAGGGTGGCTGAAATCGCTATCGCACTACCAGAACCGACCGGTCGGCGTGGTGCACGACACGATTGGCGACGCTTCCCAGAAGAAATCGCTTGATTGCACTCCTGCCTTTGTGGCCCACCACAATCAGGTCCACGTCGAATTCGCGAGCAGCCTCCAGGATCTGCTGGCTTGCATCCGGTCCGTCTTGTCGCATAACGGCGATTACATCCGGCGTAGCAGCTCTCAGTCGCGCCGTGGCCTCGTCGAGCTCTCCACGGAGCTTTTTCTTGCGCAGCAGCCAGGAATCCGATCCTCGCTCAATAGTATCCAAGCCACAAAAGGTCGTGGCCACAGTCAACACACTAAGTACCGTCACATCAGCGCGGTCACGCAGAGGAAGCGATGCCAATAGTTCCACTGCCGCCTTTGCAGCATTCGAGCCGTCATACGCCAGCAGGACTCGCAAAGGTCGAATCTGCGTGGATTCCGCATCCACAAAGGCACTTCCTGTGGACTCGTCTCGTACACGTCCAACCAAGACCGAACATGGCGTATACTTCACGGCTTTCTGTGCGACGCAACCTAACAAGAATTGCGTCATCCCCATCAGCCCGCGGACTCCGACCACCACGAGATCGGATTCAGATTCGGTCGCCGCCTCGACAATCTCTTTGGCAGCATGGCCCTCGCGCACGAGGGTTCGCGTGCTCCAGCCGAGCTTACCGAGTTGTTCCACTTCCTTCGAAACGAGTCGCTCCGCTTCTTCGCCCAATTGCTTCATCAGCGCTTTGTGCTCGGCGTTGATCGGTGTGAACTCTGGCGTCGCAGTGAAGACGGTCGCCTCCACCGTCCGCGGAAGCGGCAGCCGTATCAGCATTTCTATTGCCGCACGCGAGTAGTCCGAACCATCGGTCGCAACGAATACTTTCATTGAACGTGGCATCGTGTCGCCCCTTTCTCGACCGTCAGTTGCCTCCATGTCACCCGGTGATCATTTCGCGAAACGGTTTCACTGACTTGCCTTTGTTCTGTCTTGGGCTGGGCAACTCAAGCATTGCATTGGGCGTACTCGTCGGGCAGGCGGTATCGTAGCAGGCAGCCTACGCCGCCGAACCGCGTCAGGGGCTCGCTTTGGTTCACCACTTCGACCGAACAGCCTTGCTGTTCGGCCAGCCTCACCGCCATCTCTCTGATGTCGAAGTCTTGTAGCTCGCTGGCCCCGCACTCGGTGCATGCTCCGGGCCTCTCCGTCTGGCTGCCCATCAAGCCACAGGCGGCACATCTCCAGCCCGGGTCTGGAGAATAGCTCCTTGCCATCACGAGCGTATCCACCTGATCCCGCCTCAAGGCATGAAGGCTGGCCTCTGTTCCGATCACCGCAAGCCCGCCGGTTTGGATCTGCCGCTCGATCTCTTCCGCCGCAGCCCGAGATTCCTTTTCTTCCTGCTCGATGAAGGAGGCAAGGGCAGCCTTGACGACGTCTGAAACGAACGTTTTGGCGGATATCGTAACCACGTCTATGAGTTTCTCTGCCAAATGCTTGGGCAACTCGCTCCGCACCCGGCTGGTGCTCGTGGGATGGCCGGCAAGGACAAGGTGAGTGTATCCGCCTTTTGACATCACTCGGTCCAAAATATCGATCTGTTCCTTGAAGAACTTTTGGGCCCGGTCCCTGCGGTGGTTCTGGTAATGCTCCTTGGTCCATTCTCGCCCCACGCGTTCGCGGAGTTCAGGGCGTTGCTTATACAACTGTTCCGTCACCGCGCCCAGGTTAACCCCGTAGATGCGGACGCTCTCTTCGGTGGAGATCATCACCACGTAGCGGTGGTAGGTATCCTTGAGTTCCACCAAGTGGTAGATGTTGGGCGTCGTGTCCACCGCCATCCAGTTCGGCAACGGCACGCGGAACTGAAGCGGCAGGAATGACGGATCTCCGCCGGCGCGGGAGAAAATCGCTATCCCCTGTGCCTCGGGCAGCAGTTCCACTGCTAGGTACTGGCCGATCGGTTCCAGGGCGTCCTCAAAGTCCTGTCGCATCTGCCCAGTCAAGCCGCCGATGAGAGGGCGGACTTGTCCATCAAATGCGTTGCGGTCCTTGATTCGGCCGTTGTGAAGAGTCAGGTAGCAACTGATGACCGGGGCGTCGGTCTCCGGCAGGATAGCCAGGGTTCGTACGTGTTTCTGTAGATTCTTGAGTTCCATGGGGTGTTATCTCCGGTTTGCTGCGATCAAGCACGTTTTCCCTGCGGGGACGGAGTCCGCCGGATCTTCAAGTTCGCGGAAGACTGTTCGAGGGCTTCTCAAGGCTTCTTTGAGCACCTGCAGGATCAGGGCATGCTCACGGGTTTCATGCTCCTGCAAGTGTTCGGAAAAGACGATAAATCTCCGAAAGATCTTTCGGGGAGCAGGCGCCTGCGTCTCCTGATAGAGCCATTGCTCGGCTTGCTCAGTGATGGCGCAGATCTGCGAGTACAGAGTCTGGTGCTGTGCCTGCAAGATCGCCGCTTTACGGCTCACCCCGGGAACCACGGAAACGGGATTCTCGAAGTAGCCGTACGCCTCCTCCAACACGAAATACATGGCCAGATGGTCGCGCAGCTCGCCGAGCAACTCGACGAAGTGCTTCCACCGCCCCCGAAACGACGCGGAACCAACCAGCGCTTCCCGGATGTCAACGAGCAGTGGTCGCAGTTCGGTGTTGTCCTCCTTGATCTCCTGGAGGAACGCCGCGTTTAGCGTGATCGTTGCGGTAGAGATAGTCATGGCAAACTCACCTCGGTCCCTTCACCGATTGACAGAAAAAATGGAAAGCAGGACACACACTATAAAGTGCTCACCGCATCCGTTGCCGCGTCGACTATCTCGAACAAGCTATCGATTCGAGTATGGCTAAAGATTGTTTGCACGTGCGGAGACAGCCCGCATAACACCAACCTGCCTTTGGCAGCCAGTACTCGCTTTCTCAGGGCTAGCAGCCCGGCCATCATTGCACTGTTGATGAAGTCAAGGCCGGACAAATCAACGACGACACGCAGGACACGGCACGAGCGTACGAGCGACTCGGCCAAACGCTCGATGTCAGCAGCCTCCGGCGTTCTGTCAGGCAGGACGCACAGAAAGACGACATCGTCGACCTTTCTCTTGCGACACCACAGTCGGTATCCGCAGTCTGGGCAAGGTGTGTCATACGTGGGCAACGCCGGTTCGACGGCCAGTGTGACATCACACACCGGGCACCGGTACGACGGGCCAGCGCGTTCTTCGAATAGCTCGGTCATGATTCGGCCTCCTCCGAATCTTAGGAACCACTCAACGGACATCCTTCGGGGTTCCAGGAGGCTCCGTTCCTCATGGGTGGCCTTTCAGACCCGGAGAAAACTCCGTCGGGCCTCGGTCGGTGACCATTTCAATATTGTACTCCACGTCTTCAGGATGACATGAACTTGACGCCTTCAGCGCCTCCATCACCGCCTCTTGTGCGAGTTGGCGGGCATAGTATGATTGCGCGCGGCCATGGATAATAACGCGACCCTCTGCGGTTTCCACGTGCAGCGATCCAATCTGACCCGCGGTGCGCCGAGTGATCGAATGTGCCAACGTGGCGTCTAGATCCGGCGACTGCGGTACCGAGGCCATCGCCCCAGCAGCAGTCTCATTTGTGTTGGGCGGCGGCACCTTCCGCTCACAAACCCGATCCATGATCTCGTCACGCTGGATGGAGATCTCGCGCGGCGCGGCAATGCCCACGCGCACCCTCTTGCCGGATACGCCCAAAACGGTGATGGTGATGTCCAACTCCGGCAGCACAATCTGCTCGCCGGGCTTGCGACTGAGTACTAACATTACGAAGACTCCTTCCTAAGGAACTTGACGGCTCATAGCCTCCCGTACACCGACCAAATCGAGGCTGGCAGTGACTCACCGCCAGGCCAGTTTTCCGTGCGGATAGCTTTTTGCTCAGGACTGAGATTCATCTTGAGTGCTTTCTGGCTGACTTGGCGTCAGATTTGGGGGCAGTCCGAAACGAAAGAGCCCATTCCCTTCCCGCGAGGCTAAGGTCCCGACGATTGCCCGTTTCAATTCGGTGAGGTCCTCAGACTTCTCCACGCAGGCCACCGCGTGCCGGCAACGACCGTCCGTCACGCAGTCTTCATCGTTGGCGGTGAACAGGATGACAGGAACCTCAGGGGCGATCGCCCGAATCGGCTCGACCGCATCGAGGCCGCCAACTCTTGGCATACAGAGATCCAGGATTACCAGATCGGGTGGCTCCTTCTGGACCAGTTCAATCGCCTCTCGACCGTCGCGAGCAAGGATCACTCGGTATCCCTCATCCTCAAGTTCCTGCTTGCAGAACTCGCGAATGTTCTTCTTGTCGTCGGCCAGTAGAATGGTTGTCATCACTCACCCGTCGTTTCATGCAGATGCCGTCTTGAAATGACCGCATTGCGCGGCTTTTCACATCACAGCAAACGTCATGCCAGACCTTGCCACTGAGACGCCCGATCGACTGTAAGTCGTGTGTGAACCGCCAGATAAGAAACATCGAGGCGTTCGGTGGCGGTTTCCAGCGAGGGGCGCCACATGTTCGCTGATCGGCATTGCGTCAGGAACCTGACGTTAACGGTGTTGCGGATCGCCCTTGGCGTGGAGGCCGTGTTTCTGCATTTTGGCGTGAAGGGTCGGGCGGGTCAGGCCGAGCAACTCGGCCGCCCGGGTCTGGTTGCCTTGGGTCCGCTTGAGGGCTTCGGTCAACAGCAGCCTCTCGGCCTTCTCCAAAAACTTCTCGCAGGCACGGACTCCTCCGTGCGAACTGAGCCAGCGCTGGACGATATCCAGCAGCCTCTCGTCGTCGAGACTCGCGGCCTCCGCCGGCCCACGCCCGCTGTCGCGCTCCAGGGCAAGATGCAGGTCCGTCGCCTGGATGGGGTGCCCTTTGGTGTGGATCATCGCCCGTTGGATGCAGTGCTGAAGCTCCCGGACGTTGCCCGGCCAGGAGTGGTTCTGCAGCAGATCCACGGCATCTTCAGCCAGCGGAGGTCTGTCCACGTTGAGTTCTCGGGCCGATTGTTCCAGAAAGTAGTCGACCAGCGCGGGGATATCCTCTCGCCTTTCCCGGAGCGGAGGCACCTGAATGGTTACGACGTTCAAACGATAGTAGAGGTCTTCCCGAAAAGCACCCTCCGCGATGGCGATTTCCAGATCCCGGTTGGTGGCGGTCAGCACTCGCACATCGACACGAATCGTCTGGTTGCCGCCGAGTCGCTCGAACTCCTTCTCCTGCAATACTCGCAGAATCTTCGCCTGAATGCTCAGGGGCATGTCGCCGATCTCGTCGAGGAAGACGGTACCTCCGTCGGCCTGTTCGAACTTGCCGATTCGCCGAGCGGCTGCCCCGGTAAACGCGCCCTTCTCGTAGCCAAACAGCTCGCTTTCCAGGAGCGGTTCCGGGATGGCCACGCAGTTGACGACCGATAGCGGCGCATCGCTGCGGAGACTGTGTTGATAGATAGCCTGGGCGACCAACTCCTTGCCGGTACCCGACTCGCCCCGAATCAGCACGGTGGCGTCGGTTTGTGCCACGCGTCCGATGGCTTTGTAGACTTCCTGCATACGTGCGCTTTGACCGATGATGGCGTCGCCTGCCGCAGCGGCGTCCTTCCGGCCGAGAGCAACGTGGCCCCTCATGAGCCGGGCGCACTGGAGCGCCTTTTCGATCGTCTGGAGCATGTCGGCCGGCTCGAAGGGCTTCAGATGGTAGTCGAAGGCCCCACACTTAGTAGCTTCGACGGCGGTATCCATGGTCCCTTGGCCGGTCATAATGATTACCGGCAGCTTGGGATGCCCCTGCTTGATCTGCTTGAGCGCGTCCAGACCGCTCATGCCCGGCATGCGGATATCCAGAATCACCAGATCGAACTCCTCGGCCTCGATGCGCTCCAGCGCCGCTTGGGCACGGTGGGCCGTGATGACTTCGTGCCCCTCCGAGCCGAGTACTTCCTCGAACCCGGATCGCACGTTTCGCTCGTCGTCAACTACCAGGATTTTGCTCATGGGCTTCTTTCCGGGCTATCGGGATCCAGACAGCGAACGTCGTTCCCCGCTCTGTTGATGATTCCAGCACGAGCCGTCCGCCGTGCCTTGCCATGATGTGGGCGGCGATACACAGGCCAAGCCCCGTGCCGTCGTCCTTCGTGGTGTAAAAGGGTTCGAAGATTCGGTCACGGACGTCTTGCGGCATTCCTTGGCCGGTATCTTGAACACGCACCACCACCATCGAACGATCATCTGTCTCGTCCGCCGTGTCGATGACAATCCGAATCTCGCCACGTTCGGCCGTCGCTTCGACTGCGTTGTCCAACACGTTAATGAACACTTGCTTGAGTTGTTCTCCGTCAGCCATGACCGGGAGAATTGGCTCGGCGTCATTGCGGACCAGGCGGAGTTTTCTCTCTTCGATCCGGTGGCCGAACAGCTCCAGCGTCTTGTCGATCAACAAGGAAACGGATTGCGCCTCTAGCTTTAGTGCCGACGGTCGCGAGAATTCGAGGAAGTTGCAGACGATCCTCTCCAACCGCGTCATCTCCTCGGAGATGATCTCGAATTTGCGATCCAGTTCGGGATCGTGCCCGACCGCCTTGCGGATGGAGAACAACCACATCTTCACCGCGGTCAGGGGGTTGCGTATCTCATGGGCCACGCCGGCTGCCAGTTTGCCCACGGTGGCCAGTTTCTCGGCGTTCATCAACCGCCGCCGATTCTCCCCCAGGGCCGAGCGGGCATCCGAAACGTCGCACATCAGGGAGCGCAAATACTCGCCAACGGCGGGAAGCTCATCCGTGGGCATTTCAGCGGCACGGAGGGACCGCTGCCCGGTAAAGTTACGAGCGTCCGCGACCATTTTTCGCAGCGGGAAAAAGACACCGTGAAAAAACAGCCAAGCAAGAAGTAGACCAAGCCCGAACGTCAGGCATGCAAACCCACCCACCAACCAGTTGATATGACCGATTCGGTGTTGGGCACGTGTTGTCGCCGACTCGATGTAGCGTTTGTTTTCCGCGATAAACTCGCCCGTGAGGCGATCGATGTGGTCAGAAAGACTGCTCACCTCATTCAAGAACACCGCGACCGCCTTCTCATTCTCTCCGCTTTGATATATCGCGATCATTTCCGTTCGCTTCTCGTCGTATTTCTGATAAGCCTGCTCCAACTCGTCCAAGAGCGCCTTTTCGCCTGCAGTGTGGGCGGTTTTCCGAGCCAGATCCAGCGCATCGTAGAAAGACTGCTTCGTCCGCTGAAGGTCCTCAAGCCGCTGGGGGTTTCCACTGTCAAGCATGAACGAAACAACCAAGCCCCGTTTTCGGAGCAGAGCATTATCCAGTTCTTCCGCTGCACGGAGACTGGAGAGGTTCTCCTTGACCGCATCCTGCATCAGCCCCCCGATGTGACGCGTCGAGAGCAACGCCACCACGCTGCAGGAAAGGGCCAGGGCGACCACACCCACGATGGCCACGGAGATCTTAGTTGCCAGTTTTGAACGCATCAGAAGCCGCCTCCAGCGTGATTCCTCGCCCCGATCGTAACATAATCCCAGAAACTTCTTGACGGTACCCCGCGCAGACTGGGGCATGTTTTGGCCGATGAAAGTCCCTCAGGAGGCTGACCGCTTATCGCGGCTGACCGCGACCTCGAAGATCTTTCCTCGCCGTACGCGGCGAACCGTGAACACGGCACCTCCCTCCTGAATCTGATCGCCGGGCTTTGGCATGCGCTCGAATCTTTGCAGCAGCCAAGCGGACACGCTTCCCGTCGCGTTCGGAACATCGAGTTGCAGCTCCGATACAACCTGCGACATCGGTGTGCCTCCACCAATCATCCACGTGCCGCCTCTGAGGACATGAAACATTCGCGGTAGGCGGTCGAATTCATCTTCCAGTTCGCCCACGAACTCTTCGACCAAGTCTTCAAGGGTGACCACGCCCAACGTCTTGCCATCGCGGTCGCGTACGATCGCCATGTGAACGTGTTGCTCGACAAACGCCCTGAGCAAGTCCGACGCCGAATCGCTAGGCGCCACAAAATGAATTGGCCGGATGATCCCCCTTAAACTGGGATCTGCGGAATTCGTCCGCATGTGGTACACCAGCTCTTTGAAATTGACGTAGCCCGCGACGTGGTCGCGATTGTCGCCTTCGCAGATGGGAAAGCGGGTATGCGCTTCCAGGTGCGCCGTGATCAAGGCATCACTGGTCGTCTGCGAGGTGGACAAGAAACTGATGTCTTCCCTGGGTAGCATGACGTTGCAGACGTCCAACCGCGAAAGACGGACTCCCCCTTTGATGATGCGCTCCTGCTGGCTGCTAATCTGCTTCGAGAGCCGAGCCAGACCGGCCAGCGCTGCGATCTCCTCCGCGGCCGGAGTGGTCTCGTTGCGCCGACGCCCTTTGAATGGGACCCATTGCACCAAGTACAGCACTGGCGCCAGCACAGAAACGGCGGCCATCAGCGGACGCGCAATCAGCCGGGCGAAAAAACGGTTATGCTTCACCCCAAGCGTTTTCGGCAGGATTTCCGTGAATTGGAGCATCAAGTAGGTGAACACGAGCGAGAAGACCAGTATCCATTCGTCTCCAAACAGCTCGTCGAACTGCGACCCGGCAATCGAGGCGCCAATCGTGTGGGCCGCCGTGTTGATCAGCAGAATCACGGCGATGGGCCGGTCTATTCGGCTCTTGAAGTCCTGCCAAATCGCACCCAGCTTTGGATGCCTCTGGGACAATTGGGCGACTTGGCTTGGCGTAAGGCTCAGTAACGTCGCTTCCATGAGCGAGCAGAGAGCGGAGACTATTAGAGCCAGGCATACGCTAAACACGAACAGAGCCATTCGTCGCTCCTCCTAGCAGGGCTTAATGAGAGTTCATCCCGTCCAACAATCGACGCACTGCCATTGATGCTTCCGTTTCCTCGATGACGACGGTGTGTGCACCGGCACTCTGCAGTGCAGGTCGGCTGGCCTGATATCGACAGCGCACCACGATCGCGCACTGTGAATTCAGAGTCCGTAGCGCCCTGACGATTTGCACGGCGATCTGGTCGTCGGGCACGCACACGACTGCGATCTGTGCGTGTGCCGCGGCGGCGCGATCGAGTACCTCCGGATCACGTCCATCCCCTGAAACGGTACGGAAGCCTTGCTGGGCATAGGCGTGCAGATTGACCGGGCTCAGATCGATCAGACAGACGTCGATACCCATGATCTCCAATTGGGAAGCGGCCTGCCGGCCGATCGGTCCGAGACCGATCACGAGCGCTTCCTTGGACGCAGACGGCAGAGGCCCGCGGCGCTCTCCGGCTAGATCGTCAGCCAGAGGCCATCGACGACACCAGCGCAGACCGAGCTTTAGTAGTTGCGGGGTGAAGAAAAGCGTTCCCATCGCCACAAACAGCAACCGGTTGTAATCGAGTTGGCTGATCAGATCGGCGTGCAGACATTCGGAAAGAAGAACGAAGGATAACTCACCCAACTGCGCTAAGCCGATCGCCATTCCTGCCGCGGCATGCCAGGGCAATCGGGTGACGCGCAGCGCGACCGTTGCTGCGCCCGTCTTGATTAGGAGAACCGCGAACAGCCCCACGCACAGCAGCACGGGGTTCTCCATCAGCACGTCTACATCCAAGAGCGTGCCCAGACTGACGAAGAAGACGGCGCCGAAGGATTCACGGTAGGGCAAGATCAAAGCGTCGACTTGTCCGGTCAGTCGATTTCCGTTCAAGACCAATCCGGCAGCAAATGCACCGAGGGCGGGAGGGAGACCGGCGGCGTTCGCTCCCAGACAAGACCCCACTAACACGATCAAACCGAACAGAATTACCAACTCCACGCTGCGTAAATTGCTTAGCAGCGGCACTATCCACCGCGCGAACACCGCGCGTAACACAGGAACTGCGGCGACAAATATCATGGAGTTCAACGCCAGCAGCGCGTATGCCCATATCCCAAGCCCTTGTTCTCCGCCGGTCAGCAACGGGACCAATAGCATCAGCGGCACGAGGGCTACGTCTTGAAACAGAAGAATGCCAATCGCTCGACGACCATGTGGCGAGGCCGTTTCTCCCCATTCGGTCAACGCCCGGTACACGAGGACGGTCGAGCTTAGCGCCGTTGCCGCGGCAATCAATAACGCCGACTTCCAAAAAACGCCGAACAGGATACATGCCAGCCCCACCGGAACGACGACTAGCAGCATCTGAATGCTGCCACCGACGAAGAGATACCGGCTCAGGCGGGCAAGGTCTTCTAGCGAGAACTCGATCCCGATGGCAAAGAGAAGCAAGAGGGCTCCGGCGCGTGCAACGTGCTCGATGTCCTCCAAATCCTCTGTGATTAGACCTAGGCCGCCGTGACCGATTACCGCTCCCGCCAGCAGATAGCCGACCAACATGGACAGTCTGAGCCGTCGACAGACAAGCCCAGAGATAAGTCCCGCCGCGAGGATGATGAACAGATCATTGATCAGTTCAACGATCACCAAATTCTCCGCCGATAATGGTTGCGGCCGCGGACCAAACGCCTCGGAGTTGATGCAGCGTTCGCATGCTTGGAGACTAACCCACGTCTATGGGCAACACTCGATTCTCTGCGGTACGTCCCCACGTGTCCTCCCGATGACTGGCGGCTGTGAAGTGCGCCGGCCCAATCCATCTTCCTCTCCATGGTGGTCGCGGACAAGGGGACTTAGCGACCTTGCCGAGGCGTGAGAAAGTAGCCACATTTCGGACAGGCTACGTCATCCGGCGACACGGCGTCGTGGCAGTTGGGGCACTTTGGCCTGCGGCTCGCCCATATTAGGATGGCGACGATAACCAGAGGTGGAGCGACACACACAATCAGTGCGATGATCCCTTGCAGGCCAAACATCTTAGACACGCTCCTTGCGAGTTCTCATCGACTTGTTCTTGTTCGGCGAAATGGCCTCAGCCTTGGCTGGAAGCACATCTGACGCAACGACTTGTGTACGGGATGGCCTTTAGCCGCGTTTTGGGGATCCTTGTTCCGCACTGGTCACACACACCGTAGAAGCCATCTTCCATACGTTCCAACGCTCGCTCGATCTGATCGAGGGTGCGGTCTTTGGTTGACAGCAGGCTCAACGTGAACTCGCGTTCGAAGTTGTCGCTGCCGATCTCCGCCATGTGCATCGGCATCACAGATGAGTTTCCGTTCGCTTCGGCGGGCGTCTTTTGCAGCACGGAATCGGCCATTTGGCGTACGTCGTTTCGGAGCTCCGCCCGCAAGGCAAGAAGGCGTTCTTTGTACAGTCTCTGGTCTGCTTTGTTCATTGCTCTGACCCTCAACACAGGCACGGCGATCTCCCTCTTCGGCATGCAGTCGGTCGCCCACGCGACGATCTGTCTGCAAGACCTGTGCCAATTGCCGAAGAACAGGTTGTTTGCGCGAGCAGACCGCGAAGCGCCACGAACACTGCGACGAAAACCGTTGATGGCGAAGGCCTTTCTGACTGGCCCTCATTCGCCTATCGGCCGCGAAGATGGGGATGGCCGAGAATAGAGAAGGGTCTAGTGTATGGTCCAGTGTTACACTGTATCTTGACGCGCTACGGTCGTGAGTTGGCGTGCCGCAGTCGGGACTTCCACGAGCAGATCAGGAGCGGTGACTGGTTCTGCTAGTCTGACGCGGGAGTTAACCATCACCTGCCGCTCGCGTCGGCTCAGTTCCGACGCGTCTCGATCGGAAAGGAGGAGAGCTTGCCCCAACAGCAAGCTACCGAACCTTGAGCGTCCGAGCAGATGGTTCCGGTGGGCGGACGCAGCCAGTAGAATGGCTTATCGGTGGCCTGGCAGATCACACAACTTCCGGCGGTGAGTACAACCGGTTGGCGGAGACAGACAGTCATGTGCGCAGACGTCACGACTGGCTTACCTGGCTTGGACAAAGTACTCCGGGACGTCATGCCCGGCGACAACATCGTCTGGCAGGTCGACACAGTGGCGGACTATCAGACGCTGGTCTTGCCGTACGCGAGGGCTGCGCGGGAGGCGAGCCGCCGGCTGATTTACTTTCGGTTCGCTTCCCACGAAAAACTGATCCCCGACGGTTTCGGAGCCGAGATCCACGCCCTCGATCCCCGACTGGGCTTTGAGAGTTTCGTCACGCACGTCCACCAGGTGATCGATAACGCCGGCAGGCACGCGATCTACGTGTTCGATTGCCTCTCGGAGTTGGCGTCACTATGGTTGGCCGACCAGATGCTGGGGAACTTTTTTCTGCTCACCTGCCCTCGGCTGTGCGATTTGGAGACGGTGACGTACTTCGGTATCCTGCGGAACCACCATGCGTCCTTCGCATTGAATCCGATCAAGGAGACGACGCAGTTCCTGCTGGACGTGTTCCAGCACAACGGCAGGATGTACGTGCGGCCGATCAAGGTCCAACATCGGTCGCCGTCTTTGATGAACACGGTTCACGTTTGGCAAGACGAAGAGTTCCAACCGATCACCAGCAGCGTGCCCCTGTCGGAGGCGCTCGCCTCCAGCCAATGGCCCGGTCTACGTGCCGACGCACGGTTGGGCTTCTGGCGGCGGATCTTCGATGAGGCGCAGCACACTTTTGACGAGGCCCGCGCCGGCCGTTGCTCTCCTGCGGAGGAAAAGGAGGTTTTCGAACGTCTCAGCGGGATGGTCTTGTCGCGAGACGAGGCCATGTTGCGGCTCGTCTACCAATACCTCAGCCTCGCCGACATCCTAGAGATCCGGGACCGCATGCTCGGCATCGGCCTCATCGGCGGCAAGGCGCTGGGCATGCTCCTGGCCCGCGCCATCCTCAAACGCGATGCCCCGCGGCTTTACAAGCTGCTGGAGGCCCACGATTCGTTCTACATCGGCTGCGACGTTTTTTATACGTTCCTCATCCGTAATGGACTCTGGTGGATTCGGCAGAAGGGGCCATCCCCGGACACGGCCCTTGAAGGCTTGGAGGAAGCGCGGGAGCAGATTCTCCAGGGACGATTCCCCGATTACACGATGGACCAGTTCCTGGCGATGCTGGACTACTTTGGCGAGTCGCCCTACATCGTGCGATCGAGTTCCTTGCTGGAGGACGCCTACGGCAATGCCTTCGCCGGAAAGTACGACAGCGTCTTCTGCGCAAATCAAGGGACGCGGGAGCAGCGTTTCGAGTCCCTGCTAGACACCGTGCGCCAGGTTTATGCAAGCACAATGAGTGAAAAGGCACTGCGGTATCGCATGTCGCGCGGACTTCTGGATCGCGACGAGCAGATGGCCCTGCTCGTGATGCGAGTCTCGGGTGCCAGGTACGGGGACAAGTTTTTGCCGCAGATCGCCGGGGTCGGCTTCTCCTTCAATCCCTACGTCTGGCACAAGGAGATCGCTCCTCGCGCGGGCGTCGTGCGAATTGTCTTCGGGCTGGGCACCCGTGCCGTCGACCGGGCCGACGATGACCACACGCGGCTCGTGGCGCTCAACGCCCCTTCGCGCCGCCCGGAGAGCACCTTCGATGAAGTGTGCGAATACTCCCAGCGCCGAGTCGATTACCTGGATTTGGCCGCGAACCGCTTCGAGTCGGGGCACTTCCTGGATTTGGTAACGGAGGCCCCCGGCCTTCCTTTGGACATGGTCGCCTCTCGCGACCGCGCCGTGCTGCCGGGCCAGGGAAGCACGAACTATGCGCTGACCTTCGACGGACTGCTGTCGAGCACCCCTTTCGTGCAAAACATGCGCGACATGCTAAAGACGCTGGAGCAAGCCTACGGAACCCCAGTGGACATCGAGTTTACGGCGAACTTTCTGGACGGGAGGGAATACCAAATTCACGTGCTGCAATGTCGGCCGCTCCAGGTGCAAGGTGTTGAACGTATGACCCTCCCCGCCGTTGAAGTTGGCGATGCGGAACGGATCGTCGAGGCCCGGGGCGCGATCATCGGCCCCAGCCGGCTCGCTGCAGTGGATCGCCTCATCTATATCGTACCGACGCTCTACGGCCGTCTGCCGCTGTCGCAGCGGTACGAAGTGGCCCGCCTGCTCGGACGTATCAACCGAGCGCCGGGAGCGGACAACGAGACGATCATGCTATTGGGTCCCGGCCGCTGGGGCACCTCCAGCCCCGATCTGGGGATTCCGGTACATTTCTCTGAGATCAGTCGCATCGCGATCTTGTGTGAGATTGTCACGATGCGGGAGAACCTCATACCGGATGTGTCTCTGGGGACACACTTCCTCAACGAGCTTGTCGAGATGAACATCCTCTACATGGCGATCTTCCCGGA
>JACKQG010003891.1_pt1 | contig 17813 bp, 13 predicted proteins | sample 8237621 | NCBI WGS metagenome assembly JACKQG01 (sample SAMN15677084, study PRJNA649215) | marine metagenome | biome: marine; feature: Black Sea; material: saline water; isolation source: suspended particulate matter (SPM) from the Black Sea western gyre | collected 2013-06-09/2013-06-10 | depth...
ATTCTTTTCATATTTTCTTCTCTCCTTTTACTTGAAAAGATTGACGTTTATTGGGGCATTCCCCAACTAATAGAGGATAGACGAAAATGCCAAAATATGCAAGAGGGATTTCTTATATTTTTAGATTTCTCATACTTTTTTACAATACGTATGCCCGTGCCACTGAACTTTTTTTGACAATCAATTACTTATACAGCATCAATGTGCTAAAATTGCCCCGGTAAAAGCTAATTTTTGTGGATGAGGCAACAAAAAGAATGACTCCAGAAGATACTACGATTTCTACCGATTTTATACGCGAAGCGGTAAAAGAAGACCTGGCAAGCGGACGTTACAACTATGTGCGCACGCGCCTGCCACCCGAACCCAATGGCTATTTGCATATTGGTCACGCAAAAGCTTTTTTGATCGACTATCTGGTTGCCAAAGATTTTGGCGGCGAGTTAAATTTGCGTTTTGATGATACCAACCCGGCGAAAGAAGAAACCGAATTTGTAGAAGCCATTAAAGAAGATGCCCACTGGCTTGGAATTGAGTGGGGCGATCGCGAATTTTATGCTTCGGATTATTTTGACGACCTGTATGACTGGGCGGTACGCCTCATCAAGGCCGGGAAAGCCTATGTGGACGACCAGACGCCCGAAGAGGTCAGCCGGAATCGAGGCACATTAACCGAACCCGGAGTGAACAGCCCCTACCGCGAACGTTCTGTTGAAGAAAACCTGAATCTACTCGAGCGCATGAAGAACGGCGAATTCCCCGATGGAAGCCGGATTTTGCGCGCTAAAATCGATATGGCATCCGGCAATATTAACCTGCGAGACCCGGCTATGTATCGCATCATTCACGAACCGCCGCATCACCGTACGGGCACAACATGGTGCATTTATCCCATGTACGATTGGTCGCACGGGCAGAATGACTCGATGGAAAAAATAACGCATTCGTTCTGCGATGTTGGCTATGAAGCCCATCGCCCTCTGTACGAATGGTTTCTGGAACAGTTGGGTGAATTTATGCCACGTCAGATCGAATTTGCCCGGCTAAATTTAAGTTACACAGTTCTCAGTAAGCGTTTTCTGCGCCGCATGGTGGATGAAGGGCTGGTAAGCGGCTGGGATGACCCGCGGATGCCCACCTTGCGGGGTATGCGTCGGCGCGGATACACGCCTGAAGCGATCGGTGAATTCATCGAAAAAATTGGTATTGCAAAAAATTATAATATGGTGGATATTGCCCTGTTAGAGGCCACGGTTCGCTCCGATTTGAATATTCGGGCCGAGCGCCGCATGGTTGTATTGAATCCGCTCAAAGTTGTCATTACCAACTACCCCGAGGGGCACACTGAACTTCTCGAAGCGGTCAACAACCCCGAGGATGAAAGCGCCGGCACGCGTCAGGTTCCGTTCTCGCGTGAACTCTACATCGAGCGCGAAGACTTCCGTGAAGATCCGCCCCGCAAATATTTCCGTTTGGGGCCAGATCGTGAAGTGCGTTTGCGCTATGGCTATTTCATCAAATATGAGCATCATATCAACGATGAAAACGGCGAAGTCATTGAAGTCCACTGTACTTACGACCCCGAGACCCGCGGCGGATACGCCCCCGATGGTCGCCGCGTAAAGGGTACATTGCATTGGGTTTCCGCACAGCACGCTGTGGATGCCGAAGTGCGTTTGTATGATCGTCTGTTTACAATAGAAAATCCGCTCAACAGTGAAGAAGGCAAAGATTTCACGGATTATATCAACCCCGACTCGCTGCAAATTCTCACGGAATGCAAGGCCGAACCTGCGCTGACTGACGTGCAGCCCGGTTATCGCTGTCAGTTTGAGCGTCGCGGTTATTTCTGCGCCGATATAGACTCAACGGCGGACGCGTTAGTCTTTAACCGCACCATCGCTTTGCGCGATACCTGGGCAAAGATTCGGAAGGGTAATTAGACGTTTGGGCTTGAGCGCCTGTTTCCCCGGAGTAACCATGAAATTCAACCAGATTTGCGTCCTCGGCCTGGGCTATATTGGCCTGCCCACAGCGAGTACGTTTGCCACACATGGCGTTAAAGTGATTGGGGTGGATGTTAACCCGCAGGTAGTTGCTACCCTTCAAAACGGCGGCCTCCACATCCACGAACCGGGCTTGCGTACGCTCGTACAGGCAGCGCTTAAATCGGGCAATCTCGTCATTTCTGAGGCGCCTCAGGAAGCCGATGCGTTTGTCATCGCGGTTCCGACGCCGTTCAAAACCGGACGTCAAGACGTTAGGACATCAGAAGGTCTTGACGCTTTTCCTCCCAAGGCCGACCTATCCTACGTCATCTCCGCGGCCGAAGCCATCGTCCCCTATTTGCGGCGCGGCAACCTGGTTGTATTAGAATCCACCTCGCCGCCTGCAACCACCACCGGCCTGGCCAGTGAAATTCTTGAACGCACCGGTCTCAAAGCTGGCGACGATTTCCATCTGGCATATTCCCCGGAGCGCGTCCTCCCAGGACAAATATTGCGTGAACTGATCGAAAACGCCCGCGTGGTTGGCGGCGTTACCCAGGCTTCCTCCGATGCGGCCCGCGATCTTTACGCCATCTTTGTGCGCGGCGATATCATCCAAACCACGGCCACTACCGCCGAGATGGTCAAGCTGATGGAGAACACCTACCGCGATGTCAATATTGCCATTGCCAACGAGTTTGCCCGTCTGGCAGACCGTTTCGGCATTGACGTTTGGGAAGCCATTTCGTTAGCTAATCGCCATCCCCGCGTCGAAATTTTGCGTCCTGGCCCTGGCGTGGGCGGTCATTGCATTAGCGTTGACCCCTGGTTTTTAGTTGAAGCTGCGCCCGACCTGACTCCGCTGATTCACACATCTCGCAAGGTTAACGATGCCCAGCCGCAATTTGTGGTTGGGCTTGTGCGCCGCGCCCTGGATGGAGAGCTTGCGGGTAAAAAGATCGCCGCGTTGGGGCTGGCTTACAAACCCGATGTGGATGATCTGCGCGAAAGCCCGGCGGTGGATGTGGTCCGCTTGTTGATGGCTGAAGGCGCGAAAGTTGCTGCCTATGAGCCTTTTAAGCTGGATGCAGACCTGCCGGGGATTCAACTCGCCCCCAACCTGGATTCTGCGTTGCAGGGGAGCGACTTGCTGCTGCTCTTAGTGGCACATACTCCCTTGCGCCAACTTATCCCCGGGGTTGTGGCCGCGCAAACAGACGCGCGGCTCGTAGTGGATACTGTCAACCTGTGGGACGCGCCGCTCTGGGAGCAGGCCGGGTTTACCGTAGTTCGTCTCGGTGTTGGTCAAGCGGGCCGCTGATCACAGATTGCGTCTTTGCGTGAGATTATTCAAAATAATGAAAATTCTCTCTATTTTCGGCACCCGCCCTGAAGCCATAAAAATGGCCCCCATCGTGCGACAACTGGAACGCACCCCCGGGGTAGATTCGCGCGTTTGTGTCACCGCTCAACACCGCGAGATGCTCGATCAGGTACTTAATCTTTTCGAAATCATCCCCGATGTGGACCTCGATTTAATGCAGTCTGGTCAAACGCTTGCTGAGCTTACGGCGCGTGTTTTTACATCGCTTGATTGCGTACTGACTGACCTGCAGCCTGATTGGATACTCGTACAGGGTGATACCACCACGGTGATGGCAGCCTCCCTGTCGGCATATTATCGGCGCATCAAAGTTGGACATGTCGAAGCGGGCCTGCGCACCGGTGATAAATGGCAGCCCTTCCCTGAAGAAGTTAATCGGCGCGTCGCCAGCGTCATCGCCGATTTGCACTTTGCCCCCACTGAGTGGTCGCGTCAAAACCTGCTGCGCGAAAACGTTCCCGCCGAAAATATCATCGTTACCGGAAATCCAGTCATTGATGCCTTGCACTGGGTATCTAATCAAGATTCTGAGTTATCGTCTCTAGACGTCCCGGCGCCCGACGTCCGACTCGTATTAGTCACCGCCCATCGCCGCGAAAATTTCGGTGAGCCTTTAGAGCAAATCTGCGCGGCATTGCGTGATTTATCTGAGAAGTACGCGGATATGCAGATTGTCTACCCGGTTCATCTCAATCCCAATGTGCAGGAGCCAGTTTATCGTTTGCTGGGCGATGTACCGAATATTACTCTGCTGCCGCCATTGGATTATTTGCCCCTCGTGCATTTGCTCAAGCGAGCCGCGTTAGTATTAACCGATTCCGGTGGCCTGCAAGAAGAAGCTCCCGGTTTGGGTATTCCGGTGCTAGTGATGCGTGAAGTTACTGAACGCCCCGAAGGCGTGGAAGCTGGAACTGTGCGGTTGGTGGGTACGGATGCGCAGCGCATTTTGGATGAAGCCAGCCGCCTGCTCGATGATCCTGCCGCCCGCGAAGCCATGTCGCGCGCGACCAATCCTTATGGCGATGGTCGTGCCGCCGAGCGCATTGTGGATGCCATTCTGAATGCTGAAGGATGAATAACCTGCCAACCTTCGCGCTGGGGAGTTGTCGCTGGCGACCCAAGCGCATGTCAATTCAGGAGAGTTGACGCAACCCTATGGACTTCATCACCCGCCTGACATATTTACGTAAAAATTCCCTTTTTGGCGTGTTCGCTTACTACGCGCTCAAACTGTTGGGTTTGGAGATTCCGCGCTCGGTTGAGATCGGCGCCGATTTGGAAATTGCCCACGGCGGATTTGGGATTGTTATTCATCGCCATGCCGAAATCGGTAGCCGCGTTAAAATCTATCCTGGCGTGACCATTGGTCGCGCCGATATTTACCGCCCAGCGGATCAATCGCGCTTTGAGGGCATTATGATTGAAGATGATGTCATTCTCTCGCCGGGCTGCAAAATACTCTGCAAAGATGGGATATTACGCGTAAGAAGGGGAGCTGTTATCGGAGCGAATGCCGTTTTGCTGAAATCCACCGAGGCGAATGAGATTTGGGCAGGTATTCCGGCGCGCTGTATTGGAAAACGAGAAGCGTGAAACGCGTAGCGGTTGTTCCTCATGTTCACGGCGTCGGCGGGATGGTCTCTTTTCGTGCCAAATTCACCCTCGGGCTTCAGAAGCGCGGTTTCGAAGTCATACACGATCTTCAACGCCTGATGCCCGACGCTTTGCTCGTCATCGGAGGCACGCGCAACTTGCTCGGTCTGATGCAGGCCAAACGCCGCGGTGTGCGCATCGTTCAACGCCTAAACGGGATGAATTGGCTGCATCGAAAACTGCATACGGGGGCACGGCACTATCTACGCTCAGTCTATGGCAACTGGAATCTGAATCTCATCCGCATGCACATCGCTGACCATATCGTCTATCAGAGCGAATTCTCCCGAGATTGGTGGGAACGCGTCCACGGAGTCGCGCCCGTTCCAAACAGCGTTGTCTACAATGGAGTTGATCTCACGACATACACCCCCAGCATGACTTTCAACGTTCAACCTGCCCGCTTTCAACTCCTGCTTGTTGAAGGCTCTCTCGCGGGTGGCTACGAATTCGGCCTGGAAAGTGCGGTTGCCTTGCTCGATGAATTGAACGCTGCGCATAGGCACGAATTGCGCCGACCTGTGGAACTAACGATCGTGGGGCGGGTAGGGGAAACTGTCCAACAAGCCTGGCAGCAACGCACCCGGAATGTGATTAACTGGGTCGGGATGCTCCCTCCGGAGGGTATTCCCGAAATGGATCGCGCCGCGCATTTGCTTTATGCCTCGGATATCAACGCGGCTTGCCCGAATTCGGTCATTGAAGCTTTGGCTTGCGGCACACCGGCGCTGGCTTTTGATACTGGCGCGCTATCCGAATTAGTGACTGGCGACTCTGGCCGGGTTGTGCCCTACGGCGCTAATTACTGGAATCTGGAAAAGCCTGACATTTCCGCACTGGCCGCGGCTGCCGTGGAGATTTTGCTTCATCAGGAAAAGTTCCGCCCCGCTGCCCGCGCCCGCGCCGAACAAGCCTTCGGTTTAGACACGATGCTCGACGGCTATCTTCGAGTTCTGGAACGCGAATAGGATGAACAAACTCTCCATTGTCGCCACCCTTACCCGCATTCTCCCGCAACCTGTCAAAGGCGCCCTCTATCGCCTTGGCCCGCTATCGCGTCTGATTCGCCGTTTCCTCAATCGCGCGGCTCCCACCGGATTGACCGAGATCGAAGTCTCCGCCGGGGCATTGGTTGGGCTGAAAATGAGCCTTGACCTGCAAAGTGAAAAAGACTACTGGTTGGGAACCTACGAAACCGAATTGCAGGATGCTGTGAGCCAACTCGTCCAACCCGGCTGGACGGCCTACGATGTCGGCGCGAATGTGGGCTATATCAGCCTGATGCTGGCGCGCGTTGTTGGTGAGGATGGGCGTGTGTTGGCCTTTGAAGCTTTGCCCGCCAATATTGAACGCCTGCGCGGCAATATTTCCCTAAATGGCCTTGAACCTCGGGTGCAGATTATCCACGCGGCCGTAGGAGCCACCTCGAGCCCCGTGCGCTTCCTGATCGGCCCCTCGGACGATATGGGCAAGGCTGCCGGTTCTGCGGGTCGTCAGGCAGCTTACACCGAATCCGTCGAAGTTCCCGGTATTTCGCTGGATGACTTCGTCTACACACAGAGCAACCCCGCTCCTCACATCATCAAAATGGACATCGAAGGCGGCGAAGTTCTCGCCCTGCCCGGAATGAAGCGCCTGCTGGCCGAAGCCCATCCGCTGATTTTCCTTGAACTGCACGGCCCCGAAGCCGCCCGCATCGCCTGGGAAACCCTCACAGCCGCGGGATACGCAATCGCCCGCATGAAACCCGGCTGCCCGCGCGTTTCCAGCCTCGACGACCTCGACTGGAAAGCCTACCTGATCGCAGAGCCTGCCAACCTGTAACATGCAACCTTCAACCCTTTACCCCGGTCGTCTCGCCCTTCAGCAGCGCGTTCTCCCCACCTATCGCGCTCCCTTCTTCGACCTGCTGGCGCAATCTTGCGCGGGCGGTCTCAGTCTTTTCGCGGGCCAGCCTCTCAACGTGGAGGGCATCGCCGCCGCGGAGAACTTGATGCACGCCGAAACCACCCCGGCGCGCAACCGCCATTTTAGCGATCCCTCGACAAAATTCTATCTCTGCTGGCAAGACGGGGTGATGAATTGGCTGGAACGGGTGAACCCGGACGTGTTGATTGTAGAAGCCAACCCGCGCTACTGGAGCAACCGCCTGGCGATTCGCTGGATGAAAAAGCAGGGCAGGCCAGTACTCGGCTGGGGGCTGGGCGCGCCGCCCCTGAGCGGAATCTTTGCCTCGGTGAGGCGGCGTAACCGCATGAGCTACCTGAAATCCCTCGACGGAATAATTGCGTATAGCCAAAAAGGAGCGTTGGAATATCAATCCCTGGGACTGCCAGCGGAGCGCGTTTTTGTGGCATATAACTCTGTCGTGGCACGTCCAGCGCTTACATTACCCGCGCGCCCGGCTGAATTTCAAGGACAGCCAACTATACTCTTTGTTGGGCGTTTGCAGGCGCGAAAGCGCGTCGATATTTTGCTCAAGGCTTGTGCCGCACTGCCGAAAAATCTGCAGCCGCGTCTCATCGTTGTGGGGGATGGCCCGGCGCGGAGCGAATTCGAGAGTCAGGCCGCAGCGATTTATCCTGCCGCCGAATTTCCCGGCGCAAAACACGGCCCGGAGTTGGAGCCTTATTTTCTTGCCGCAGATTTATTTGCCCTTCCCGGCACCGGCGGTCTGGCTGTGCAACAGGCCATGAGCTACGGCCTGGCTGTAATTGTTGCCAAAGGCGACGGCACACAAGACGATCTGGTGCGTCCGGCCAACGGCTGGCAGGTGTCGCCAAGCGATCAAAATGCCTTTAATGCGGTTTTGCTTGAGGCCCTCAGCGATATGAACCGTCTGCGGACGATGGGGAGTGAGTCCTATCGCATCACGCGAGAAGAAATAAATTTAGAGCAAATGGTTTACTCGTTTGTGAAGGCATTAAACTCCCTGTGAAACTACTTTTTATCGCCGATGGCCGCTCGCCGATTGCCCTCAACTGGATTGGATACTTTGTCGCTCAGGGGCATGAAGTGCATCTGGCTTCACTATATCCCTGCCAGCCAGATTTGCGACTGGCCTCCCTGTCCATTATTCCGGTAGCCTTTAGCGGCGCGGTGGAACAGGGTTCTTCCGTTGCGGGGCGCGCCAGCCTAAAAAAACGCCTGATGCGCGCCATAGCCACCCCCGCCGTGCGCACCTGGTTGCGACATACCTTTGTGCCGCGCAGCTTGCCAAAGGCCGCCACTGAACTCCAGTCGCTCATCGACAAGCTCCAGCCCGACCTGATTCATGCCATGCGCATCCCTTACGAGGGTATGCTTGCCGCGCTGGTCGAGCTATCTGCCCCGCTACTGATTTCTGTTTGGGGTAACGATTTTACGCTGCACGCCCCAGCTACACATCACCTGACGCGTCTGACGAAGTTAGCCCTGCAGCGGGCCGATGCGCTGCACACCGATTGTCAGCGCGATCTGGATTTGGCGCGTCAACTAAGTTTTGCCGCCGACAAGCCCGGCGTGGTGTTGCCCGGCGGCGGTGGTATTCAAATGGATGTGTTTTACCCCCATACTTTGGGGAGAGAGGCCGGGGGTGAGGGCTGCGTTATCATCAACCCGCGCGGGCTGCGCGCCTATGTGCGCTCAGACACTTTTTTCGAGGCTGTGCCGCGCGTGCTGGCGCGTCACCCTGAGGCGCAATTCATTTGCCCGGCGATGCAGAACCAACCCGAGGCCGAGTCTTGGGCCTCCCGCTTGGGGGCAGGCGACTCTTTGAGCTTGCTGCCGCGCCTTAGCCGCGTTCAAATGGCTGCTGCTTATCGTCAGGCGCAGATTGTGCTCTCGATCACCGAACACGACGGCACGCCCAATACGTTGTTGGAGGCCCTGGCCTGCGGCTGTTTCCCGATTGTGGGGGATATTCCTTCGTTGCGGGAGTGGATTCGGGACGGGGAGAATGGTTTTTTGGTGGACCCTGGCGACGCGGATGCTCTGGCTAAGGCGGTGGGGGCTGCGCTGCTAGACCCGGAGCTGCGGGCGCGGGCGCGGGAGATCAATTTAAAAATGATAGCTGCGCGTGCCGAATATGGAGCCGTGATGGAGCGGGCTGAGCAATTTTATTCTGCCCTGGCAAAATAACCTGCCTGCTTACACAGCGGGGGCGCTAACGACACATCCAAATATTTTGGATGACCCAGCCATTGGCTTGTTGTTGAAAATCAATATGAATGCAGCCCAGTTCGGCCATATGTCCGCCGAGTTTGTGAAAGGTTTCGTTGTTCGGGAAATTTTGCTCTGCGTAGATTTCGCGCAGATTGCTACGTGTATGAATTTGCTGAAGTTGTGTAAAGATATGTGTTGCAAAATAATTGGCGTGGTAGTCTGGCCCCAGTTTTTGTGTGCGCTGGCGGTCTTGTTCAAAATGTTGAATTTGACCTGTAAGCCGGAGGATTTGATTTTGGTCAAGGCATGAGGCAATAAAATCAACAGCCTGGGAGAGTGTTTTGAAGGAAAGATGCGGGGTATCCATGTTTAAGTTTTTTGTTTTTTGCACCATACGGCATAGCGTGAAACCAGATATACCAACGGCGAAGAAAGTCGCAGCGGCGCGCTGATGGCGTGTTGCAGAGCGGTGCGCAGCGATTCGGCATCTTTGAAGGGCGGCAGATACAAAGCCCCCCGCCCGATCTCGAAAGCGGCGTGGGCATCCGAGCCGTAGGTGCCGCGCAGATTGTGCTGCTGGGCGAAGTCTTGTGCCTGTCGGTTGAAGCGCGGCAGCGTGCAGCGTGCGTTGAAGGTTTCAATGGCGTCAATCTGGGGAAGAATTTTGAGCAAACTTTCAATACGCCAGTGTCCCTTGCGGCGCAAGTCAAAGGGATGCGAGATGCTGATAAATGCATTTTGCGCTTTCAGGCAGGCGATGGTTTCCTCGGGGCTCAAACCAGCGGGGATTTCTTCTTTCACAAAGGCGGCCAGAATTTCGCCCTCACGGGTTAGTATTTCCTCCCCAACGATTACGCGCTCAGGGTCAAGCGCTTTAGCTTCCAGCGCTCCTCGAATGGTGTTGTGGTCAGTGACAATAACGCGGTCAATCCCCTTGCGGCGGCAGGCGGCCAATAGTTTTTCAGGTGTGGTCAGGCTGTCAGGTGAGTGGATGGTGTGTACGTGGAAGTCGATGAGCAGATAGTCCGGTGATTGGTCATTAGGAAATGCCATGAACAACTCCTTATCCCTTTAGTCCCTAATTGCCTGATTACCTGATTCCTGCTCACCCAACCCCAGTAATTTCCGCGAAAAAGCCCATATTACCAGCCCCAACCCAACCCCAAACCACAAAGTAGCGAAGCGGATCAATAAGGTAGCCGCCGCGGCCACATCGGCGTGGATTCCGAGCAGCAGGGCCAGCATCCCGGCAATGGATGCCTCGGCAGCGCCCAGGCCGCCGGGCAGCGCCGAAGCCGCTCCAACAATCGTCGAAAAAGCCAGCACGAAAACCGCAATCGAAAGCGTTCCCCAACCGGGAGTAACACCTAACCCGATCAGGATGAGATAGAAGCCGATGCCTTCGCCCAGCCAGGAGAGTGTTCCCAGGCCGACGGCGACGAGTGTGGTCAGTGGGTTGAAGAGGGCGAAACTACCCTCGTAGAATTCGCGCAGCCCACCAGCGATGCGCCTGACCAATGGGAGTTTTGCCGCCAGATCGAGCAACGCCAGCGCCAAAGGGCGAATCTGCGAGACGATGATAATGCCCATCAAAACGATCAGAATGGCAGCAAAGGCCGGCCAATATTTCGGGTAGGCGATCACGCCCAGAGTGGAAAGTAGCAGTACAGCCAGGCCGTCGCTGATGCGCTCGGCTACGACAACCGATATGCCGCGTGCCGTGGGTTGCCCGGTTTGCTGATGAATCCAGACGCCTTTGAGGGCTTCGCCGACTTTGCCGGGCGTTACGGCTAAAGGGAATCCGGCTACGAAAAGATGGAAACTCTCTTTGATGGAAATATTTTTTGCGCCGATCTGTCGCAGATAGTAGTGAAATTTCAGACCGCGCAGCAAATAGTTGAACAAGGTTAGTAGCAATACCGCCGGGTAGAACACCCAACGGAAACCGCGTACCTGTCCGCCGACCTGACGAATATCCCCGGCCAGAGTCAGCGCCAGCATGACAAGGAATCCGAATAATAGACCGTAGACCAGTCGGCGGGTGATGTTTTTTGGGGGAATTGAAGTCATAGTATTGACAAGGATGTTGCGATTATTTACCACAAAGCCACCAAGACACAAAGAAAACATAACACCCCTTTGAGACTTTGTGTCTTAGTGGTGAGAATTTATCCTTATTGTTTGTTCCCTAAAAGATACGCCAACCCCAGCGCGCCAGCGGCAAGTATCGTCAACCCGGCGACAGCCTGAGCGACGGTTTTGGGTTCCATGCCGGGCATGACGACTTCGCCGTCGCCATATTGCTTGAAAAGTTGGCCCCACTTCGTTGGCAGCGCCGAAGCTACCCGCTGGCGGCCCACAAAGGGATACCAGTAGACGTTGTGGTAGAAATTGCTGGCAAAGAACGACCACGGCACCAGCGGGCTTTGCAGCAGCATCTTCTCAAGCGGTTTTAGCGGCCCGTGATAGATCATCTTCTGGCCGCGGCTGGCGAAGGTATCTTCCTGGGTGAAATTCCAGGGTTGCTCTTGCTCGATGTCGTAGCCAACAATTTCGATCTCGCGCGGATTGCCAATCCCCAGGCCAAGTTCGTGGGCTTTGTTGATGAAGCGCAAATTCATCGGATCGAAGCCCTGTAATTTGGCCGAAACCGCGTCAATGGCTACCTGATCGGCGGAGGCCAGCAGAATATCCTTCTCGTGCCAGCGCATGGCTCGTGGACCAGGGCCATCCCCGGCGAAGGTTCCGTCCATCACGGCGAATACACCGGGGTGAATCTCCTGCTGAATGCTGAGTAAATCTACGAGCGTGTCATGAATCACCGCATGGGTCCAGTGACGCTGCCGGTGCAGCAATCCGCCAAAGGCGTTTTTCATCGCTCCGGTAATCGTCGTGAAGACGTGCGTTTTCACTGTGGGCAGGTGAATCATATTCATCCCCTCCAGAGCCTTGGGAATGAAAACCCCATCCGGATAGACTTTATCCAGCACCAAGAAGGGGCGCGCTTTAGGCTTGTACTCCACCCATTCGAAATCTTGGTTATAGAGATACAGACAGGGAACTTCGTGCATGTCGGTGACGAAGCGGTGCTTGTTGTTGCGCTCGCCATCGGCGGTATTGACCACAACCGTGTCGTTATGTACGCCAACCAGATCGGTATAGCCAAAATTTTTCAACGCCCGGACGACGCCGTCAATCTGCCAGGGAGTCGAGGAGCAAGCCGGGTACCACGTTTGCCACGAGATGTTAATCTTCAGACCGGTACGCGCATCTTTGGGTAGCGCAGCTTCCACTCCAGCCAGCTTCATCAGGCGTTCAGTATCCTCGAGAACGGTCTCCGGGGACGTTTTCAGTACGGCAACTTTTCCTTTGCCGGGAAAATCAGACATTTGGGCCTCCAGTTTGTGCGGATAAATAAACTCGCGCACCAATTGTATCAACAAAAACATATGTGTCAGTGTTTTCCTATCTTTTCGGCATAAGTGGGTTTTGGAAACGTGTAGTATAATCTTGGCGAATGATTTTAAGGTTATGAGATTGTTCATGCCAATTGAGTATTGAGATCGTCGTTATTGAGTAAATAGGGTTGAGTATTGCTGTGACGAACTCTTCACCTCGCATGGTGCCGCTCCTATCCATCGTTGTCGCTGTGATTGCTGTAGTGATTTTTCTTGCGATGGGTGCCCCTGTGGATAACATTCGCGAGATTGTTATTGCCGAGGGGGTCGCTTATTTGGCGATTGGAAAGCAAGGCATCCAAATTATAGACATAAATGACCCGGCTAGGCCAAAAGCCCTTGGCGGATTTAATTCCATTGGGGAAGCGAGTGGGCTGGCGATCGAAAAAGGACGCGAGACCGAAGATGGCCTGCGGGACTATCTCTATGTGGCGGATAGCTCGAACGGCTTAATCGTCCTCGATGTGACCGTTCCTGATAAAATCACCCAAGTTTGGCGTTTCGATAAAATCAATCAGGCACAGGATGTACTCGTCGAGGGGAATTTTGCCTATGTAGCTGATGGCAAAGATGGTCTGTATGTCATCAATATCCAAACTTTACCCCCCAAAGAACCAGAAGATGGGGAAACCGCCTATTTTTTGAACGTGGGGAAAAATAGCGAAGGTGATCCCGGCCTTTGGAAGATTGTCTTGGATGGGAAGAAAATTTATGCGCTTAGCGGGGAGAGAGAATTTGTTCTTTACGATATTTCGATACCCCTGAAATCAAAACAGGTTCATAGCATTAAAGCTGATGCGCGCATTAATGATCTCGCCGCGCAGGATGGTGTTGCCTATTTCGTACTGGAAGGGCAAGGTTTGCAGTGGATTAAGAATCCGACGGCAGCCACCGCAGAGTTTGAATCCGTTTCTGAAGACCACACCGAAGATGAGTTGCGAACGGGGACTTTTCGAAATATCGCGGTGTACGGCATCTACGCTTTTGTTGGGCGAGCGAATAAGGGCGTCAAAATGCTGGATATTTCGGATCTGAGTATTGTTCACTCGCTCGTGGATGAAAAACACCCCGATGATGACGCGGTAAATCTGGTGCGTAACCCTACTGCAATTGCCTACTCAACAAAACATTATATTTTTGTCGGCGATGGGCGCAGGGGGCTGAATGGCATTCGCATCAGCGAGAATTTAGAAATTAAGAAAGCAAAACAGGATGATGGCAGCACGAATCTCATCGGCAGCGTTGAAGATGTCAAAGTTCATTTTGTAAAAAATGACAAAGGCGAGACCGAGACGATCATATACTTGGCAAGTTGCGAAGAAGGCGTGCAAACAATACGGGTCAAAGAAAATAACGAAGAAGAAAAATATTACCTCAAAGGTAATTCGGGATGCGCGGTTTCTGTAGACCTGGATGATGATTTTCTTGTTGTTGCATACCGAAATCAGGGTATTCGTGTATTTAATATCGGCGGAAATTATTCGACGCCGAATATGCTCTATGCTATAAAAACAGGTGGCGCAGCAAATGACGTTGATGTGCGTGGGAATTACGCTTTTGTTGCCGACGGGGCCGAAGGCTTGAAGATTTTAGATGTCACAATACCTTTGGATCAACTGGTTGGCCGTGTGGGTTTTGGCGAAGGCTCTAATGCCCAAAGCATTTTCCTTTTTGGAGATTATGCTTATGTTGCTGCTGGGGGGAAGGGCTTGCAGATTGTTCGTATTGCCGATGTTAATAATCCTGAAACCATTGGTGTTTATGATGTTGCCTCCGATGCCAGAGCCGTATTTGTAGACAAACCCGAAAATCAGGATCGTATCTATGCCTATGTGGCGGGCGGCAAACAAGAAGGCGAATCCGGGGTATGGATTATTGATGTCACGGATCCTAAGAATCCCGAACTAAAAGGCCGCATTCCTGTCGATACGCCTGTGTTAGATGTAGCCGTAGATGGCTATCAGCTCTATTTTCTTCAGGAAGAAAACGGTTTGCAAATTTATAATGTCAGCAACCCGGGCGACCATAAGTCGCTTTCTACTAACGCCGTATCTGGAAAATACTCACGCCTCGATGTTGCCAACCATCTGGTATATGTCGCCAAGGCGCGCGAAGGTCTGGTAGTGTATGATGTAGCTCCGCCTGAAACTCCTGAGGTTGTGAGAACGTACGCAGGCGCAGGCATATTGCGCAACGCCGTGATCTCGGGCGGGTATCTCTACGCCGTGGATGGTGTTTCGGGCCTCAGGGTGGTTGATGTTGATGATCCAGAAAACCTGTCCACGGTGGATTTCTACCCCACGCCGGGCGAAGCCTCGGCTGTGGCTCTTGATGGGGATAATATTTTCATAGCGGATGGCAGTAAAGGCTTCCAGATTGCCCGATTAGATGGAGATAAAGTCGATGATGTGGGGAAGATGGAAGCGATGGACAACGCAAGGGCAATCGCTGCCTCAGGAAATTATGTCTATATCGCCAATGGTCCCAATCTGGTTCACGTTTTTGATTTTAGTAATCCTGAGGAGATCAAAGATAAAAACGCCTTCCACGCTCGCGGCCCGGTTGTGGATATGGCGATTTGGAAAGATTACCTCTTTCTTGCAGAGGGCGGGCATGGCGTCCAGGTTTTGAATATCAAAGATCGACCCAGCCCTCGCGAAGCACAATTTGGTATATTGGAAAGCGAGGTTATTTATAACGCCCGTTCAATTGAAATTTCATCCGTGTATAACTACCTTTACGTTGCAGATGGCGAAGATGGGCTGAAAATTTACGATATTTCAGATCTGGCAAACGTCAAATTGATAAAATCATTCGATGCTGTTGATGGCGGCAGCATAGCGCATGTTTCGTTGATGGGGGATTATATTTATTTTCTGGATGAGGGCAGCGGTGGGCGTGTGATCTTCTCCTTTTCGCCAGTTGATTTTAGAGAGATGGACGACGAAGACATGGCCGACGGTTTTGTCGAGGGGGCGATTCATCACTTATATGGCGTGGATACATCGCCGAAAACATCCCTGGAGTTTGTCGTGTTGGCGGCCGAGGACGAAGTGTGGCTAGTTCCATACAGTGCCACAAAGAAAATTAACCTGGTACAAGAAGGCTGGCACGAAACTCCGGGACGGGCATCTATGCGTGAATTGCTGAATAAAGATGGCGTTCCAGACCGATCCTGGCGTGGGCACGTCATGTTTGTGGCTGCTGGTTTTGGCTATTTCATTGCCACGGGAGTTTTTCTGGCGATCTTTGCAACGGTGATTCTTCCAGTTCCATCGGAAGGCTATCGCGAAGTTTTTCGCCGCTTGGTGTACTTTCTCTTGGGGAGCCACGGCCCGATCATCTTTGTGGAGGATGGGAAACTCAGGCCTCGCAAAAGTAGTGAGTTGCGCGAAATCGGCCCGGGCATCGTGATTGCCGACGCCTGCAGCGCCGTAGCCATAGAGCGCCGTGCCTACATGCCAGGTTTCCTGAGCCGTCTGATCCGTTTACTGAGAACAACGCACCCGCGCGAAGGGTTAAAAAACCGTACATCCGGCCCCGGCGTCGATTTTACGCGCACAGGCGAGCACGTGCATGCAGGTGTGGATTTTCACCGCCAAATTCGCACGCGTGTAGGCATCAAAGCGCACACACGTGATGGTCTTGAGGTGGAATGTGTTGTATTTGCTTTATTCTCAATAAGTGAAAAACCGGATGTTTACAAGGTAACTTATGAAGGCAGCCGCAAGCCCGAAAATTTGCGTGTCGTACAATTGGGCACGCGTGACCCCGTTCCAGAAAAGGGTGAATATTATCCTGTGGAATTTGTCCGAAAGCTTGAAGATATTCTTGATATTGAGGATAAGTATGAAATCCACAACTTTGTGCAGAACTATAATTCCGCTCAAGATGAACCTGACGACGAAGATGATACACCTACAACCGGGCGCGCCCTGATTTATGATTTTAAATATGATCCCCGGCGCGTCTTTTCTGCAGCGGTTGTAGGTCGTCCTTATGATGTTTTTGAAAACAAACAAAAAGATTGGACTGAAGCCCCGATTCATGTTGCAGTAGATGTTTATCGAGAGCTATTGTCGCAGGAAATGTATGATACTTTATACAATCCAGATCAGCAGGGTGGTTATGAGTACCAGCGATTACGAACGCAGTTTCGAACGCGCGTGGTCAATCAGGGCGTACTAGCTTTTGAGTATGTCGAGCGATTGGATGGCTTTCCACTCCATGCCGATGATGTTTGGTTGGATACCAAGATTAGGAAATTCCCTGAACGAGAACTGTTGAATCGAAAAAGTCTGCGTGCCCGGGGTATTAAGATCATAACTGTAGGATTTACTGAGCTAAAACCCAGCGCGCCGGATATTCGCGAAAATATCTTGTACGAATTCTGGCGTGCTCCCTGGCAGCAGCGCTCCGTAATCATTCAGGCCGATCATGAACTTCAGGCCATGCGCATTGCGAATCAAGCTCGTGTTCAGTCACAGCGCGATATGGCTTTTACATTGGCTCAGATTATGTTATCCGATGAACGCTCTCGCGATGTCCTGGCAATCCGTGTATTTCAGGCGTTAGAGAAAGCATCCGCCGATCCAGCCACGCGTGGCCTATTGCCCAGTGAGGCAATCTATATGCTGAACCATATCCGTGAACTCCTCTTGGGTGGCGATAAGGGCGATCAAGATAGTACGCCAATATTTCCGCCAACTGGGGGAGGGTCATAACTATGTCTCTCTATTCGCGATTGCAAATGAATTCTTCCCACAATCCCTGGCTGGGACACCGCATGAGCGGCACTTTTCGGTTGTTAGGTATTTTCCTGGCGATATATTTACTCGGAAGTTTGGGCGGTGCAATCGTCGAGGAGACTGATATTCCGGCGGTTGTGGCCGGATGGATGAGTGGCAGTTCCGCGAGTCTGCCGAGTATTTATCGTTGGGTATATTTTCTGTTGAAAATATTGCGCTTTTTTTTGTCCAGGGTACTAAACTTAAATGTTGGCGATATGCTGGGGCTGACACGCTGGGTTTATTCATCCCTGGCATTTTTTCATTTCAGTCAGCGTTATTATTTGTTGGTAACGATTGCTTTTGGCTCAGTTTATTATGTGGCGGCACGCTATATCCAAAATATGCACGGGTTGGAACAAACGAGGCTGGCGTTTCGATATCTAAACGCACTTGTTTT